>Ga0105046_10000990_pt1 | contig 42272 bp, 39 predicted proteins | sample MAT03_FD_78385 | JGI IMG/M metagenome (GOLD analysis project Ga0105046, IMG submission 78385) | Freshwater microbial communities from Lake Fryxell liftoff mats and glacier meltwater in Antarctica - MAT-03 (megahit assembly) | ecosystem: Environmental > Aquatic > Freshwater > Ice > Liftoff... | reverse complement strand
GTATGCTTTTTCGTGGGCCAACGTGCCGGCAGGCAACTACAGCCTGACGGCCAGGGCCACCGATAATAGCGGTGCCACCACCACCTCAACGGCTGTAGCCGTCAGCGTTACAGCGGCCCCACCAGCCAGTAGCGGAGCTGACCTGATAGGGCCGGATTGCATCGTTCAGTATGACATTAAGCTATTTGAACTCAATGCCCGACATCTGACAAATGCGACCACAATCGGGTGGTGGAGCAATGGCCCTACTCAAAATATTACGCCCGTGGCGGGTCAGAACTGGAAAGCGATGATTGACTTTGGCCAATGGTTTACTACCGGAGATGTATGCATCGGGGTGAATTACTCGGTAGCTCCTTGGTACCGAACTTTCTGTAAAACAATTACCCGTTGTTCCGTAGGGGCCAGAATGGCTGCCGAGACCGACTTTGAAGAAAAAACCCTGCAAATTTACCCGAACCCCGTTCGATCAGACCTAATGACTGGCCTTACTACCCGTAAAGGAGAACGAATTACTATGGAGTTTATAACTGAATTGGGGCAGGTCATAGCGGTTTACGCTCATGTAGCTACCAAAGATGGTTTCAACCAATTTGTACAGTCTGTACGCACCTTGCCATCGGGTTGGTATATCATACGCATTCAGGGCGAGCAAAGAATGATCGGAAGTCAAAAAGTGTTGGTTATGCCTTAATCGTGCAGTACGGATGGGGCCGAATATCGGAAATTGAGCAGTTTGCTGGTTAGACAGGATTATGGGCCTATAAGATGGCCCCATAATCTTGGTGCTTCAAGGAATAAATAGCTACATTATATTACAAAGCTTCATTTTGGCTATCCTTTGCTTTACTAGTAAGCGGAGATACCAAAATCTTAGGGTACACCCCGCCGCAGGGCATCTAAATAATGGCGTATCAATTTTTAAAAACAACGAAACGTGCCCACGCAAGTGGCCGAAATCAATGTCCACAAAAACGCCAAACGCAGCAACAAAGCCAGTCAAAATTGTACATTATCCGATTTTAAGAAGCAAGATCACGTACTGCAATTTCGGGTAAAAGAAGGTGCTTTGCCGTTTCCGTTGGTCGAAAACCAGCGACAAGGCTTGCAAGTGGTGCCCTACATAAACTTTTCGTAGTCTTTTTCCGCAAGGAGTTAACTTTCATTAATAAATTTTCAAAACACGGTGGCGTGGCTGCTATCATTAAATCTACAGACGGCGGTAAAACTTGGTTAAATATTCCAGATGAAAATACGCCTACTTTTTTTAGCCCTGATTTTGGCGCACCTGCATTCTTAACTTTTGGAAAAGGCAATACAGAAACCCCAGAAAGCCTTGCCCCTTATGTGTACGCCATTTCAAACGATGACAACTGGGCATCTGGTAGTCAGGTGCGTATGGGCAGGGTTCACAAGGATAGTATTATTTACAAAAATGCCTGGCAGTTTTATGCGGGGCTCAATAAATACGGCCAACCAAAATGGGTAAGCAGCGAAGCATTATCCAAACCAATTTTTGCCAACCTTGGTCATGTTGGCCATCCAACCATCTCTTACAACAAGGGACTAAAAAGATACATTTTAATTACATTTAGCGATGCAGTACCGCACAAGGAAAACGCACTGCTCTCGGCGGTGAACACTTGGGATATTGCTTCTGAATTAAACATGTATGAAAGCATAAACCCCTGGGGACCCTGGAAAATATTTCATTCAGAAAAATCCTGGGGAGGAGAAAATCACACCAACTATTTAGCGCAGATGCCTTCCAAATGGATAAGCACCAATGGCCTTGGTGGCTCCATTGTTTTTGCTGGTGATTATACAAGAGATGGTGCCCATTATGGTTTTATGACCCAAGGATTTAAATTAGTTTTAAAAAAATCGAAGAAATAAATTGCCCCAACTTTGTGTTTGAAGCAAAAACCACGTGAAAAACACCCCTCTTGTAAACCTTGCGATACCGACAATGTTTTTACCTTCACCAAGGCTACTTCCAAAATTTTATATGAAACTGGAGCTAAGAAATGTACTGCAGGCGAGAAAGATGACATTAGTGATTTTAAGCTTTCGGAAGACGGCAAAATCATGACTTTAGACGGCTTTGATTTTACAGTAGTTAAATTGACAGCCACCGAATTAGAATTTAAAGTTACCCTGTTTGGCGAAACACTCGAACACACTATGAAAGCCAAATAGTGAAAGAACTGGGTTATTTGTCAATTTTCCCGTGCCGTTGTTTGGGTCTTCCCAGACAGCGGCACAAACCATAAATTACACCGCAAACGCCCCACAACCACACCCGCAATAAAGGCATTAAATGCTTGTCCTTTCTCAAAAGCCACGGATACCGCAACACCACCCGCGAAGTCAATCATGATTCCGTCTTTTTGGTTATATGGTTCTTTGATGATTTTTTTGGTCGCGTTTTTTTTGTAACACAAAGATTTCCAAAGTAAACAAAGAGGTACAGAAAACTTTATTAAATAGCTACAAATCAACAAATTGCCTTTGTGATTCTTTGTCTAATAATTATCAAACCACAAAAATTGTCCGACAACCACAGATTTTAGATTTTAAAGAACAAATTAGGCCAAAAATGAGTAATTCAAATTGATTTGTGAACAACAACAATGAAAACCCGACTGCTCGTTTTGTTTTGGGCAATGGCAAGAACGCTTGCCATTGCCCAAAAACCCGCCCAACAATACCAACAAACGCAACGCCAATTGGCCAAAGGCTGGAACACCCAAAGTGTGTTGAGCCAAGTGCTGCTACCCGAAGGACTCTCGGTGAATATTGGCTTTAAATCAAACAGCCTTACCGACAACAGATACCTGCACGAAAGTTACATTTCGACCAAACAAAAGCGGCCTGAACAACTCAAAGCGGGCTACCACGCCTACGACGGCAGCTACACCGAATGTACAGTGGTGTGGGAAGGCACGACGGCCAAAGTAGAAACCGCCACTCAGAACAATGATTTGGTGGTTTTGGTAACGCCACTTAAAATACCAACAATGACCCAAAATTTGGTCATCGAAGTAGCCATGCTCTGGAATCGAGCGGAAAATGTACAGCTTTTGGGTAATCAAATCACCGCAAAAATTGGGGAAAAGTCTTGGAAAATCAGCAGTACTTCAACCGCAATTGCCGACTTTTTGCCGTTGAAAGGGCGTTATCTTAGTTTCAAACTCAATGAACAAATTGGTATTTCGGTAGGAAAAGTGCGGAATTTGGAAGCCATCAAAGCCTTGATTAACGCCAAAAGAACCACTTTTGAAATTGCCCTAAATAAATACGGAGCACACCAAGAAACCTACCTTGCGCAACAGTCGGTGCTGGCTTGGAACATGATTTATGATTCTGAACGCCAAGCGGTTATTGCCCCCGTGAGCCGCAACTGGAACTCGTTTTTTGGGGGACATTACGTGCTTTTTGATTGGGACACCTACTTGTCTGGCCTCATGGTAGGTTTTGACAACAAGGCTTTGGCCTACGCCAATGTGGTAGAAGTAACCAAAACCATTGACCAATGGGGCATGGTGCCCAACTACGTTTCGGCGCACGGGCTGGGCTCGCCCGACCGCCAACGTTACCTATCAAGCGGGCAAAAGCATCACTCTTTTGCCAGGCTTTGAAGCAAAAAATCCAACTGTATTTAAGGCCCAACTGGGTGGCTGCAATTAGCGTAACCCCGAAGAAATTACCCTACCGTACATGCGAGACCAAAAGTGTAGCTTGCTGTCTTTCAGATGTTTAGATTGTTTTTGTTCGATAAATTCGCGGTTGCCAACAAGATAACTTATATTTTGACAAGGATATTTGGGCCAATATCTTGCTTAGACCAATGAATTGTAAGTCCCATTATCCCTGACCATGAATCTGCCCAAAACCCGCTTTCTGCTATTGTTTTTTTAGGATTTTTTTTAAAAAACCTACGCCCAAACTTTACGCACTACCTCGGGTATTTCAAAAACAGGCGGGGCATCTGGTACTTACGCGGGCTGCGCATTACCTCGTAGAACACCCAGGGTATTTTGAGGGCGACATGCAAGGCATGGGACACCGAGGTTACGAAGAAGTCGCCCTCGACCGTGAGGGCGTTACGCAGGCCTTTACGAGCGAAAAAGTAAAAAAAATAATCAAGGAGCGGGGCATTAAACTGCTAAGTATTGGCGATATTTTGAAATAGTTGGGTTTGCGCACTAAAACTAAAATATTATTTGGAATTATCATTAATCTTACGTTCGTTTGTGGTGGATTGTAATGTGTTAAAATATTTATTGTATTATCTCAATAGAAATTAGTATTAAACTTCAAAAATACATACAGTCTTTCTTTGCGCTGTTGCTGGCATTGGGATTAACCTACGTTAATCTGGCTCAGAAGCAAACTTCTCTGTTTGAATCTGAACAAGAAGAAGTAAGTATTGAAAATGAACTGGAAGACTTAGCTAATGAATCCCAGTACCTTGGGTTTTCTGACGACGACCAAAGTTCAAATGATTTTTTAGTCCATTCTGAACTTCACTTCAATTGGTACAACGCTGCCAATGCTGCCGATTTTTTGCTTCTCCCCATTGTTACACCGCACGTTATAGAAAAGCGGTACGTACTTTTTCATTCGCTCAAGTTAGCTTGTTAGTTCCTGCTGCTTTGCTTTCGTAGCCGTTGTTGAGGTTTTGCCTTTGTAATGGCCTTTACACGTTTTTATTGTTCAATCAAATTTCTATTTATGGAAGCACAGGTTTCTGGCTTTGACGCGCACCATGTCATAGACGAATTAAAGCATTATTTGCCCGCTCAGGCACCGCTCAAAGACTTTATTCACCACAATACGCTCCACGCTTTTCAGAACTTTCAGTTTGACGAAGGGCTCCGCAAAGCCTCCGAAATGTTTGGCTATAAAGTGTCGCTGACCCTCGAAGAGTTTCGGGAGTTGTTTGGCAGCCAGCGGATTAGTGCGGCGGTTTTAGAAAAAACAATTGCCACCCGAAAGGGCAAAAACAAGGTAGCAGAATGGATGCAAAAGCTAACCAATGAGCCTTATAACACCGACAATACGCCGCGCATTGGTGCACTACGGGCCAACTGGAAAAACCATTATCGAATTGACCTCGACTCGTTGGTGCATCCGCTGCTGTTCAGATTATTGTGTAGTTATTTAGACCAAGGGATTTCGATGTGGAGTTTTCCTGCCAATGACCAAGGTTTTTTGTCGGCCATTCGGGCAATAGAACGCAACAGTTTTACGAGTTTTTTTAAGAACAAACGCGCTAAGTCATTATTAATCAATAACAAATGCGATTTGGGTAGCTTGCTCAAATTGGTGGTTGGCCACGAAACGCTGTATGCCCAATACCTCTTTGACCAGCAGTTTGCCCACCAAGGTTGGTCGGGCATGGTGGCGGCCGTAGAAAGCCAGCCCGAAACACTGATTAACAGCAAGAAAATTACCTTAGAAGAGTTGATTGCCTTTGAGTTGCTGCTCGAAATTGATGTCTTAGACACACACTTTGGCGAAACTTGGTCGGCTTTGGGGCATAAAATTGAAGAAAAACCCCTTGCTATTTTTGCGGCCGTGCCCCGAACTGAACTCAACGAAGTATTTGAGATTTGGCAAGAGGCCTTTGAGTGGACTTATTACGACCAAGTGCTGGCAGGAATTCAAACGCCTAAGCCCGCGCGCAAATCAGCAAACGCAGGCCGCAGCTTCCAAGCCATGTTTTGCATTGACGACCGCGAGTGTTCGTTTAGGCGTTATCTCGAAAACACCGACCCCAACTGCGAAACTTTTGGCACGCCTGGGTTTTTTGGCGTAGAATTTTTTTATCAACCCGACCAAGGCAAATTCACTACCAAACTTTGCCCTGCACCCGTAACGCCAAAATACCTCATCAAAGAAACGGGTAGCGCGGCCAAACGCGGCACGGAGGTGATTTTTGCCAAACAATCGCACGCACTTTTTCGGGGCTGGCTCATTTCGCAAACCCTCGGTTTTTGGGCGGCGGCAAAGCTCTTTGTGAACCTTTTTAAGCCTTCTATGAGTCCAGCCACGGCATCGTCGTTCAAGCACATGGACAGGTTTTCGACGTTAACCGTCGAAAATAAACCTACCCACAAACCCGAACACGGCCTGCAAGTAGGTTTTAAAATCGAAGAAATGGCCACGCGCGTAGAGGAGCTACTCAAAAGCATTGGCCTAGTCAAAGATTTTGCCCCGCTGGTGTATGTGGTCGGGCATGGGTCGAGTAGCATCAACAACCCGCATTATGCCGCCTACGACTGCGGTGCTTGCTGTGGGCGGCCTGGGTCGGTCAATGCGCGGGTGATTTCGGACATGGCCAACCGCCCCGAAGTGCGCGAGCTGCTGCGGGCGCGGGGAGTGGATATTCCGGCCACTACGCAGTTTGTGGGGGGCCTGCACGACACCACCCGCGACGAAGTGATGTTTTTTGATGAGCACTTATTAGCAACGGATAACCGCGCAGGGCACCAGGCCAACGAAGCCACTTTTGCGAAGGCATTGGACATGAACGCCAAAGAACGCTCGCGCCGCTTTGAGTCTATTGATACGCGCCTCACGCCGCAGGCCATTCACCAACAAATTCTTACTCGCTCGGTGTCGTTGTTTGAGCCTCGTCCCGAACTCAACCACGCCACCAATGCGCTCTGTATCGTGGGGCGGCGTTCGCTAACTGACGGCCTGTTTTTGGATAGACGTTCGTTTTTGAACTCGTACAATTATGAAATAGACCCCGAAGGTAAGTTCTTGTTCAATATCTTGAAAGCTGCCGCGCCCGTGTGCGGGGGAATCAATTTGGAATATTTTTTCTCGCGGGTGGACAACCAAAAATTGGGCGCAGGCACCAAACTTCCCCACAATGTGATGGGGCTCTTTGGCGTGGCCAACGGCATTGACGGCGACTTACGGCCAGGCTTGCCCAGCCAGATGATTGAAGTCCACGACCCCATCAGGTTGCTTATCATTGTGGAGCATTTGCCCGAAGTGGTGTTGCAAACCATTCAGAAAGCCCCCGAAACCTACGAATGGTTTATAAACGAGTGGGTTCGGTTGGTGGTGGTGCATCCCGAAACAAAAGATTTGTTTGAATTCAAAAATGGGTCTTTTCGAGCATACCACACCGTTGGCGGACCCGTCGAAATCATCCACGACTTGTCGTCGCTTTTGGCCACTTCGCAAGAAAATTTCCCCGTTTATTTAATCGAAAAATAAGATGATAGCTGTCGTTCATTTTCTCATCTTGCTGCCCATTGTTGGGTTTTTGGCGAGTTTATTTATTGCCAAACAAAACGAAACCCTGCTCTCTTGGACGGCCTTTTCGGTAGTTGGGCTGCATTTATTGGTAGCAATAGGACTGGCAGGGTATTGGGTCATAAATCAAACACCCGTTTTGGACATAAAAGAGTTATCGCTCTATAAAACAGCGGGTTATGATTTTTTTATTGACTTTCATTTCGACGAAATTACGGCGGTTTATTTGTTGGTAGGGGCGTTGCTTACCTTCATGGTAACGCTTTATAGCCGCTATTATCTTCACCGCGAAAGTGGCTACAAACGGTTTTTTAACACGGTTTTGTTTTTTTATATCGGTTACAACGTAGTCATTTTTTCGGGCAATCTTGAAACGCTTTTTGTGGGCTGGGAGGTGTTGGGTATTTCGTCGTTTTTGCTCATTGCGTTTTATCGCGACCGCTATTTGCCCGTTAAAAATGCCGTAAAAGTGTTTTCAATTTATCGCATTGGTGATGTAGGGCTAATTTTGGCGATGTGGATGAGCCATCATTTGTTTCACGAAAATATTACTTTCGAGCGGTTGGGCAACTACGAGTTGGTTCACGAGCACCTCCAAAACCACAGTTGGGTGGGCGTTTTTATTTCGTTAATGATCTTGATTTCGGCGGCCGCCAAGTCGGCGCAGTTGCCTTTTTCGTCGTGGTTGCCCCGGGCCATGGAAGGCCCCACGCCCTCTACGGCCATTTTTTATGGCTCGCTGTCGGTGCATATTGGGGTTTTTATTTTACTCCGAACCTACCCTTTTTGGGAGCAGCAAACTTCCGTTAGGGTTTTGATTGTGCTTTTGGGGCTGACCACCAGCTTGGTGGCTACGCTCACGGCGCGGGTGCAATCGTCTATCAAGAGCCAGATTGCGTATTCGTCTGTTGCGCAAATCGGACTGATTTTCGTTGAAGTGGCCCTCGGTTTTGAGAAACTGGCTTTGTTTCATTTCGCGGGCAACGCCTTTTTGCGGACTTACCAGTTGCTGGTTTCGCCGTCGGTGGTGAGTTATTTGATTCGGGAGCAATTTTACAATTTCGTTCCCAAAACCAAAAGTATTGAAAATTCTTGGCCCAGACGCATCGAATATTCGCTTTATATGCTGAGCCTCAAAGAGTGGAATTTAGACGCTTTTATGTACCAGTTTTTGTGGAATCCAGTGAAAAAAGTGGGCAATCGCCTCAATTTTATTACCATTAAAGGTATCTTCATTTTCTTTGTGTTGGTTTATGGGGCGGGTTTGTTTGCCGTTTATCACCGCGAGGCTATCAATCCCAAATTGGTTGAATGGTTGCCCATTGTGTTTTCGCTGGTGGGCCTCATAATGGTCCTGAAATCTTTTACGGAGCGTAAAAATGCTTATCTAAGCTGGCTTTTGATTGTGATGAACCACTTTTGGGTGGCCTTGGCGGTGGCTTTCAACGATGCGTTTGATTTTAACGAAGTTCACCTTTATTTGAGCGGAATTGTTGTCCTTGGCATTGTTGGCTACCTGTGTTTGCGTCGCCTAAAATCTTTTGAAGGGGGCATTAGCTTAGACTGTTTTCATGGGCATTCGTTTGAACATCCTAAAATTGCAATCGTGTTTTTCTTGGCCTGTTTGGGGGTTTCTGGTTTTCCTATTTCGCCCACTTTTATTGGCGAAGACCTGATTTTTAGCCACATACAAGAGCACCAATACGTGTTGGCTGTTTTTGTTACGTTGAGCTTTTTGCTCGACGGCCTGTCGCTTATCCGAATCTACGCCCGCGTATTTTTGGGGCCACACATCAAAACCTACCATGAAATAGCCTACCGGTCATCGTAGGTCATTATAACAATCTTTAAACACCTGTTTTTTTATGAAATACCTAATTGGTTTGATTATTGTGATGGCTTTTTTGAGTTTTCCAAAAGCACAACCACAAACGGTTTATAGCCGAAACAACAATATTTGGCTGCATTATTCGGGTAAAAATATGCTCACCAAGAAACTCTCTTTTACCTTTGAGGGAACGTTTCGTTTTGCCAACGGTTTTAGCGAAAACAGCAGTATTTTGTGCGTCCGTCGCTCGATTACCAATTGACCAAGCACTTGATGGGCAGCGTGGGCTACTCGCACTATGTTACTTACGCATATGGTAATCCTGCTTTGAACAAAACTACGATTTCTGAAAACCACGTCTGGATTCAGGGCCAATTTGTGCATCAATTTGGCGATTGGAAAGTAACAAACCGCCTCAGAGATGAAAACCGTTACGTGGGTATTGCCGTGAAAGCCGCCGATGGCTCTTATGGCATTGACCGCTACGTGTACCGCAATCGGTTTCGGTATATGTTGTTGTTGAACTATCCTTTGATGAAGCGAGCCGACAAAAGCACCGCTCTTTTTGGCATTTTGGGCAACGAGGTGTTTTTGAACGTGGGATCAATAGCCGCAGTGCCCAACACCGACACCAACGTCGGCGCAACGCTGCTGAATCAAAACCGAATTATTGCAGGTTTTGGCTATAATATCAACCCACACAACCAGTTGCAGTTGAGTTTTATTCAACAACATATCTGGAATTTTGCCGATACCATCGAAGAACGAAACCCAACCCTAAGACTTTCGTACATTACCAGTTTTTCATTAGCCCCCTAAATCCCCCAGAGGGAGACTTGATTAGTAGGCTTTGAATAGTGCCAAAACAAAATAGTTTAATAAAAAATGAACAATTAATTCCCCCCTTCGGGGAGGGAGGAGCTTATGAACACAAACAAAAAATTAACTTTGCCGCTCGACGGGTTGGCTGGTTTAAAACAAAATTTCGCGTCCGAGGCACTGTCTGGCTTCATGGTATCGTTGCTGGCTTTGCCGCTTAGTTTGGGCATTGCCAAAGCGTCCGATTTTCCAAACCCCATGTATGGCGTACTGACGGCCATTATCGGCGGTATGATAGTGAGCATTATTGCGGGCTCTCGCCTGACCATCAAAGGGCCAGCGGCTGGTTTGATAGTCATTATCGCAGGTTCGGTTGCGGCCTTCGGCGGTGGCGAAATGGGCTGGCGTATGACGCTGGGGGCTATCGTGGTGGCGGCGGTTTTTCAGGTATTGTTTGGCTTGCTGAAACTCGGCAAACTTTCTGACTTCTTCCCCCTTGCCGCCGTTCATGGTATGTTGGCCGCCATTGGGTTGATTATTATTTCCAAACAATTGCACATTTTATTGGGCGTAAGTCCAGTGGGTGAAAATGGCAAACCACTTGTTGAACCACTCGAACTGATTGAAGCACTGCCCCGTACGTTTGCGTCTATCGGCGACCGCCTCCCGATTGTTATTACGGGCTTGGTTTGCTTGGCGTTGGTATTGGGCATTCCGATGATTAAGAATGCAGCCCTCAAAAAAATACCCGTTCCGTTGCTGGTACTGATAGTGGCGATACCGTTGGGAATGGTGTTGCATTTGGGGCCAATCAAAGGCGGATTGGTAAAATTTGATAAGCCATTTTTGGATATTTTGGGCTGGAATGTCAGTTTTGATGGCGTAAAGCAGGTGGGTACTTTTGTGCAATACGTAGTTTTGTTTGCCTTGATAGGTTCGTTAGAATCATTGTTGACGGCCAAAGCCATTGACCTTAACGACCCCTACCGCCGCAAGTCAGACTTTAACAAAGACCTAATCGCGGTGGGTACGGGCAATATTTTGGCGGGTGTTTTGGGCGGTTTGCCCATGATTTCGGAAGTAGCTCGGAGCTCGGCCAATGTCAATAACGGGGCAAAAACCCGTTGGGCCAACTTCTTTCACGGGGTTTTCTTGTTGATTTTCATGTTGTTGCTCACGCCCATTATTCAGATGATACCCAACGCAGCTCTGGCCGCCATGCTGATTGGCGTGGGATATAGGCTGGCACACCCCAAAGAGTTTTTGCACACTTACAAAATCGGAAAAGAACAATTTTTGGTATTCATTGTTACCATTCTTTTCACGCTCGGCGTTGATTTGCTGGTAGGTATTGGGGCGGGTATTCTTACCAAAATTATCATTTACTTGTTCAATGGCGCGCCCATAAAATCGTTGTTTAAAGCACCTGCTGAAATAGAGCAAAACGAGTTTAACGAATATTATGTTCGGGTATATGGGTCGGCTATTTTCTCCAATTTTATTGGAATCAAAAACAAATTAGAGGCCATTCCTGCCGAAAAAACCATCAAAATTGATTTGTCAAATGCAAAATTGATAGACCACTCGGCCATGGAAAACCTGCACCTATTTGTGCAAGACTACGAAGAAGCAGGCGGACACGTAGAAATCATTGGCTTAGAAAACCACAAGGCTGTTTCAGGGCACAAGTTGGCTGCGAGGAGGAAAAATTAGCGTGATATTTTTAATTAGAAATGCTGAACTATTGCATAATATAAGGGCATTCCCAACGTGATATTGAAGGGAAAAGTCAGCCCCAGTGCCATTGGAATATAAAGACCAGGGTCGGCTTTGGGTGCTGCCAACCGCATGGCGGCTGGCACGGCAATATACGAGGCACTGGCGGCAAGGATGGCAAAAATAAACCTGTTGCCAACGCTTTCCGTAACCAAACCACTGGCAAAAGCTACGATGCAACCATTTGTGGCGGGAATTAAAATGGCAAATACCGATAAGAAAAGTCCGTACTGTCGAAAAGCAGAAAACCTTTTAGCCGTAACAATTCCCATTTCCAAAAGAAACAGCGCCAAGAATCCCTTAAAAATATCGGTCGTAAAAGGCTTAATTCCTTCGGCTTGCTTGGTATCGGCAATGAAGCCAATAATCAAACTCCCAAAAATCAACAATACACTTCCGTTCGTAAACGAGTGTTGAATAATACTGCGCATACTCCCTTCTTTTTTTGCTTCTTTGTCGTATTGCATCATCAAAATAACGCCTACGATGATGGCAGGAGATTCCATCAGTGCCATCACCGCCACCATGTGTCCGCCAAAAGCAATTTGTTGTGATTCTAAAAACGAAACCGCCGATACAAACGTAACGGCACTCACCGAGCCGTAAGTAGCTGCCACTGCCCCCGCATCGCTGATACTGACTCTTCGTTTCAGAATAAAAAAAGTGTAAATCGGGATAAGGGAGGCAATTAAAAGCCCTAAGATGATTGAATACAATATCTCACTACTAAAATGGCTATGCGCTAATTCTTGTCCGCCCTTAAAGCCAATGGCAAAAAGCAAATACAACGAAATGAATTTGCTGGAAGACTGGGGGATTTCTAAATCACTTTTTACGGTGGTGGCAATGATACCGAGTAAAAAAAACAGTAAAGTAGGGTTAGTTAAGTTTGAAATCAATATTTGAAAATCCATTTTTTGTGTTTTTATGTTTGAAAAATTAGTTTTTTTCTAAGAATACCAACTCGCCCTTATTGAGCGTGTAAAAAGCCCCAACGATTTTTATTTCGCCCTTTTGTTCCATCTGTCTGAGAATAGGGCTTTTTTGCCTGATATTTTTAATGGCCAGCCTTACATTATTTTGAGCAACGAGCCTGACGAAAGCCTCGTTAAAACTGGTTTTTTCTCCTTTAAAATCTTGACTGATTTTGACGGCGGGCTTACTTTTGGCAAGTAAAGCCGTCAAGTTTCCCAACTTTACGTCATCAATTGCTCCTTTGATAGCACCGCAATGCTGATGCCCCATGACCAAAATCAACTTTGCCCCTGCCAATTTACAGGCAAATTCCATACTGCCCAGCAGGTCTTAGTGTCTAAAACAAAGTCATCGCCTAATTAGGGGAAAGTCTTTTTTAGTAGTTTTCTTTTCTAACTCAATGTAGCGTTTTTTTTTAACGTCAAACTACAAGTGCCTTCGCCGAACGTAAATTTTTGCCAAAATGAAGCGCAGAAAAGGCATAAACCCAGCCACTGATTCGCGCATTTTTGAACAAGTATATCACCGCAAAACACCCAAGAACGAGGCTAAAAAAATTAATGGCTCTCGCTGATTACTTTTTTGTAAAAATTTTCGTAGTGGGGCAAAATATTTTTTAAGTCAAACTCTTGGGCGCGGGCCAGCGCATTGGCTTTGAAGCGGGGCAAGTTTTCGTCTTGCAAAATATAAGTAGCGTTTTTTACCATGTCGGCCACGTCGCCAATGTTGCTCATAAAGCCCGTTACGCCCTGCACGTTGAGCTCGGGGAGGCCTCCTGCGTTTGAGGTAATAATGGGGACTTGGCAGGCCAAGGCTTCGAGGGCAGCCAGTCCAAAACTCTCTGATTCAGAGGGCATTACAAATAAGTCGGCTACCGACAGCACTTCTTCGATAGCGTCCAACTTGCCCAAGAAACGCACGCAACCCATCAAGTCGAGTTCGCGGCACAGGTTTTCGATGCGGTTGCGCTCGGGGCCGTCGCCTACCAAAAGCAATTTGCTTGGTATCAACTTTCGGAGTTTGTCAAACATCAGTACTACGTCGTCAATGCGTTTTACTTTGCGGAAATTGGAGGTATGCACCACCAATTTTTCGCCATTTGGACAAATTGCCAGCTTAAAATGGTCTTTTTGCTGCCGCCTAAAACGCTCCAAATCAATAAAATTGGGAATCACTTCGATGGCCTTTGTAATGGGAAAATGCTGATAAGTTTCGTTTTTGAGATACTCCGAAACCGCCGTTACGCCATCTGACTCGTTGATACTGAACGTAATAACAGGCTCGTAAGATTTGTCTTTGCCCACCAACGTAATGTCGGTGCCGTGCAGCGTTGTGATGACAGGAATATGGATACCCTGCGTGCGCAGAATTTGTTTGGCCAAATAAGCCGAAGAAGCGTGTGGAATGGCATAATGTACGTGTAGTACGTCCAACTTGTGGTATTTTACTACATTGACCATGGCACTCGACAGTGCCGACTCATAAGGCGCGTACTGAAAAAGTGGATAGCTGGGAATAATAACCTCGTGATAAACAATATTTTCGTTGAAAAAATCAAGCCGTGAGGGTTGCGAGTAAGTAATAAAATGCACTTGATGCCCCACCGTAGCGAGGGCTTTTCCGAGTTCGGTGGCTACTACGCCGCTGCCACCAAATGTAGGGTAACAAACAATGCCAATTTTCATGTAGTGAGGTTGAGATAAAACGGTACAAATAGTTCGGGTAGTTGGTGAACAATTTTTTGGGCTTTTTTTCTCCATTGTCCGAATAAAGATTTTTTTAAGCCCCCAAATAAAAACCACCTTGCCACTTTATGCGCTATATTTGGCCTCAAAAAACAGTCATGGTGTCGCCCAAAAAATCAGCAAATTTTTCAGATTTTGTGTTTGGATTTCTCCGATTGGTACGCTGGCCCAATTTGCTGATGGTGGCCATTACGCAGTATTTGGGCCGCCTATTCTTGGTAGGGCCCGCCGCCAACTGGCAGGTATCGTTGCGCGAAAACGCGCTTTTTTTTATAGTTGGGTCTACCGTTTTGGTAGCAGCGGCGGGCTACATCATCAACGACTACTTCGATGTCAAGATAGATTTGGTCAATAAGCCGCGCCGCGTGGTTATTGGGCGGTACCTGAAACGCCGCTGGGCCATGACATTTCACCACGGCCTAAATATGTTGGGCTGCACCTTGGGATTTTTTGCGGGCAAGTGGGTCTTTCTTATCAGCGTTTGTTCGGCTACTTTGCTGTGGTTTTATTCTTCTTATTTCAAACGAAAACCCTTTATTGGCAATTTTGTAGTGGCTGCTTTGTCGGCTTTGCCGTTGGTGGTGCTGGCGGTTTATTATTCCCAAAATCGCAATTTAGTGGCCTTTTACGCACTTTTTGCGTTTGGCATTACGCTTATCCGCGAAATCATCAAAGACATGGAAGACCTGCGCGGCGATGCTTCGCAAGGCTGCCGCACGTTGCCCATTGCGTGGGGTGTTCGTCGTACCAAGCAGTTTACCTATTTTCTCATCTCGCTGTTTATTCCCACACTTTTTGTGGCAGCGCATTTGTTGCAAAATCTATTTTTGGCGTGGGTTTTTGCGGTGTTGCTGCTCCCCATTGCGTGGCTTACCTATCGCCTTGTGTTTGCCGACACGCGTCGCGAGTTTGGCGCATTGAGCCAGCTCTGCAAAATCATTATGCTTGGTGGTATTTTGAGTATGGTTGGGGCATAAGCAACTGGGCCTCACCGCTGCTCAATTGCGCCACTTTAACGTATTGAGCAAGTGCATCATATCTTGACGGAGATAATCTACCACTGGGCGAAGCGAATCTTGCTGGTCGGCAGTGCCGAGGTAAAGCGCCCCGCGTAGGTAATGCTGGGTGGTGTCGGTACTAAAAAACTGGGCTGGGCTGGCCACGTCGCCGTCTATTTCAAACAACACCACGGTTTTGCCCGTTTTGCTCTTCAATACCTGCTCTTTTACCCCCGATGCTTTCACTTGGTGGGCTGCCACCAGCTTGTAGGCATCGCCAATTAGCTTGGAGAGTTGCGTAGATGTAGTGCCCAACGCTTTGTAAGTGATTTGAATACTGGCGTTTAGGGTAGGATAACTGATAAAAATCCAGTGGGGCTCGGCCCGCGCAAAAGTATCGGGCAAGATAACGGCACTCTTGGAATACTCAAACTGATAAGGGTGTATTTCTTGCAACGGTTGGTAGGCAAAAGCCGGCAAGTCAAGCCGTGGATAGCCTTTGGGTTTGGGGGTGTAGGAAGACTCGGAAGAATGGCAAGAAACGGCAAAATACGCAAATACAACAATGAGCAAAAAGGAGAAAGTACGATTGAAAAAAATCATATTGGCGTTTTTTTTTTAAACTAAGTAATTAATTTCTTTTAAATCAAAATGTTGTAGCTCATTGCCAATTTGAACGGCCAGTTTCCCCGTTTCGCCCACGCCGATAATCATTCCTTCAAAAACCGTGTCATTTTGTCCAAACAAGTGAATTTCTTGGTAACGGTATAAATTTTGGAGATAACGCATTTTGAGTCGGTTATAATGACCACTTCGCAATAAAAGGTAATTTTCTTCAATTTTTAGCAATAAATCAGCCAATACCTCCCATAAATCGTACATCTGCTGGGTAATGTTGCGCAGGGAAGTAGCGTGAGGGTTGGTAAAATCGGACTGATTGACGTTGAGCCCAATTCCTATTATTGCGGTTTCGATTCGGCTACTTTGCAGGACGTTTTCAATCAAGATGCCGCCAATTTTTTGGTTTTTATAATACAAATCATTGGGCCATTTTATTTTCAAATCTTTGCCCAATAGCGGCATTAAACCCGCCCAAACCCCCAACGAAACGGCTATGTTGAGTCTAAATTGCTCGATAGCCGTAAGAAAAGCGGGCCTAAGCACAATCGAAAAAGTGAGGTTTTGGCCAGGCGCGGCCTGCCAATTGCTGCCGCGCTGCCCGCGCCCAGCCATTTGATGGTCGGTTATGACAACCGTGCCTTCGGCAACCGCTCCCTGCTGCAACAAAAGGGCAGCTTCGTCGTTAGTGGACTGACAAGTTGGCAGATAAATATTTTTTTTGCCAATAAAAGTCGTTTTGGGTCGAAAATTGTTCAATATTTTGTAATTTTATCATTCATTTAATTAGGCCGTTTGAAATACTGCCACAATCGCTTCGCAATTTAAACAGTACGCATGAAACAACGTAAAATATCCAATCTTTCTTCCAAAGACTTATCGCAACTTATCGTGCGAGGAATGCAAGAAAAAAAAGCCGTGGACATAGTAGTAATGGACTTACGCCAGGTTAAGAATGCCGTTACCGATTTTTTTGTCATTTGCTCAGGAAACTCCGACGTTCAGGTTGACGCTATCGCCGATTCTGTCGAAGAAGAGGTCATCAAAGTAGCCGACACGCGCCCGTGGCAGCGCGAAGGAAAAATGCATAAAGAATGGATTTTGCTCGACTACGTAGATGTAGTAGTCCATGTTTTCAAGAAAGAACGACGCGCCTTTTATGACTTAGAACTATTATGGGGCGATGCCGTTGTTTCGCAAATTGAAGAGAGTTTTGTTTAAATGAACATTCAACCCACAAACGATGTTATTACATCAATCAGTTTAGAAAAATATCATGTCTGAAAACAACGGAAATCAATCAAACCCCAACCGCAATCCGCGTCGAACTGGCTATCAAGGCTGGATTATCGCCGCCCTGGTAATGGCCATTCTGGGCATTACGCTATTTAGCCAAAACACCGCCATTAGGTCTATTACGCAGAGGAAATTTGAAAAAATGGTACAAGCGCACGAAGTGCAAAACGTAACCATCGTGAATAACGAATTTGTGGAGGTAACACTTACCCAGCAGGCCGTACAAGATGCCAAATACAAGGCATTGTTTGCCGAAAAACCGTATTTTGGTACAGTTGGCCCGCATTTTCGGTTTGAGATTACGTCGGCAGAGAAGTTTTTAGACGACCTACAAAAACTCAAACCCGACAGTGACCCAATTGACTACAACTTCGACCGCCGTAGCGATTGGACTGGATTTTTGAGTACCTGGGGCTTCTTGATTATCACCATTTTGGCCATGTACTTTATACTGGGCCGTATGACTGGCGGCGGCGGCCCAGGTGGCCAGATTTTTAATATTGGCCGTTCCAAAGCCACGCTCTTTGATGCCGAAAACAAGGTCAAAATCATGTTTAACGACGTGGCGGGCTTGGAAGAGGCCAAAGAAGAAATCAAAGAAATTGTGGATTATCTCAAAAGCCCCACGAAATTTACCAAATTGGGGGCCAAGATTCCAAAAGGAGCCCTTTTGATTGGCCCCCCTGGCACGGGCAAAACCCTCCTGGCAAAGGCCGTGGCGGGCGAAGCAGGCGTTCCTTTCTTCTCGCTTTCAGGGTCTGATTTCGTCGAAATGTTTGTGGGAGTAGGCGCCGCCCGCGTGCGCGATCTTTTTAAGCAAGCCAAAGAAAAAGCCCCCTGTATTATTTTTATTGATGAAATCGATGCCGTGGGTCGCTCGCGGGGGCGTGGCTCAATGCCAGGTGCCAACGATGAGCGCGAAAATACCCTCAACTCGCTGCTGGTAGAAATGGACGGCTTTGCCACCGATTCGGGCATTATCATTTTGGCCGCCACCAACCGCCCCGACGTACTCGACTCGGCCTTGCTGCGGGCTGGACGTTTTGATCGCCAAATTTCGGTAGATAAGCCCGATGTAATAGGCCGTGAGGCTATTTTTAAGGTACACTTGAAGCCGCTTAAACTCGCTTTGGACGTGGACGTGAAAAAACTGGCCACGCAAACCCCCGGTTTTGCGGGTGCCGAAATCGCCAACGTCTGCAACGAAGCCGCCCTCATTGCCGCCCGCCGCGACCGCGAAAGTGTAACGATGCAAGATTTTCAAGATGCAATGGATCGGGTCATTGGTGGTTTGGAAAAGAAAAACAAACTTATCTCGCCCGAAGAAAAGAAAATAGTAGCCTACCACGAAGCCGGGCACGCCGTTTCGGGCTGGTTTCTCGAGCACGCCGACCCGTTGGTAAAAGTTACGATTGTGCCGCGTGGTATTTCGGCTTTGGGCTACGCGCAGTATTTGCCGCGTGAGCAGTATTTATACCGTACCGAGCAGCTCATGGACGAAATGTGCATGACGCTGGGTGGCCGCGCCGCCGAAGACGTGGTGTTTGGTAAAGTTTCTACGGGTGCTCTCAGCGACTTAGAGCGTGTTACAAAGCTGGCATACAGCATGGTAACGGTGTATGGCCTCAACGAAAAACTGGGCAATATGTCGTATTACGATTCAAAACAATCGGACTATAATTTTAATAAGCCCTACTCAGAAGAAACGGCGCGAATGATCGACCAAGAGGTGCGTAAGATTATTGACGAAGCCTATCAACGCTGCCGCGAATTGCTCCACGGGAAGCGCGAAGAGTTGGAAATTGTTGCCCGTAAACTGCTCGAAAAAGAAGTGCTGTTTCAAAGCGACATGGAAGATCTCATTGGCAAGCGGCCTTTTGAGCGCGAAACGGCTTACCAAGAGTTTATGAACCGTGAAGACAAAATAGAAGTTGTGTTGGAACAAAGTGCAGAAGAGTCGGACAGTAAATAGGCAACTTGACAAAACATAACCAATAAAAATGCGCTTAGAGGCAACACTTCTAAGCGCATTTTTATTGGCCATTGGCTTACATTTTTAGAATAGTAAACTCTACCCTTCGGTTGCGCTTTCGGGCATCTTCCACTTCGTTGTTGGCAATGGGCTTGGTAGGGCCCCAGGCTTTGGTGGTTACGCGGACAGGTGTTATGCCCTTGACTTCGAGGTATTTTTTTACCTCATTTACCCGTTCTTCCGATAGTTTAATGTTTAGTCGCAGCTCGCCTTGGTTGTCGGTGTGTCCTTCCAAAAGTACCTCCATATTGGGGTATTTGTTCATCATAGTGGCTATTTTGTCCAAGTCGGGGAGTGCTTGGGGGAGCAATTCTGATTTGCTTTGCGCAAACATTACGCTACTAAGGGTAATTTTGGTGCCTGTTTTGATGGGTATCAAATAAATATTCTTTTTTATGTCCCTAAATCGCTTGTCGCGCGACAAGTCCACTACTTCATCTATCGAAATAAACCCTTCTCTGGTGGCACTCAACCGATAAGATTCTTGCACGGGAACAATGATTTTGTACTCGCCCGTTTCGGGGTCGTATTCTATCTTAGAAACGTTTGAGCTGTCTTTGAGCAAGCCTGTAACAATCTCGGAGCTAAGGGGTTTGTTGCTTTCGGCATCAAGTACGCTACCCGAAATAATGGCTACGGGGTCGGGTTTTATGGCGTTGTAAACCTTAAATCGAAAGATGTCTTCGCTGCCAATGGCGTTTTGCATGGAGCTCATATAGGCATATTCGCCCGAGGCAGGAATACTCAAAAAACCGTCCCATTGGGTCGTATTGATGGCGGGGCCAAGGTTTTCGGGTTGGCTCCATTTGGTCCAGCTTTCGTCCAGACGGCGAATGACGAAAATATCGCCGCCGCCGTAGCCTGGGTGGCCATACGAAGTAAAATACAGCGTTTTGTTGTCGGTAGCAATAAAAGGCGCACTTTCAATGTCGGCAGTATTGATGGTTGGCCCCATGTTGAGGGGTTTGCCCCAACTACCGTCGGTTTTCAAGAACGACACGTACAGGTCGCGTTCGCCGAAGGTATCTTCGCGTTTTACTGACATCACCAGCACGGTACCCTTGGGAGAAATAGCAAATTCGGTATTGTTTTTTTTGTCCAAATTTCGAATGTCTTCCACTTTACATTCGGTGGGTATTGTCCAGCCCGTTTTGGTCCGCGCCGATTTAGAGAGTCCGAACGTCATGGTGCCGTCGGGGCGATATACATTCATTAAATACAAGGTTTTGCCATCGGGCGAGATACTTACGATGGCGTTGTTGTCGGCATTGTTGATGGGCGCACCCATGTTTTGGGCTTCGGTCCAATTTTCGCCCTCGCGTTTGGCAAACCACACGTCTTGGCTTTCGGTGCCGCCCACGTTTTGCGCGTGTTTTCCGCGCGTAAAAAAAATGGTTTTGCCATCGGGCGAAATCATGGGAGCTACTTCTTGGGCTTTTGAGTTGATGGTTGCCCCCAAATTTTCTTTGACAATTTCCGGCGGGGCATTTTTTGAAACATGGATTTGTAGCACAAGCGGCTGGGCAGAGGCACTGAGTCCGATGGCATCAATTTGGTTGTAGCCACGCACCCGCGAGGGGTTGAGTACTACCTTGACGGCGGCAATTATGAGCAAGCTATCGGCCACAGTTACGTTCAAAATTTTGCCTGTGCCTGGGGTCTGGTTGTATTTGTTTTCTAACAGCAGTACTTCGTTGCCCTCGGGGGTGTAGGCATATACGTGGGTAATGGCTCCTTGGTTAAAATTTTCGACTATGGCTACTTGTCGGGCTTTTTGTGGGGTATCAAAACCTACTTTTATCCACTCTTCTATGTTAGAGTTGGCATTGAAAGACGACCACGCGCAGGCACTTTCGCCAAAAGGAGGGAGCGTGTTGGGCGGCCCCAACGCTTGAATAGCCCGGTATTCTTGCCCAAAAATTTCTTTTTTAAATTCGGACGAAAAGCCGAGCAGTTTATTTGCCCATTGCGCTTCTTGGGCTTGAAGTGCCGAAGCGATGAGCAAGAGAAACCCACAAGAAGTAAATTTAGTAAGATTCATTGGTGGCAATGCAACTTTGGGGTATGCGTGATAAACGCACTAAATTTAGTGCAAAAATCGTTCCAAAAAGCTATTTCTTGCCGACATTTCCCAATAAAAGTAGCCAATCGTTGCCCAAAGACGGCGGGGTTATATCGCGAACGCCGCTGGGCTTGAAATACCCGCCTATCCAGCGCTTGTCGGTGCTGGGGTCTATCCACAGTGCCCTGATACTGCTGCCTTTTATCTTGCCCACGTCCACCCTAATACTACGGCCTACTGGCAAGTAAATGACGGCCATGCGGTTGTTGGGCAATAAGGCAACTGGGGCATAATCGTCGCTTCCGTACGTGCCTTGACCGGCTACCAATATTTCGTTTGTGGTGTCAGGCCGCAGCAACTCCCAGGGAAGTCGGCTGAAAATATGGTGAAAAAAAGCCATGTCAGTAGCACCGGGTAGCTCTATTACGCGCCGCCAATAGGCAGGAAAAGCCCACAATGAACTGCCGTAGCAATGCCCCGACCCACCGCTTAGCATGGCCCAATAAGCCTGCCGACGCACCATTTGGGCATTGCCCACGTTCTCATTTTCATACTGCGACTCTCCCAAAACAAAGGCTTTGTGGGGCAATTTGTGGTATTCGTTGCGGGCTACCTCATATACTTGGGGCATTTCGGGAGTCCAAACGCCTTGTTTGCCCCGAAAATAACTGTAAACCATGCTAAAATCTAACCAAGGCTCATTGCCAAATACGTCGGTGCTGGAATGAGAACTGGCCGCGTGATAGGTCATGGGTTGCTGCGCCGCCGCCGATTTGATGCCCTCGGCCATGGCACGCTGAACGGCTTGCTCACGCAGCGGGTCGCGGTCGCCGCCCATAATCCAGACAATATTTTTGTGGTTTTTGAACTTCGTGCCAAGGTATTGCCCGTAATTTCGACATTTCTCAACGCCGTTTTGGTGTTGCACATCGTACCAATTGGTGCGGCAGCAGCCCAGCCAAGCGGGCACCAACGCCACTGCCATGCCAAGGCGATTGGCAGCCAGTAGCACATTTTCTACGTACTGAAAATATTTTTCGTTGGGCGTGCCAAAATCGCCCTGTTTCAGAAAAGGAGCTTCACCGTAAGCGTTTCGTTCGTTGGGCTCGGGAGGCAGTAGTTGCAAAAATACCGTGTTAAAATACTTCGCTTTGCGTTTTGCCAAATAAAAACGAGCTTCTTCAATGCGTAATTTTTGAAAAAGCAGCCAGCCTGCGTCGGCGTTCATTAAGAAAGGCTTATCGAGCTGGTCGGTTAAGTAGCGGCCATTTTTGCTGATTTTGAGCGGAAAATAAGAAACAGTAATTTGACCTTGCGGGTGCGAACGGGTTTTGGCTTTTCGGCGTTTTTTTTGTGCAATACCCCCGGAGGCACAAAATATGCAGCACAAAGCAATCAATAAAAATCTAAACATGTGGTAAAGAAGTAGGTATAGGAAATACAAAGCTAAGAAAAAAATTTGAAGCATATTTTCTTACTATCATAACGCCTAATTCCGTAGTTTTGACCCCGAACTACCAATATCATGCAAAAGCTATCTTTCCCTTTTTCTAAGTTACTCGTTATCCTGATGTGGTGCGCCAACACAGCTTGCCAACGGTATTTTGTGCCAGAAACCAAGAAAGGGCAGTCGGTAGCTGTAAGCGATACCGTGCGCGTGCCCGACAACCTGGTTTCGGAGCGGGTGGCGGCTTACATTAAACCCTACCACGACAGTTTGGACGCGGGCATGAATACCGTGTTGATTCGATCGGCCAAACGGCTCGCCAAGGGTCAGCCCGAATCGGGAATGGGCAACTTGCTTTGCGATTTGTTTCGAGAAATGGGTGCCCAAAAATACGGTAAACCCATTGAGGTAGCCCTTGCCAATTCGGGCGGTATCCGCACCGAGTGGCAGGCGGGCGACATCACTACGGGCAACGTGTATGAAGTGATGCCCTTTGACAATGCACTGGTCGTACTGACTTTATCGGGGGTACAAATGAAGGCTTTTGTCGAAGAATTTGCCAAACGAAAAGACCCCCAGTCGGGCATGAAAGTAGTGATTGAAAACACCACCAATCAAGTTTTAGAAATTGCAATAGGCGGGCAACCCATTGACCCCCAGAAAACGTACACGCTCATCACCAGCGACTATGTGGCCAACAGCAGCGACTATGCCGCTGTTTTCAAAAAACCTGTAAGTTATGAGGTACTCAATTACCTCATGCGCGACGCTATCTTGGACTATTTACGGCTAAAAGGCCAACAGAAGATAATTTTAGACCCGCAGAAAGACGGGCGAACCAGTGTGCGTTAAAGTTTATTTTCAAATGCTAATTTTTTACTGCTAATGCCTCCATATTTCACGCCAAGACGCGATTTCCTGAAAAACATACTCGGCCTGAGCGGGGCGGTAGCACTGGGTCAATGGCCCGCCGCTGCCCAAACCCACGCCGCCACCCTCAAACTGACTATATTGCACACCAACGACGTGCACAGTAGGCTCGATCCGTTTCCCAAAACCGACCCCCGCTTGGCAGGGCGCGGTGGCGTGGCCAACCGAGCGCGGCTTATTGGGCAGATTCGAGCGCAAGAACCCAACGTACTGCTGTTTGATGCAGGCGATATATTTCAGGGAACACCCTACTTTAACTTTTATAAAGGAAAGCCCGAAATTGAACTCATGAGCTTGATGGGCTACGATGCCGTAACAATGGGCAACCACGACTTTGACGGTGGTATTGAACTTTACGCCCAACAAATCAAAGCCCACGCCAACTTTGAGGTGTTGGTGGCCAACTATGATTTTAACAATACGCCGATGCAAACCATCGCCAAGCCCTATAAAATTTTTAAAATTCACGGTTTAAAAGTGGGCGTTTTTGGCATTGGCATCAATCCAAAGGGGCTAATACCCGACAAATTATTCGGCGGCACGCAGTACTTAGACCCCATTCAAAAAGCCAACGAAACCGCCGCGTTTTTGCGAAACGAAAAAAAATGCAGTTTGGTGGTTTGTTTGTCGCACTTGGGTTATAAAATGAGTAAAGACGAGCCGTCAGACTTGATACTGGCGGCCCAATCTCGCCACATTGACCTCATCATCGGCGGCCACACGCACACATTTCTCAACCAGCCCCAAGCCGTGAAAGACCTAAACGGCAAGCCTGTTTTGGTCAATCAAGTAGGGTGGGGGGGCGTGAATGTCGGTCGCTTAGATTTTACTTTCGACCGCGTGTCTAAGCAGGTATTTATACAAAGCCAAAGTTTGCCGGTTTGAAATACTTGATACCACAACCACCGCTATTTCAATTGGTATGTAGCCAAAACAGGGAAATGGTCAGAAGTGTATAACTCGTATAACACATTGTAATCCAGTAGTTTAAGTGTCGAGTTGAGAAGCGTCCATACGTAGTCGTAGCGCATTTCGTCGGGTATATAAGTATAAGCATCGGTGGCGTGTCCAGCGTCTTTCCAGTATTTGTGCATTACTTCAAGTTCATGATCAACGGGCGGTGCGCTAAAATCGCCCGCCAATAATACCGGTTGAATACTGTATTGCAGGGCTTCGTTTACTACGGCAGCTTGCAGGCCACGGTTCATGGACGACAGGTCGTCGAGTTGCGTGGTACAGAAACGTAAGTAGCTATTTTCTGGCAGTTTTACCAGCGCGCACAGCAACACACGCCCCCGCGTAGAATCGGGGTTGGGGAGTTTGAGGCACTGTACGGCCTCTACGGGGTGGCGCGACAAAATGCCGATGCCCGTTGTGCCACCTTGATACTGGTGGGCTTTGCCAAAATAATCGTCGTAGCCCGTTAGCAATGCTAAAATCCGAATTTGATTGAGTTTGCCAGAACCCACCGCCCCGCTGTCCAATCCTTGCAAAGCCACCAAGTCGGGTTTATGCCTTTTTATCAAACTTACCACCCGCAACAAATTGGTTTTTCCTTTTGCCGAAATGCCGTGATTGATGTTGTAAGTCAGTACTTTAAGTGGTAATGGCTTGTTTTTTTGTGCTTTCGTGGGCGCAATTATTATCCAAAACAAACAATATAAAATGATAAAATGGCGCACAGTAAGAATAACTTATTTGGCAAAAATACGTTTTCTTTGCACTATTGGAGCAATTAAACTTTAACAAAATCGAAAAAATGAAAAGATTTTTTACCGTATTACTAACTTTTGCAGCTTTTACACTATTTGCCCAGCAACGCGATTCGGTTTACTTTGAACCACTCAAACGCAACGACCTCAAACCCATTGTCATAGACAGGGGGCGGTATTATTACGGAAATCAGCGTCTTAAAAGTGCGTACTCGCTCGAAATTCCATTTTATGAACTTAACAATGCGGCTACCAATCAGTATTTTAAGCAATTCAAAACCTTGCGCACCGTTGGTACTGTGGTCGTTATGATTCCTACGGCTTATTTTTTTTATACAGTAGGAGGCGGCAACTACAACCGTACCACTTTTTGGGCTTTTTATGCAACAGGTTTGGCAGGGAGTATGTTTTTTAACCTACTGGCCGAAACCAAAATGCGGCGTGCCGTTCAAGTATTTAACGGGGGAATTTCCCGCAACCGTTTTGGCTTTTCGGGGCAGCCCTTGCCCAACCAAACCGTGGCTTGGGGGGTGGCTTATCGGCGTAGTTTTTAAGTACTTAACTTATTTTTAAGGCCAACACTTTTTGGTATTTATTCAATAATACTAAAAAGTCTTTTCCACCGAATTTTATTCAAGATAGACTTAGGGTCAGGGTCTATTGACATCCAAATAAACACGGCTTTTCCTACGATGTGGTTTGCGGGAACAAAGCCCCAAAAACGCGAATCTGCCGACTCGTAGCGGTTGTCGCCCATCATAAAATAGTAATTTTGGGTAAACGTATAAGTACTAACTGGCTTTCCGTTTATGGTTATATTTCCGTTGTTTAGCAGCACTTTGTCAGGTTCGTTGCCGTCAAAATATTTGATAGTACTCCCGTATTTTACCACATTAATAGAATCTAACTTGATGGTCAAGCCTTTTTTAGGAATCTGAATGGGTCCCCAAAAGTCGGGGTTTTTGTTCAAGCCCGCCGGAAACATTTCGTTACTTTTGGCATCAGCAGGATATTCGGTGATCTGCGTTACGCTCCTGATAAAGTCATATTTTTTTATATCAGCTACGGTTTGTGGGGTCGCCCTTATTTTGTACAAAAACTGGTTGGGCTTGAGCGAGTCGGTGGGGTAGGCGAGGGGGTCTTTGATGCTTTCTTTGTCAAAAAAACGATCATCGAGCAAGTCTGCCGATTCGAGGCGGTAGTCCACTTGGGCTTGCGCAGGAAAATCAATGGCTTTGCCATTGAGATACACTACGGCGTTTTTTACTTCTATTACATCGCCTGCCACGCCAATACACCGCTTAATAAAATTGGTACGCAAGTCCACTGGAAAATTTTTGTAGCCGCCATTGCCAATGAGGGGGTCTTCGGTGGTTTCGTCGGCATCGCCGGGGTAGTTAAATACCACCACGTCATTGCGTTTTACGTCCGAAAATCCGGGCAAACGAAACATAGGCAGTTGAATAGCCTCCGAAAAAGACGGGATTTGCGTTCCCCAAATGGTTTGGTGCGTCAATGGTACTTGAAGCGGGGTGCCAGGTGTGCGCGCGCCGTAGTGGAGTTTGCTAACAAACAAAAAATCGCCTACCAACAGGCTTTTCTCCATCGAAGAAGATGGAATGGTGTAGGCCTCCAGAAACAACCAACGAATAATGGTAGCGGCTACTACCGCAAATACAATGGAGTCTATCCATTCACGAAAGGCAGATTTTTTTTGGGGAGAACTCATTTATTTTTAATGAATAATGTAAAATGAATAATGTAAAATGAACTATAAATGATGAACGATGAGTTTGCAAGTTGATGATAACCAGTAATTTACAATTTTAACTTGTCATCTTATTTTGAAATCATTCCTAATATAAAATGAACAAGGAATAATGTAAGTTTTAATTGACAAAAAGCATTGCTACCCCAAAAGGTCGTTCATGCCAAAAATACCTTGCCGCTTGTTGAGCCACTCAGCCGCTACCACTGCCCCAAGCGCAAAACCGTCGCGGCTGTGTGCTACGTGCTGTATTTCGAGGCTATCTACTGCCGACTCATAGCGCACCACGTGCGTACCAGGCACTGTACCTTGGCGCAAAGATACGATTGGCAATTCATTTTCAGCGGCCTTGTCGTTATTTACCCACATTTTTTTGGTTAAAATATTTTCTAAAATGCCTTCGGCAAGGGTAATGGCCGTGCCGCTGGGTGCGTCCAATTTCTGGGTATGGTGTATTTCGAGCATCGAAACGTCGTATTGCGTTTCGTAAGGAGCCATAAGTTTGGCCAATTGCTGGTTGAGTCTAAAAAACAAGTTAACGCCGATGCTGTAATTGGAAGCATAAAAAAAGGCGGCTTGGTGCTTTTGGCAGAGGGCTTCTATTTCGGGACGGTGTTGCAGCCAGCCCGTAGTGCCGCAAACGGTAGCCACGCCCGCGTTCATGGCCCATTTTAGGTTTTGGTAAGCGGCCTCGGGCGCGCTAAACTCAATGGCCACGTCCACGTTTGTGGCATTGAAGTGGCTCAATTCGAGGCGGTTGTTAATGTCAATTTTTCCAACAATGTAGTGGCCACGGTTGAGGGCAGTTTGCTCAATAACTTTGCCCATTTTGCCGTATCCAAGCAGTAAAATATTCATATAAATCGAAAACTGTAAAGTCTATTTGAACGTTAAAACCGCCCTTACGCCCCACACAGGCACTGGCGAAAGAGGCGAAAGCTGGATTTCGGGGCAAACGCGCAGCGAAATGTCGTCGCTCATGTCAAAAGTTTTGAGGTGGGCCGACACGTTGGCCTCGATGGCCACCAGTGCCCAGCTACCTGCCAGCAAAAACCAGTTGAGGTCGCGGTAGCGGCGGTAGATGTCTTTGCCCCGTGTTATTTGTTCCAAAGTAAGTTTGCGTATTTGGTCTTGGCTTTTTACATATACTTCAATGCTTCTGGGGTCAATTCCTTTTTTGAGAAGACCCGTTGTCGGGTCGTAACTGTCTAAAAAAGGCCCCAAAAAATGTTTGTAGCGGGCGTTGTTGTCGTGCAAAAAATAAATAATGGCACCAATGCCCGCATAAACAAACGGCATTTTCCAGTATTGCTTGTTGTAGGCTTGCCCTAATCCAGGAAAAGCAAGCGAATACAAAGTGGACTTGCGGGGGCTGAGTTTGGGGGGTAAAATGGCCTTTTTTTTGAGGGTATCTTTGCCCAAAAACACTGCGGGCAGCGAGTCGGGCATCGCCACTTTTTGTTTCAAAACAAGCTGTGAAGCCGATTCTTGCAGTGTATCAACACTGACACGCTGAACCTGGGCACGCAACGCGCCCCACCCCAACCACAAACCAATGACAATACCTGCCGTTTTCAAGCCTCAAACTGAATGGATTTTAAAATACGTTCTAATTCATCTTGCGAAGTAAACGGAATTTTGATTTCGCCTTTGTCTTTGTCGTCGCTTTTGATGGATACTTTGGTTCCAAACAACGACGAGAGCTTAAACTGCAAGGTTCTAAACTCCTGTTTGAGGGCGTTGGCACGGCGTTCTTTATTGGGATTGGCATCGGGGGCCAATTGTAAATTTCGTACTTCGTCTTCTACGCGCCGCACCGACCATTCTTCTTCGACGATTTTGCGGAAGAGTTTTAACTGGATCTCGTGGTTTTCGATGTTGATAATGGCGCGGGCGTGCCCCATGCTAATCTGGGTGTCGCGCACGGCGGCTTGAATGAGGGGCGGGAGTTTAAGCAGTCGAATATAGTTATTGACAGTGGTGCGGTTTTTGCCAACGCGCTCACCGAGTTCTTCTTGCTTCAAGCCGCAGTCGGTAATAAGCCGCTGATAGCTCAGGGCAATCTCGACGGCGTTGAGGTTTTCGCGTTGAATGTTTTCTATCAAGGCCATTTCCAGCATCTGCTGGTCGTTGGCGGTGCGCACATAGGCGGGTATGTGCGTCAAACCTGCAATTTTGGAGGCTTGCAAACGCCGCTCTCCCGAAATCAACTGGAAGCGGTCGCGCCCTATTTGGCGTACCGTAATGGGCTGAATGATACCCTGATAGCGAATAGACTCGGCCAGTTCTTGCAGGGCTTCTTCGTCAAAATGGGTGCGTGGCTGAAACGGATTTGTGTCTATTTGCTCGACGTGGATTTCACTCATCATGCTCACTGAATCGTGGGCAGTTGCACGCGACTGACGATTCACGTTGTCGGTATCTTGGAGTAATGCGCCAAGACCGCGCCCCAAACCCGTCATTTTTTTCGCTTTACCAATGGTTTCCATATCTTCTGTCATAGTTCAAAGAGTCTTATTTACTGCTTATTGTCCCAATGGTGGTCGTTTCCTAAAATAGTATGGTGTCGTTTTGTTTGTCATTTGAGCATACTGCCTAACCCACTTTACGGGCTGGCTCGCTTTGTTCAACTAAGCCATTTTTTACTAAAATTTCGCGTGCCAAATTCAAGTAGCTCACGGCACCTTTGCTTTCGGAGTCTTGGGCAATGGCAGGCAGCCCATAGCTGGGCGATTCGCTCAGGCGTATATTGCGCGGAATGAGCGTATTGAACACCATGTGCTTGAAGTGCGCCGTTACCTCGTTTACTACTTGGTTAGAGAGCCGCACCCGTAAGTCGTACATGGTCAGCAAGATACCCTCGATGGTGAGATTGGTATTGAGGCGCGTTTGGATAATTTTGACAGTGTTCAAGAGTTTGCCCAGCCCCTCCAACGCAAAGTATTCGCATTGTACGGGTATTATTACCGAGTCGGCGGCTGTGAGGCTGTTGATGGTAATCAAACCCAACGACGGCGAGCAGTCAATAATGACAAAATCGTAGTCGTCTTTGATGGGTGTGAGGGCTTCTTTCATTTTTTCTTCGCGGTTTCTGAGACTAATCATCTCAATTTCGGCACCCACCAAGTCAATGTGCGAGGGCAGCAAATATAGGTTTTCAAAGGAAGTCTCGACGATGGCATCTTGGGGAATAGCCCCCTCTACCATGCATTCGTAAATGCTAAACTGGATTTCTTTGGGGTTGAAACCCAAGCCCGAAGTGGAGTTGGCCTGGGGGTCAGCGTCCACAATCAAGGTTTTGTAATCTAATACTGCCAAGCTGGCCGCCAAGTTGATGGCCGTTGTAGTTTTGCCGACGCCGCCCTTCTGGTTGGCGATTGCTATAATTTTGCCCATTATTCGTTTGATTTACCGCCCTCAAATATCCGAGTTTATTTGCAATAAGCAAGCATTGTTTCACGCAAAAAAATGTTAAATGTTTCACGAAAGCAAAAAAGCGCCGGAGAGAGGCTCTCCAACGCTTTTGTTTTCAATCAAACCTGCAAGATAATTTTGGCAGGGCGGTTTGGTTTATACTGCAAAACTTTCGCCGCAGCCGCACGTGCGTGAGGCATTTGGATTGACAAACTGAAACCCTTTGCCGTTGAGGCCGTCTGAAAAATCCAAGACTGTACCAGCCAGATAGAGTATGCTTTTTTTGTCCACTACTATTCGTACACCTTTGTCCACAAATTCCATGTCGGCAGCTTGCTTTTGGCTGTCAAATTCGAGGTTGTACATCAAGCCCGAGCAGCCGCCGCCCGTTACGCCTACCCGAATGTGCTGGTCTTCGGCGTGTCCTTCTTGGCGGCGTAGTTCAAATATTTTGTCTTTTGCTTTATCAGTTACTGTTACCATGATACAATGCGTGTTTTTTTTGATTATTATTGAAACCAAAATGCGTACACATAAAACTTTTCTATTGGCCTAAAAGTTCATTTTTACAGTTATATGGCAAATTTACCCGCCTTAATTGCCGCTTTTCAAAAAGACCAAGTACTTTTAAAGGAAATCGGCGCAAAAACGGTCATTCTGTACCATTGCGATTTGTTTGCGTTCAATACTGTCGACCCGCAAGATTTTCTGACTAAAACCCTGCTTGGGCGGTATTCAGAAAAATCTTCTGAATACCGCCCAAGGTCAAGAAAGTTAGCCAAAAGCAGGGATTAGACGGTGTCTGATGTCAATTTGGCACCGAGGTATTCGCGGTTGAGGCGGGCGATGTGTTCGAGCGAAATGCTTTTAGGGCACTCAATTGAGCAAGCACCTGTGTTGGTACAGGCACCAAAGCCTTCGGAGTCCATTTGGGCTACCATGCGTTCAGCACGCATTTTTCGTTCGGGCTGGCCTTGTGGTAGCAGGGCCAATTGCGACACTTTGGCCGCTACAAACAACATGGCGGAGGCATTTTTGCAGGCCGCTACGCAAGCACCACAACCAATACAAGCGGCTGCCGAAAAGGCTTCGTCGGCGGCAATTTTGGCAATGGGTAAACTGTTGGCATCGCGGGCGTTGCCTGTATTGACAGACACGTATCCGCCCGCTGCCATGATGCGGTCAAAAGACGAACGATTGACTGCCAAGTCTTTAAGAATGGGGAAAGCCTGCGCCCGCCAAGGTTCTACTACGATGGTATCGCCATCTGTGAACGAACGCATGTGAAGCTGGCAGGTGGTTACGCCCTTTATGGGGCCGTGTGGCTCGCCGTTGATGTACATACTGCACATTCCACAAATACCCTCGCGGCAGTCGTGGTCGAAGGCCACGGGTTCTTGGCCTTCCGAGATAAGCCGCTCGTTCAATACGTCAAACATTTCTAAGAACGACATATCTTCCGAAATACCCGACACGGGGTAAGTTTCGAATTTTCCCTTGGTCTTGCTATTTTTTTGACGCCATACTTTGAGCGTCAAGTTCATATTTCCTTCCATTTTATTAATTTGAGAATTAAAGAGGTAGCAATCTAAAAATTGATGCGCGGTGTTTTTAGAGAAGCCTATTTGTAGCTTCGTTGCGCTATTTTGATGTTGTCATACAACAAACCTTCCTCGTGGAGTTGCCAGTTACTTTCACCTTGGTGCTCCCATGCCGATACGTACATGAAGTTTTCGTCGTCGCGGAGGGCTTCGCCTTCGGCGGTTTGGTACTCTTCGCGGAAGTGGCCGCCGCACGATTCTTGGCGGGCGAGTGCGTCCACGCACATCAATTCGCCAAGCTCAATAAAGTCGGCCACGCGGTTGGCCTTGTCCAGTTCGGGGTTAAAGCCGTCGGCATCGCCCAGCACGCGCAGGTCGCTCCAAAACTCTTTTTTGAGGGCTTGAATGTCGGCAATGGCTTGTTTCAGGCCTTTTGCGCTGCGGGCCATGCCACATTCTTCCCACATAATTTTGCCCAGCCGCTTGTGGAAATTCTCGGGCGAGGTTTTGCCTTTGATATTCAATATTTTCTCGGAGCGAGCTTTGGCTGTTTTCTCCGACGCAACAAATGCTTCGTGCGTAGTTGGAATGGGCTTGGTAGCAATTTCTTTGGACAAGTACGCGCCAATGGTGTAAGGAATTACGAAATAGCCGTCGGCCAAACCTTGCATTAAGGCACTGGCTCCGAGGCGGTTGGCGCCGTGGTCTGAGAAATTGGCTTCGCCCAGGGCGTACAGTCCTGGTACGGTGGTCATCAAGTTATAATCTACCCACAAGCCGCCCATGGTGTAGTGCACGGCGGGATAAATTCGCATTGGAACCTCGTAGGGGTCTTCGCCCGTAATTTGTTTGTACATGTCAAACAGGTTGCCGTATTCTTCTTTCACGGCATCTTTTCCCAAACGCACCAGTGTTTCGTCGTCGGGGTTTTCGATACCCTGGTTTGAGGCTTCGGCGCGGCCGTATTTATTCATTAAATTGGAACGAAAATCGAGATAAACGGCCATTTTGGTAGCACCCACGCCGTAGCCTGCGTCGCAGCGTTCTTTGGCGGCGCGGCTGGCTATGTCGCGCGGTACCAAGTTGCCAAAGGCAGGATAGCGGCGTTCGAGGTAGTAATCGCGCTCTTCTTCGGGAATATCATTGGCGGGCCGATTGTCGCCTTTTTGCTTGGGTACCCAGATGCGTCCATCGTTGCGCAACGACTCTGACATGAGTGTGAGCTTCGACTGGTGGTCGCCCGATACGGGAATACACGTGGGGTGAATTTGGGTAAAGCAAGGGTTGCCAAAAAATGCGCCGCGTTTGTGGGCTTTCCAGACGGCGGTTACGTTGCTGCCCATGGCGTTGGTAGAAAGATAAAATACGTTGCCGTAGCCGCCCGTACAAAGCAGCACGGCGTGGCCAAAGTGGCGTTCAAATTCGCCAGTTACCAAGTTTTTGGCAATAATACCCCGGCATTTATCGTCAATCACTACCACGTCGAGCATTTCGTGGCGCGTAAACATCTGCACGTTGCCCAGGCCAATCTGGCGTTGCAGTGCCGAATAGGCCCCCAATAGCAATTGCTGTCCTGTTTGGCCAGCGGCATAAAAGGTACGTTTTACTTGCGTGCCACCAAAGGAGCGGTTGCGCAGCAGGCCGCCGTATTCGCGGGCAAAAGGTACACCTTGGGCCACGCACTGGTCAATGATACTGGTAGATACCTCGGCCAAGCGGTACACGTTGGCTTCGCGGGCGCGGTAATCGCCGCCTTTTATGGTGTCATAAAACAGCCGATAGGTGCTGTCTCCGTCGTTTTGATAGTTTTTAGAGGCATTGATACCTCCCTGCGCCGCAATAGAGTGGGCGCGTCGGGGTGAGTCTTGAAAACAAAATGCCTTGACTTTATAGCCCATCTCGGCCAGTGAAGCGGCTGCCGATGCCCCTGCCAAGCCCGTACCAACCACAATCACTTCTAAGTTGCGCTTGTTGGCAGGGTTTACCAGCGGAATAGTTGAGCGGTATTGGGTCCACTTGGTTTCCAGCGAGCCATCGGGAATCTTGGCGTCTAATTTGGGTGAAGTTGCCATACATTTAATGAGTGAATGAGTGAATTTGCGATTGGGTGATTGCCTGTTGCTGCTAACAAACGAACAGCATACTAATTATAGACTCTTAAAGAAAAAGAACAAGGGCATGAGTACAAAACCAATCGGAATCAAGATGCCAAATACGCCCACGCCCAAAAAGTTGAGAATAGGATTGTACTTGGCGTGGTTGATGCCCAGCGTCTGAAAGGCACTCCTAAAACCATGTATCAAATGAAAGGATACCGAAAACATGGACAACACGTAAAAAATAACAAGAATTGGATTTTTGAAAGCTTCGACTATGCTGCGGTAAAGGTCTTTGACAATGACGACGCGGGTTTGGGTGTCTTCGCGCATAAATTCCTCCATTTTACCTTTTATTTCTGGGCCTTCGTGGGCTTTGGCTACGGTTTCGCCCGTTATCAAATTGGTTTCGTATTGCGTGTAGGGGGTGTATCCAAATTTGTACTCAAACCAAAAATTGGACATGTGCACCACAATAAAAACCAACAGCACTGTGCCAAGAACGGCCATGTTGCGCGAAAACCAAGAACTATTGGCCGACCCTTTTTCTACGGCGTAGCGCTGCGAACCGCGCGCTTTCCAGTTTTGGAAAGCCAAATACAAGCCTTCAAAAGCGTGCAATAAAATGAGGGCATACAAACCATAAGAAACAGTTTTTATGAGCGGGTTGGTGGTCATAAAAACAGCGTAGATATTGAAAGACAGGCCGCTGTCGGCGTTGAAGACTTGCAGGTTGCCCACCAAATGCACAACCAAAAACGTGCAAAGAAACAGACCCGTCAGGGCCATTACCAACTTTTTGCCAATTGAACTCGTAAGCGTTTGGGTAATCCAAGACATAATTGCTGATTTTTAATTAAAACAATGTAGCCAAGCTACTTTTGAATGTCAAAAGTAGGTGCCAAACCATTTAGAAACAATCTAAAATGGTTTTTTTTAATGCTTTGCCATACTTGATAGGTATCAACAATTTAATAACAATCTGTTTTAAAATTTTGTTTTCAAATCCATCACAAAAAATGCCGTTATTGCAAATCAAAAAATAGCTCGATGGTTGGTACACCATTTTTCATTTAATTGCGTTTATTGAGATGTTACAAAATAGTTCCGAATATAAAAATCATGAAGCATTTAACTACCCTTTTATTCATTGGTATTCTTGGCGTTTTTTTTAGTACGCCGCTTTGGGCTACGCACATACGAGCGGGCGAGATTACGGCCAAGCGTATTTCAAATACAGCCCTGACCTACGAAATTACCCTAACTACCTACTACGACGAAGTTCGTGGGCAAATGGCCAGCCGAGGAGCTACCGAGGTTACGTTTTGTATTCGTCCGTTTGGAACTTCGGCGGGGATACTCCTAACTGTGCCAAGACAAACGCCCCAACGTTTTATCAATAGCGCCACTACGGCCAATATTTACCGTACTACTTTCACGTTTTCATCGCCAGGCCGTTTTACAATTTCGGTGGGTATCGAAAACCGCAACAATGAGATTATCAATGTAAATGGAGGTGCCTCTGAGCAAACGCCCTTTTACGTAGAAACTATTTTGGAAATCAACGCCGCACTGGGCCAAAACCGTACGCCTGTGATGCTGAACCCTCCTTTGGATTCGGCGCGGGTGGGGCAGCGGTTTTGCCACAATCCCGCTGCTTTTGATGCCGACGGCGATAGTCTTGCCTACCGAATGACTATTCCCAGACAAGCCCGAAACGCCACCTGCTTGAGCAGTTCGGTAAACTACCGAGACCCCGCGTTGGGTATCAGAACCGACGCACGCAACGAAGCACAGATGGGGCCAGCTACCTTGACGATTGATAGCAAAGGTAACTTGTGCTGGGACGCGCCCGCCGTGGCAGGCCAGTACAACATTGCTTTTATCATTGAAGAATGGCGCGACGGCGTGAAAATAGGGGAGATAGTGCGCGATATGCAGATTATCGTTACCGACGCGTCCAACAAGCGTCCATTGATAGACCCAGTCAGAGACGTATGCGTCGAAGCAGGCCAAACGGTAACCCAGACCATACGCGCCACAGATCCCGACGGAAATCGTTTGATATTGAGCGCTTTTGGGGGTGTATTCAACCGCGATGCCGACGGCACTACCCCACTGGACTTGATAGCACCCGCCGTGGCAACGTTTGCGCCTACAACGGCACAAAATACGCCGGCTACGGGGCAGTTTCGTTGGGTTACGAATTGCGCCCACATACGCGACCAAGTATATGATGTGTTGTTTAAAGTAGAAGATTTGCCAGGGCGTAACAATACCCAGCTGGCAAGTTTTGCCAATTTTTCGATTAAAGTAGCTGCTCCCAAACCCACGGGACTACGGGCAGCGGCATCGGGAAATCAAGGTTTTGTGCTCAACTGGTCGCCTTATCTTTGTGGTAGTGAAGGCTCCCAAATGATTATCTACCGCAAAGAAGGTTGCTCCGGGACTCAGTTTAGCCCTTGCACGGTTCCAATTGCCACGGCTTCGTCGCTGGGCTACGTAGAAGTAAGCCGGGTGCCTATTTCTACCACCACTTTCACCGACAACAACCGAGGCCTGGGATTGCGTCGAGGAGTCCAATATAGCTACCGTATTCAAGTGTTGTTTCCGTTGCCACAAGCGGGCAATAGCGTACTGTCGGACGAGAGCTGCGTTGATTTGCCTAACCAGATGCCCGTACTGACAAACGTAACCATTGACAGCACGAGCAGTACGCGGGGCGTTGTTACGGTGAAGTGGACCCGCCCCCCATTCACAGCAGGAGATTTGGGAGGGCCATACCAATACCGGTTGTTTCGGGCAACGGGCCTCAACGGGACAAACTTCGCGCAGGTGGCACTTATTAATACAACACTTGCAGCCAATGCAGACACGGTATTCATTGACCGCAATTTAAACACCGTGGATAACCCATACCGATATCGTTTGGAATTTTACTATACCCTAAATGGTACACTGACTCGCTTGGACCAAACCGAAGCGGCAAGTAGCGTTCGGTTGGCTACCTTGAACACCACCCAAGGTATTCGGTTGAACTGGCAAGCGATGGTGCCCTGGCGCAACGAAAACCAGCGGCATCGGGTTTACCGCGAAAGCCGCACGCGACGGGGTACTTTCAACCAAATAGCCGAGGTAGCCGTGCAGAGTTCGGCTACCTTTACGTACGTAGATGACGGAGTAGATCGTTTTTTGGCGGACGGCAACGCTGCCCTTACACTCACCGTAGATACGACCTATTGCTACCGAGTCGAAACGGTGGGGGTGTATGACAGTCAGCGAATACGGGTGGGCCAATTGTTGAACTTGTCGCAGATATTGTGCGCCACAGTGGCCGATAGCACCAAACCTTGCCCCCCCAGCTTGCGCGTTGATTCATTAAATTGTGCTACATTGGACGGTAACAATTGCCCCGAGAAAGCCACCAATAACCTCAACTGGACATACCCAAGACTAAATGCTCAAAACACGGCGTGCGCACCAGCGGCCTCTTTTAACGTTTATTTTGCGCCATATCAAGATGAGCCATTCACAAACATAGGGAGTGTCAATGCCCCAATTAGCAATTTTGCGCACGCCAATTTGGACACTTATGTGGGGTGCTACTACGTAACCTCAGTGAGCCGTTTTGGGAGCGAAAGCGCGCGCAGCAACGTGGTGTGCAAAGACAATTGCGCCGCTTACAAGTTGCCTAACGTATTTACGCCCAACAACGACGGCAAAAACGATACTTTCCGTCCAACGACTTGCCCCATTTTTATTCAATCGGTAACTTGCCAGATTGTCAATCGCTCGGGCGTGAAGGTGTATGAAACCACAAACCCACTGATTGATTGGAATGGAAAAACCGCCAACGGGCAAGATATGCCCGTGGGAACATATTTTTATTACGTTACGGTTACTTTTAAGAGCCTCAGCAAAGATCCGCCCACGCAAACTTTCAAAGGCTGGGTGCAATTGATTCGATGAACGATACTTTGGTATTTGATGCGCAATTTATGAACCTAATACTGTTTGACGGAGTTTGCAATTTTTGCAATGCCTCCATCAATTTTGTGATAGATCACGACACCGCACGGCGTTTTCGCTTCGCTTCGTTGCAGTCTGAATATGCCCAACAATTGATGGAAAAACACCGCCAACCCATTTTGACGCAATTCGACAGCGTTGTCTTGATCGGCGAAGAAGGCCAATTCTTTCAAAAATCAGATGCTGCCTTGCAAATTGCCCGCTACTTGCGCGGCTGGTCATGGTTGTATGCATTCCGATTTGTGCCACGCATTGTGCGCGATTTTTTTTACGACATTGTAGCCCGCAACCGCTACCGCATCTTTGGCAAGTCGGCAGCCTGCCGTATGCCAACTCCCGCCGAGCGGGCGTTATTTTTGGGCTGAGGTATTACCAAATTGTCAAATTAGTGGCTAAGTTTGTCCCCAATAATTTGACACATTTTAACTCATCAAAGATGACAGCGTATATTTTTCCTGGCCAAGGGGCGCAGTTTAGTGGTATGGGCAAGGGCCTGTACGATTCAAACGATGCTGCCCGTGGGCTATTTGACAAAGCAGATGCAATAGTGGGCTTTTCGATTACCAAGACGATGTTTGAAGGCACCGACGAGCAACTCAAACAAACCAACGTAACCCAACCCGCCATTTTTTTACATTCGGTAATATTGGCTTTGACCACCGACAACTTTGCTCCCCATCAAGTAGCAGGCCACTCGCTGGGTGAATTTTCGGCGTTGGTAGCGGCGGGAGCGTTGTCGTTTGAAGACGGCCTGAAATTGGTGGCCCAGCGCGCCCACGCCATGCAGCACGCCTGCGAGCTAAACCCATCTACCATGGCGGCGGTATTGGGCCTAAGCGATGCTGTCATCGAAAGTATTTGCGCTTCGGTTGTGGGCGAAGTAGTGGTAGCGGCCAATTTCAACTGTCCCGGGCAAGTTGTTATTTCGGGGTCACACGAGGGGGTGCGTTTGGCTGGCGAGTTGCTCAAAGAGGCAGGTGCCAAGCGCGTATTGCCGCTGCAAGTTGGCGGGGCGTTTCACTCGCCGCTCATGCAGCCCGCCCGCGAAGAACTTGCCGAGGCCATCAGCCAGACAGCCTTTGTGGCACCGCGTTGTCCTATTTACCAAAACGTAAATGCCCAGCCAACCACCGACATCGCTACCATTAAAGCCAATTTAATTGCCCAATTGACCGCGCCAGTGCGCTGGACGCAATCGGTACAAAACATGATAGCCGACGGAGCTACCCATTTCGTAGAGTGTGGGCCAGGGAAAGTACTGCAAGGGTTGGTAAAAAAAATAAATCAAGGAGTAGAAACGGCCAGTGTCTAAAAAAAAATACGTACAAAACCGACTGATTTTCAGCAAATAAGTACTTGAACTGGCATAAAAATAAATGTTTTTTCTAAGGAACACTTGACAATAATTCGATAAAACCGTACTTTTGCACGCACATTACGGTTTTGGCTGATGGTGTAATGGCAGCACAGAAGTTTTTGGTACTTTTAGTTGAGGTTCGAGTCCTTGTCGGCCAACAATGTAGTAAGTAGAATAAAAAGCAAAAGTGCGTTCAAATAGCTATTTGAACGCACTTTTGCTTTTTACGGCTGCCCATGAATTAGTACAAATTCACTTTGCGTGCCAAAAAAGACCACAGTAAACCCAAAATGGCCACTAAGCCAATGGCAAAAGACAAGTTTACGGCTTTTGAAATAAACCCAATAATAGCTGGTCCTACCAAAAAACCCGCAATGCTGAAAGTATTCATGGTAGCCAAGCCCGCGCCTTTGGCCATGTTGGGCAAGCGTGCCGCACCACCGTACAAAATAGGTGCCCCGCACGATACGCCGGCTCCTACAAGGCCAAACCCCGCAATAGAAGGGAGCGTTTGAGGAAACAAGACCGCCAATAAAATACCCGCTGCTGCCGTAATACCCCCTGCCCCCAAAATCCGTTTGGTTCCGTATTTTGGAATGAGCGCGTCTCCCGCAAAACGGCCTGCGGCCATCAGCATTGCGTAGCATGAAAAAGCCCAGCCGATAAAAAAATCGTCGGCTTTTACCACTTCTCGCATAAAAACGGCTGTCCAGTCGGCCATGACACCCTCGGTGATGTTAATGCAAAGCGAAATGGCAATCATGCCCAATAAAATACGGTTTGGCCACACAAATTTGGCACCTTGGGCTTGCGGGGTTTTTTCTTCGTAAATGTCTAAAATGGGTTTTCTTACTAAGGTACTTATCAATAAAACCAGCAAAGAAGCCAAGCCGATGTGCTACAGCACGGGCGTGTGCAGGCCCACGAGCGTGCTGGCAAAAGCTGCCCCAAACATACCGCCCACGCTAAACATACCGTGCGAAGTGGACATGATGCTCAATTTTTCGTGCTGCTCAATTGAATGAACGCAGGTATTCACGGCCACGTTGGTGGTGGCCAGGGCGGCTCCCGCCAGCATGAGTGCCAATACCGTGAGCCACAAGTAGGGCATATTGACGGGCAGAGCATAGGCCAAAGTCATCGTTAGAAGCCCATAAATGGTGGCATTTCTCATTCCAAACCGACTGATAATCAGCGTTGCAACTGGATTGGTGAGGGTAGAAGCGAAAGGTAAACTCAGCAGCAACAGGCCCAGTTGTGCGTCGTCGAGGGCAAATTTGGCTTTCATGTACGGAATGAGCGTAACCCAATTGCCAAACAAGAATCCTATAGAAGCAAAAACCCCACCCACAGCCAAACTGCGTGGGTGGGAAAAATACGTGCGAAGGTGTGCCGTCATTTATTTTTATTTGCCCGCATTTGGGGTTGCCAAATTGAAAAACTGGTCAAGTTTGGGCGTAATAATAATTTCTGTACGGCGGTTTTGGCCGCGATTGGTCCCCGAGCTGTTGCTGGCTTTGGGTATGTACTCGCCGCGCCCGCCTGCTATCATGCGGGCAGGATCTACCTTAAATTTGGTTTGGAGCATTCGTGCCACCGACGTTGCGCGTTTTACGCTCAAATCCCAGTTGTCCACCAAGCCCTCGCCCGAGTAGGGTACGTTGTCGGTGTGGCCTTCAATCAAGATTTCGATTTCTTTGTAATCGTTCAAAATTTTGGCCACTTTTTCGAGTACCGTTTCAGCCGACGAGCTAACGTTGAAACTGCCAAATTTAAACAGCATCTTGTCGGACAGCGACACGTAAACGACACCTTTTTTTACTTCAATTTGCACGTCTTCGTCGCTAATGTTGCTCAAGGAGCGTTTCAGATTGCTTACCAATGCCAAATTGATGGAGTCTTTTCGTTGCACACTTGCGTTCAGGTTGCGGATATAATTGCCCTGATCGTTCATCATTTCGATCGATTTTTTGATACTCTCCGCGCCTGATTTACTCACAATAGACAGGTCGGACATGCGCTCGAAGAGTGCATTGTTGTTTTTCTTCAAAAAATCAACTTGGTCTTCCAGCTCTTTCAGGCGGGCCGTTTTGCTTTGCAATTCAGCATCTTTGAGGCCCATGCTTTTGGTCAGTTCGGCGGTTTTGGCGTCGCACTGGCTGGCCTTTGTTTGAAAGTCGGTGAGCGAGGCTTTGGCCTGGTCAAGTTGGGTTTGTATTTCTTGGTTTTGGTTTTTGATGGCTACCAGCGATTTTTTGCTGACACAAGAAGCGAGCGTTGTCAAAAACGCAACAGTAATGAATAATCTTTGCATAATTATGAGGTTAATTGTTATAAACTATTAAAGACAAAAAAGGGGAAGTCTAATGATTTATTTTTAAATAATTTACTTGGGGTATTTTTGTTGGCCAGTTTTTGCAGCGTATAAGCTTTTTAGACGTACACTTTTTAAGTAACTAATGATTTAAAAATATCTGGAATAGCTAATCCATTCTTATTGAGATAGTTAAATAGTCGTTTTCCAATTGTAAATAAGTTGAAAGTATCTTTT
>Ga0105046_10000989_pt1 | contig 42292 bp, 37 predicted proteins | sample MAT03_FD_78385 | JGI IMG/M metagenome (GOLD analysis project Ga0105046, IMG submission 78385) | Freshwater microbial communities from Lake Fryxell liftoff mats and glacier meltwater in Antarctica - MAT-03 (megahit assembly) | ecosystem: Environmental > Aquatic > Freshwater > Ice > Liftoff... | reverse complement strand
TTGGGGCTCTTGTCATGACTGAATGGATGTGCAAGTATGTATTTGGAGTGGAATTGTTATGAACAAGCAAAGGATCTGGCATGGAGACTGGTTTAGAGGAGGGCGCTGGGGAGGCGCTCGCGGGAGCGCTGGGCTTCGGGCGTTCGGGCGCTGTGGGCCGCAGTACGCCGTCCGCGACGGCCAGGGCGTGGTCGCGGCGATGGCGGGATGCGCCACCTCTACGGGCCCCGGACGGACGGAGGAAATCGCCAAGCTCGCCAAGACCATGCGCACGCGAGACGTGCTGCTGGCGCACCGGTGGCTGTGGGCGGCGTGGGACCAGGACCCGCAGGCGACGTTGATCGTACGACGCGGATGGATGGGACCGTGGCGCGCGTGTACGCCGGTGCTCAAGGTGCCCGAGCTGCCGGCGCGGATCAGCAAGCAGGGGGATGCGCTGCGGCTGCTGGCGGCGGTGCCAGGGCCGGCGCTGCGGGCCAGAGCCAGGCTGCGGGCGGCGTGGCTGTTGGCCTGCGCCGGCGTCGACGGGGCGGCGACGCGGGAGCTGCTGCGAAGATACGAGGGATTTTTCCCCGGCGTGGAGGTGGGGGTCGCGTGGTCCTTGCACCGGCGGATGTGCGAGCGGGGCCGCAACTGCCTGCGCTACCTGGACCTGCGATCTCTGACCCTGGACCTGGTGGCAGGCGCCAGCGTGTGGACGCTGCCGGAGACCGGCGGCGGGCGCTGGCCGGTGGGCGTGCACCTGTTTGCGACGGGGGTGCAGGCAACAGAGCCTCCGAGGCGCTGGAAGTCGGTCGGTCGCGGGCCGTCAATTCCCCACGCTGCGCCGCGTTGAGTGCGACCCTGTCAGGTTCTTGGCTTGCCGGGAGCGCTCGCCTACAATGCACCGCCGGTCTGCGCGCATCTCGCTCTGATCCCCCACGGAATCCCTCCGGCGGCACGAACTCGAAACGAAGGCATGCGATGAAGTGGGTCGAGATCAGGCACGATGGTGACGGTAACCGCGGCGCGGCGTATGTGGCGGATGTGCCCGGCGGCGTGCTGGTGCGGACGGTGACACACCTCATCCTCCACACCGGCCTCTACGTCTCGGAGGCGCTGGCCTTCGTGCCGAACGTGACGGTCGCAGACTTCGAGCGCAAGCCGAAGGACGAGGACTAGACCTGGCCTTTGGGCCAGGCCGTATCGTATCAGGACTCCGTGCGGATACATGGGACGCATCGCTGCCTGCTCGCGCCGGTGCTGCTGCTGCTGGCATGTAAGCCGCCCGCGCGCGCGGAGCCCGGACGCCCGCAGGCGGTGCTCGTGAGCCCGGAGGCCCGCGCCGACGTACCCGCGTGGATCTCAGGCAGCGACGCCTTTGCGATCGACCTGTATCAGCGCCTGCGCACGGCCGAGGGCAACCTGTTCTTCGCGCCAGGTAACCTGCGCACCGCCCTGGCGATGACCCACGCCGGCGCGGCCGGGACGACCGCGCAAGAGATGGCGCGCGCGCTGCACTTCGAGGCGCTGCCAGGCCCGCGCCTGCACGCCGCGCAGGCGGCGGCGGCGGCCGACCTCGGCGCGGCGGACTCGGGCGTGGGCGGGGTCGTGTTGAAGGCCGCGAACCGGCTGTGGGGCGCGCAGGATGAGCCCTTCGTGCCGGCGTACCTCGAGCTGACGCGCACGCAATACGGCGCGGAGCTGGTCGGCATCGACTTCGCGGCCACCGAGCAGGCGCGCCAGACGATCAACGCCTGGGTCTCGCAACAGACCCAGGGCAAGATCGCCGAGCTGCTCGCGCCGCCAGCGATCAACGCGGGCACGCGGCTGGTGCTGACCAGCGCGATCTACTTCAAGGGCGCGTGGCTGCGGGCCTTCGACCCGGCCCAGACCGAGGACAAACCGTTTCAGGTGCCCGGACTCGCGGTCGCGCCGGACGTGCCGACGATGCAACAAAAGCGCCGCTTCGCCTACGCGGAGTCGGGCGACGCGCAACTGCTGGAGCTGCCTTACGTCGGCGAGCGCCTGGCGATGATGATCGTGCTGCCGCGCGCGGCCGATGGCCTGTCCGCCCTGGAGGCCTCGCTGACCACGCAGCGCCTCGGCGAGTGGACCGCGGCGCTGCGACCCACGGAGGTCAAGGTGGCGCTGCCTCGCTTCACCACGCGCGCGAGCTTCGAGCTGTCGGCGACGCTGTCGGCGATGGGTATGCCGGCCGCGTTCACCGGCGCGGCCGACTTCTCGGGCATGTCGCGCGGGCGCCTGCAGATCTCGAGTGTGATCCACGAGGCCTTCGTGGACGTCGGCGAGGCCGGCACCGAGGCCGCCGCGGCCACGGCGGTGGTCATGACGCGCAGCCTCGCGATGGATCCGCCTCCGAGCTTCACCGCCGACCGGCCGTTCCTCTACTTCATCCGCGACACCCGCAGCGGCCAGATCCTGTTCCTCGGACGGGTCGTCGATCCGCGCGGCTGACCCTTCGGACGGCTAGCGGCGCGGCTTGGCGGCCTCGGGCCCGCGCACCGAGATCTCGTAGCGCTGCTCGACCTGCCGCATCACGAGTTGCGTCGGCGGGCGGTCGGCGGTGAGCGCGAGGAAGGCCGCGAGCGCCTTGTCGCTGGCGGCAGGCTCCGCGCGCTGGGCTTGCTCGAGCAGCAGGAGCAGCGCCGAGATGGCCTCCGGGCTGGTCGCCACGGTGGCGTGTACGAGGTCCTTCATGCTGTCCTTGCCTGACGTCGCGCTCGCGGCCTCGGCGACCCAGGCCTTGAGCTCGCTGTCCGCCTTCGGGCCGATGACCACCAGCACGCCGCCCGCGTGGGGGCTGCCGTGGAACGCGACCCGCAGTCGGCCGTCGTCGACGAGGGTGCGGGCCGCCGGTGGGAGTTGATTGGTGATCCCGGTGACGGTCAACATCCACAGCTCCGGGTTGTCGCCGACCTTCTTGATCGAGGCGTTGGGGATGTTGGACACGAACATGCGCGCGAGCTGGAGGTTCTCGGTGATGTCGCGTAGCAGCGTCAGCAGGCCGCGGTGCGCGGCGTTCGGGTCGTCGGCGCCGAGGCCGAGGCGCAGGTGACGGGCGGGCCCGACGGCGAACAGCACGCGGCCGTTCCATGCCTTGAGCACGCGCGTCGCCTGGTCGGCGATCGGGTCGAGCATCATCTTGCCGGCGAAGCCGGCCCGGTCGACCGCGGCCTGAAGTTGATGCGTGACCTCGCGGACGGCCTCCTTGTAGCCGGTCCAGCGCGCGCTGGCCCCGGCGGCGATCGTCTTGCCGGTCAGGGCCCCCCCGAGCGGTCCAGGCGCGATCTCCCGCAGCACCGGCAACTTCTGGCCGGTCCTCGCGGTCGCGGTGATGTCGAGGTTGTGCAGACCGGTGCCGGTCGCGGCGATCCTTCCGTAAGGGTAGCGGCCGAGCAGCGCCTGCCCGCGCGCCTCGACCATCGTGAACCACAGCGGCTGCTTGCCGTACGCGCTCGCGAGCGTGCGACCGGTGGCCAGACCCTCGAGCGTGCCGGCGACCGTCAGCGTGTTCGCGGTGGCGTCGACCCAGGCGAGCCGCGCCAGGCCCCCGGCCGTCGCCTTGACCAGCTCGCCGCCCTGCACCGCGAAGGCAGCATGCGGCAGCGCGACCGCGCCGAACTCTCCGCGCTTCGGGTACTTCGCCATCGCCGCCTGGACCTTGGCCGCGCCGCCGCGCTGCAAACCAAAGTGCAGGATGTCCTCGCCTTCGACGTGCGCGCCGGTCCACGCGCGCTGGCCATCGAGCTGCGCGCCGACGGCCTTCGCCCAGTCGGCCGGGCCCTGGGTCGCCAGCACCAGCTCGCTGAGCTCGGTGAGGCTCGGCGCCTGCGGTACGTAGGCTGCGGCCGCGGCGAGCGTGGCCGCCGGGGCGGTGACGTGCAGCGCGGCATCTGGCTCTCGGGACAGCTTGTGCGGCGCGGGCAGTCCGGCGGGGGCTGTGATGGGCGTGGCGGCGATCTCGTCGCGCCCGTGGCGGTCCGGCTTTTGCTGCGGCTGCTTCTTACAAGCAGCGCCGAGAGCAGCGCCGAGGGCGAGGGCGAGGACGGGTGCGAGGCGGGGCATGCGGGGAGGGAACGGTATCAAAGCCGGGCGGAGGGTGCATGCGCGGACTCACGGTTCCGGTGGTACGGGGCACGGGGCGCGCAGTGCTGGTGAATAGGGCGCGATCGGGGTCCGGGTGCCGCGTTGCCGGGGCTTTGTGCTTGACCTATCCTCCGCAGCGTTATGACGCCAATTCGCCTCGGGATCAACGGAATGGGCCGCATCGGCCGGCTCGCACTTCGACACGCGCTCGCGCGGGCCACGGCCGACACGGCCAATTCGGGAGCGGCGCGCAAGGGCCCGCCCATGGTGGTGGTGGCCGCCAACGACCTCGCGGACGCCGACGAGCTGGCCTACCTGATGACGCACGACTCGGTGCACCGCTGGAACCTGCCCAAGGTCAAGCCCGACGGCGAGCACGCGCTGCACGTTAACGGCAGCAAGATCGCGCTGTTCAAGGAGAAGGACCCGAGCAAGATCCCGTGGAACGCCCACGGCGTCGACATCGTGATCGAGGCCACCGGTCGCTTCACCGACCGCGCCGGCCTGGCAGCGCACCGCACCGCCAGCGACGGCCCGAGCCACGTCATCCTCGCCGCGCCCGGCAAGGGCGTCGACAAGACGATCGTCGTCGGCGTCAACGACGAGTCCCTCGACCCCGACAAGGACCGCCTGATCTCCAACGCGAGCTGCACCACCAACGCACTCACGCCGGTGCTGGCGACCCTCGACAAGATCTTCGGCGTGCGCTGGGGCCTGGTCGGCACGACCCACGCCTATACCAACGGCCAGGGCATCATCGACACGCTGTCCGGCAAGGACCTCCGACGCGGCCGCGCCGGCGCGATCAACATCGTGCCGACCTCCACCGGCGCCGCCAAGGCGATCGCGCTGGTGCTCCCGAACCTCAACGGCAAGGTCGATGGCACCGCCGTGCGCGTGCCCGTGGTCGACGGCTCGCTGTTCGACTGCGTGTGCACCCTCGAGGGCAGCCCGAGCCTCGAGCGCGTGATCGAGGCGCTCAAGGAGGCCGCCGCCAGCGAGGCGCTGCAGGGCATCCTCGACGTCCGCGACGAGGCGCTGGTGTCGTCCGATATCCTCGGCGACCCGCACTCGAGCATCGTCGACATCGGCGCCTGCATGGGTCTGGGCCAGTTGGTGAAGATCGTCGGGTGGTACGACAACGAGTGGGGCTACTCGACCCGCCTGCTCGACCTCGCGGCGATCCTCGGCCAGTGGATCGGCTCGCAGCAGCGCGCAGTTTGATGATCGACGAATCCGGTGACTCCGAATCACGTCTGCGCGACGCCGTCGACGCGGCTGGCGTGGGCACCTGGGACTTCTATCCGCCGACGGGGATGCTCGCGTGGTCGGCCCGCTGCCGCGCGCTGTTCGGCCTGGCCCCGGACGCCAGCGTCGACTATGGCGTGTTCCTGCGCGGCGTCCACATCGACGACCGGGCCAGGGTCAGTCAGGCGGTCCAGCGCGCGCTGACGCCGGGCGGTCCGCCGCGCATCGACATCGAGTACCGCAGCGTCAGCGCGAGCGACGGGACAACGCGCTGGCTGCGGGGCGTCGGCCAGGCCGAGTTCGACGCGAGCACCGGCGTGCCGCTGCGCCTGGTCGGCGTGGTCCTCGAGATCACCGAACGCAAGCAGCGCGAGCTGCAAGAGCGCCACCTCGGGCAGGTCGCCGAGAGCAGCGCGGACTTCATCGCCTACGCCTCACCGGAGGGCAAGGCGATCTACCTCAACCCCGCTGGTCTCGCGCTGGTCGGCCTGGGCGACCTCACCGCGGTCCAGGGCCACGAGATGATCGACTTCTTCGCCCCGGAGGACCAACAACGCCTGCGCGCGCAGGTCCTCCCGGCGGTCCAGCAGGACGGTCGCTGGGTCGGCGAGTTTCGCCTCCGTCACTTTCGCAGCGGCCACGCGATCCCGGTCCACCTCAACCAGTTTCGCGTCAACGACCCGGCCACCGGCACCCTCGCCGGATACGCGACCGTGGCGGTCGACCTCTCGCGGCGCGCGAGGTCCGAGGCCGAGCGCCGCTTCCTCGCCGACTCCGTGCCCCAACTGCTCTCGACGATCGATCCCTCCGGCGTCCTCACCTACGTCAATCGTCGCACGCGCGAGTTCTCCGGCCGCACCCACGAGGAGCTCGCCCTGCACTGGACCGAGCTGGTCCACCCCGAAGACCTCGCGCGCACGCACGCCGCGTGGACCGCCGCGCAGGCCAGCGGGCGCGCCTATCAGCTCGAGTACCGCCTACGCCGCCGCGACGGCGAGTACCGCTGGCTGCAGCACGACGCCGTCCCGCAGCACGACGCCGAGGGCCGCGTGTTGCAGTGGGTCCGCTCGAGCACCGACATCCACGAGCTCAAGCAGGCCCAGCACGACCTCCAGGCCCGCGACTTCGAGGTCAGCTCGCGCAGCCTCGAGCTCGAGCGCAAGCTCAAGGCCGCGGCGCTGCAGATCCGCGAGCTCGAGGCGGAGCTCGCGTCTCGCTAGCCCGGGAACACCTTGCCCGGGTTGAGGATCTTCTGCAAGCTCGCCGGGCCGGGCGGGTAAAACAGCCCGCGCGCCTCGACGGCGGCGTGCAAGGCAGCGGTGGTGACCCCCGGCTCGACCTCCGCGAGCAGCGAGTGCTCGTCGATGTCGAGGATGCGGTCGAGACCCGCGAGGTCGAGCACGAGACCGCCGTGGTCCGCGAGGCAGCCGCCCACGGTGCCGGTGCCGGCGCCGTGTGGGCTCAGCGGGACGGCGAGCGCGTGGCACAACGCGACCAGCTAGACCACCTCGCCCTGGGACCTCGGGCGGACCACGAGGCCGGGCGGGAAGGGCCCCACGGCCCCGTCGTAGCGGGCGTAGCGGCCGTCGTCGGCGACCAGTACCTCGGGCCCGAGCGCGGCGAGGACCCGCTCGCGCGGGGCGTCGATGCCTCGCGCGCCGCGGTCGGAGCTCACACCGAGAACGAGCTACCGCAGCCGCAACTGCCGGTGGTGTTCGGGTTGCCGAACTTGAAGCCCGCGCCCTGGAGCCCCTCGACGTAGTCGATCTGGGTGCCCATCAGGTACATGAAGCTCATTTGGTCGCACACGAGGCTGACGCTGTTGCTGGTGAAGCTCTGGTCGCCCTCGGCGGGCTCGTCGAAGTACAGGTCGTACTGGAAGCCGCTGCAGCCGCCGCCCATGACCTTGACGCGCAGGGCGTAGCTGCCCTCGATCGCCTCGGCGTCGCGGATCTCGCGGATCTTCGCGGCGGCGGTCTCGGTCACCCCGAGACCCCCGGCCATCTCCGGGTCGTCCTGCGCTGGCGGGGTCGGCTGCGGGGTCGTCGGGTGCTCGTGGGTGTGTTCGTGGGTCGCGGACATGATCGGCTCCTCTGCTCACGTCGCTCCACCCGGGGACGGAGACGACGTTCGAGTACCATGCGGGCTGGCCCGGGCCCGGTCAAGCCGGGCGATCGGCCTGGAACGTGAGAGAAAGCCGGGCGTCGGGTGTTTCGCGGCCTGGTGCGGACCCGCGCTCGCGGGCGTGAGTACCCCGTCCGCCAGGAGTCGACCCTCGGGCGCGGTTTGACAGAGGCGCGGCGCTTCCCATACCGTGGCGACGGGCCCATTTGCCGCAGATTTGCCCGGCATTGGCTCGGAGAACGCATGCGACTGTCCTTTCGCGTCCTACCCCTCGTGCTCGCCGTTGCTGGCACGATCACGGCCTGCGGCGAGAGCCGCAAAGACAAGCTCGAACGCGACATGGCGTACGCGAACGCCGGCAAGAAGACGGACGACGCGGGCAAGCCGATCGTGGAGATCCCGGCCGACCCCGTGCGTGAGGCGCTGCGACCGCTGCTCGCCGAGATCTACAGCAACAAGGAGCGCCTCCCCGACGTGCTCGAGGCCGACATCGACGTCAAGGACGGCCTCAACTACGCGCTGACGCCGGGCGTCATGGCGGTCATCCGCGTCAAGAAGGGCCTGACCAAGGAGGACAAGATCAAGGCGATCGTGCTCGGCACCGCCGAGGCCGACTCCTGGACCTTCCGCAAGAACGCCCGCAGCGACTACGGCGGCATCATCGAGAAGATCAAGTACAGCTACGGCGACGAGACCAAGGACAAGATCCTCCGCGCCTACGCCGACCTCAAGCTGATCGCGTTCTTCAACTCGGACGCGGGCGCCAAGGCGATCGGTGCGCTGCCCGGCGACGTCAAGGGCGTCGTCGAGGCGATGAAGACCGACTACAGCGCCGGTCGCGAGGCCCACTGGAACAAGTGGATGGAGGTCAAGATGTATGCCCGCCGCAAGGTCGGCGGCGACGAGCCCTTCCGCAGCGTGCTGCGCCAGATCTCGCGTGACCTCGGTCAGGAGGAGCTGCCGCCGCGCACCTTCGCCGACTCGGTCGACCCGCCGTTCAAGGGCTGGGTCTCCGACATCCAGACCGATGAGAAGCTGCTCATCTTGCTCACCAACATGAAGGAGCTCAAGGACCGCGTCGAGTTCCTCGGCGAGACCCACACGGTCTGGGCGGTGCAGGGCTCGGAGCTGATCCCCGAGAAGGCCCGCGCCGTCGTCATCGACAAGGAGAGCGGCTACGGCTTCTTCCGCGAGGACCTCGGCGGCGGCTACAACGACCTGACCTTCGTGTTCTCACCGAAGCTCGCGGGCGACTCGCTCAAGCGCGCCTTCATCCACTCGATGCTGTTTCGCCAGTTGCTGACCGACTATCAAATGTTGGCCACCGCCGGCGGCGACTTCGGGAAGAAGAACGCCGAGGGAGGCATCGACCCCAACACCTCGATCGTGCCCGACAAGTACGACCCGCTGTTCGCCCGCTGCGGCGCGACCGCGGCGCTCGACACCATGCTGGTCGGCTACGGCGGCACCTTCAAGCTGCTCGGTGGCATGGCCTCGAAGATGAAGGACTCCGACAAGGCCCTCACGATCGCCCACAAGTGCGTCATCGAGGGCGCCAAGGCGGACATCAGGATCCCCGCCAAGAACGACGAGTTCGACACCGAGGGCCCGGCCCCGGCCAGCCGCCTGGCGATCTATCAAATGCTCGCGCGCTTCGAGAAGTTCGACGTCGACACCGCAGCGATGGCCGGCGACAAGCGCATGGCCGAGGACGACACCATCGAAGAGCAAGAGAAGCTGCTCAAGCAGCTCAAGGCCCAGGCCGAGGCCAACAAGAAGAACGAGGAGTGAGCGTCGGGGCCCGCAGGGGCCCTCGACACCGACCGCGGACTCCACCGTGATAGGTCGTCAGGCGAACAGCTCGGCGGCCGTCTTCACGTCGAGCGCCCGATCGGCCCAGAGCTCGAGCTGGGCCCGGTCCTCGCAGGTCTCGATCTGCTGGCGCTGCTCTTCGCTGAGGGCGAGTCCCTTGTGGTCGATGATCCTGAGCAGCATCGCGGCCGCGCCATGGGCCTCCCTCATCTTTCGGGCCCGGGCCAAGTTTCGAGCGAATCCGCTCATCCGGTCTATATGGCCATCAAACGTCGTCTGTTGGCGATCTGGCGCTATCATCCCGGCCGCATGACGCACAGCACGAGTCGCAATGCAGCCGACCTCTTGGCCCTCGACGCCGCCGCGGTGCAGGCGGGCCTGCCGAAGTTCACCGCCGACGAGCTGGAGGCGTTGGTCCGCCGCGGCAACGTCGAGTATTGGGATAGTCACGCACCGACGCTGCCTGACACGCTCTACGATCAATTGGTCGAGCGGCTGCGACGGGTGCGGCCAGGCGCGGCGGTGCTCGAGTCGATGGGGCCGTCGCACTCTGGCGAGCCGGCGCTGGCGGCCGACGAGGCGGTGTTGTTGCCGCCGGAGCAGCGCTTCGGCGCGGGGGTCATTCACAAGCGGCCGATGCTGTCGCTCGACAAGTGTTACAACGAGGCCGACCTGCACAGTTGGGCGGCGAAGTTCACCGGCGAGATCGTGGTGATGCCGAAGATGGACGGCGTCGCGTGTAGCCTGCGCTACGACCGGGCCGGCAAGCTGGTGCTGGCGGCGACGCGCGGCTCGGGGGTCGAGGGTGAGGACATCACGACCAACGCGCTGGTGATCGAGTCGATCCCCGGCGCGCTCAAGACCGGCGGGGTCGAGCTCGAGATCCGCGGCGAGTTGTATATGAAGCTGAGCGAGTTCCAGCGCTTCAAGGACGACTTCGCCAACCCGCGCAACCTGACGGCGGGATCGATCAAGCAGAAGGACCCCGCGAAGAGCCGCGCGGCGCACCTGAGCTTCTTCCCCTACGACGTCATCGGCCCGGACTTCGTCGACGAGCGTGAGAAGTTCGCGCTGTTCAAGACCCTCGGCTTCGCAGAGATCGACCACGAGTTCGTGCCGCGCGAGCAGCTCCAGGCCGCCTACGAGCGGTTAGCGAAGGCGCGGGCCGGCCTCGACTACGAGATCGACGGCGTCGTGTACCGGACCTCGACGATCAAGGAGCAGACCCGCCTCGGGCTCACCGGACATCACCCGCGCTACGCGATCGCCTACAAGTTCCAGGGCGACAGCGGGGTCACCGACCTCCGGGACGTGCTGTGGTCGGTCAGTCGCACCGGCGTGATCACCCCGGTCGCGCTGCTCGAGCCGGTCGAGCTCAGCGGGGCGATGATCGGCCGCGCCAGCCTGCATAACCTCAACATCTTCGAGGCGCTCGGCGTCACCCACGACTGCCGGGTCGAGGTCACCCGCCGCGGCGGCGTGATCCCCAACGTCGAGCGCGTGATCGAGGCCGGCGCGCACGCCCGGCCGTACGCGGTCCCGACCCACTGCCCCGCGTGCAACAGCCCGACCCTGCGCCAGAAGAAGCGTGAGGGCGAGTTCCTGTATTGCAGCCAGCCCAAGCAGTGCGTGATGGCCCGGCTCGGCGAGCTCGAGCACTTCGCCAAGGCGATCGACATCCAGGGCTTCGGGCCCAAGGTGATCACGGCGGCGGTCGACGCTGGCCTGTTGAGCAGCCCCGCGGACTTCTTCGCGCTACGGGCGGAGGACCTCGAGGAGCTCGAGCGGCTCGGACGCAAGAGCGCGCAGAACCTGGTCGCCGAGATCGCGGCCAAGCGCCGGCTGCCGCTGGCGGTGTTCCTGCAGGCGCTCGGCGCCCCGCACCTCGGGAACCAGAACGCCAAGCTGCTCGCCGGTGAGTACCTGACCCTCGAGAAGATCCGCGCGCTGACGCAGGCCGACCTGATGGAGATCAAGGGCATCAAGGAGGCGATCGCCGACGCGCTGGTCGAGGGCCTGGCCGCGCGCAGCGAGGTGATCGACGCGCTGCTCGAGCACGTCGAGGTGCTCGTCGGCGAGAAGGCGGCGCCGGTCGCCGGCGGGGCCCTGGCCGGCAAGAGCTTCGTGTTCACCGGCACGCTCGAGGGCTTCACCCGCGAGCAGGCGCAGGCGCGGGTGGTCGCGCTCGGCGGCGAGGTCCCGAGCGGCGTCAACAAGGCGCTCAGCTACCTCGTGGTCGGGGCGGGCAAGGGCGCCAAGTCGAGCAAGCAGAAGAAGGCCGAGGAGCTGATCGCCGCCGGCGCGCCGCTGCAGGTGCTCAGCGAGGACGAGTTCCTGGGGCTCACCGGCGGCATCGAGTGAGACTCATGGCGTGCGCACGTGCTCCGAGAGCGTGAGCGTCACGACGTCGCCGCCAGTCTCGGTGATCACCAGCCGGACCAGCTCGCCCGACTCCGGGTCGAGCTGGATCGCGAGGTCGTGGACCGCGGCGCGGGCCGGGTGACCAGGCGCGGGCGACAGCTCGAAGGCGGTGCGGAGCCCGAACACCGGGCGCAGGCGGGCCTCGGCGCGCAAGGCCACCAGGTCGCGCGCGCCCAGCAGCGCGAGCAGGTGGTCAAGCAGCCAGCGACGCACCGGCGAGCCGTCGCCCAGCGTGGGCCCGACCGGCAGCGCGGGGTCGTTGGCGACGATGGTGAGCGCTCCGCCGGTGACCGAGGTGGTCGCGCCGCCGGGCTCCTCGTCGCGCAGCTCGAGCGTCGCCGGGGCCGTGAAGCGCAGGCTGCCCTGCGTGCTCAGCGGCTCGAACAGCAGCGACGACTTGCGGGTCATGCGGTAGCGGGCGGTCAGGTTGGCGCCGGTGCCGGCCTTCTGCCACAGCTTCACGCGATGACTGGCTGCGCGCGCGAGCGGCTCCTCGGGCGCGGCCGCCGGGGCGGGGCCGGCGAGGCTGTCCTGCGCGACATGTGCGATCAGGCAGGTCCCGAGGGCCAGGAGAATGAGTCGCCTCATGTCGCGGCCTCCTCGCGCAGCAAACGGCGCAGCCAGGCGCAGATTGGCGGCGCGGCGCGGGTCGCCAGCGCGAAGCCCAGCACGCCGCCGAGCCCGAGCAGCAGGCCGAAGCCGCGCCACTGCGGGTCGGCGCTGACCAGCAGCACGGGCGCCGCGGAGAGCTGGCAGGCGAAGGTCAGCACCGGCCGTGTGGCGCCGTCGGCCTGGCAGCAGCGCGCGCTCGCGTCGGCGGTGATCGCTCCGACGAGCAGCAGCGGCGGCAACAGCAGCGGCACGCTCGAGATCCCCGCCGCGACCGCGAGGCCGAGCGCGCCGGCCTGGGCCGCGAGCCCGACGATCGCCGAGGTGAGCGCGACGGCGAAGCTGCGCGCGCCGAGCCAGGTCAGGAATGCCGCCAGCCAGGCGCCGAGCGCCAGCGCCAGCGCCAGCCGTCCCAGGCGGGCCTGCTGCTCGTGGTGGGCGAACACCGCGGGGCCGCGCAGCCCGGGCGGCAACAACGTATCGGCGGGCAGGGGATCGGCGAGCTGCACGCGGCTGACCGCCGTCACGCCAGACTCATCGCGCTCCAGGTGCGCCGTGAACCAACTGGCGAGCGGCCCCGCGAGCGCGGCCGCGGGGGTCGGCTGGCGCCCGGCGTCGAGCGCCCTCAGGAACTCGCCGAAGGCGTCGGGCCGCATGCCCTGCTCGCTGAGGATCACACGCAGAAGATCGACGCGACCCGGGAGATCGAGCGGCACCAATTGGGCGGCTCGCGTCGCGCACGCCCCGTCGGCGAGCAACAGGCCGCCCGGCGCGTCGAGGCGCACCGCTGCGGCCGGCACCAGCGGCGCGAGCACGGCGGCGTCGTCCACCGCGGCCGCGAGGGCGGCGGCGTCGTCCACCGCCGGGCTCGTGCGCAGCTCGGCCATGCGCGCGGGCGCGAAGAACTCACCGCTCACGCCGTCGCCCCGGTCCGTGGTGAGCATGGCCCCGGAGACATGTCCCAACGACCATGTCCCTACGGACAGGCACGCGACCATCGTGAGTAAGCCGACCGCGAGCGGCCAGCTCCGCGTCGCCCGGAGCACGGGGAGCGGCGCCGGGCGGGCCGCGGCCAGCCGCAGCAGCGGCGGCGTGACCACGACGGCCGCGAACACCAAAGCCAGCCCGCCGAGCACCCACGCCACGGCCCAGCGCTGCCACACCGGATAGGGCAGGAGCAGCAGCGGCAGCAGGGCGAGCGCGAGGCGGAGCGTCGAGCTGCGCCCGCTGTCCCCGACCGGCGGCGCACACGAGGCCGCGACGCCGAGCAGCGTGAGCAGCAGCGGAGCGGCGAGCGGGTCGATGCCCCCGGCGAGCAGCAGCACCAGCGGCACCCCGGCGCCGACGACGAGCACGAGCGCGAGCGCGACACGGACGCGTCGCAGCCCGAGCGCGAGCACCAGCGTCAGCGCGGCGAGCCCGGCCGCCAGGAGATCTGCCACGCTGACCGATGAAGCGGATGAAGTGGATGAAGCAGATAGCGCCGATGAAGCGGCGTCGACCGCCATCGGCAACACGACGACCTCGACGCCGCTCGTCACACCGAAGCGCGCAGCCAGTTGTACCCCGATCCACGCATGCAGGCGGGTCGCGGACAGACCTGTCCGAAGATACAGGAGCAACGTACGGCCGTCCGCGGACACCAGGTCGCCCGCCGGCGTGGCGACCGGGCCATCGCCCGCGAGCAGACCGAGGCGCGCCGGCTCCACTTCACTGAGGCTGCGCAGGCCCAGCGGGTCGCGCCGGGGGTCCTCGTCGCCGACCGCGAACAGCGGGCTGGCCATACGCGCGTGCAGCCCGGCGACCACCGCCCGCAGCGCAGCCGGCTCGAGGCGTCGCGCCAGCGCGGCCTGGTCCACGGGCGCGAGCCGGTAGAGCAGGTGGGCGTCGAGCCACGCGCGCGTCTCGGCCGGCGGCGGCGCCAGCGGCCAGTGTCCGGGGAGCGTCGGGCCCAGCAGGTCGACCACCTGCGGCCACGCCTCCTCGGCGACCTCGCTGACCAGGCTGATGCGCACGTGACTGCCGGCCGGCGGGTGATGCTCGGGCGGCACGAGCCCTGCCATCCCCAAGAATTCACCGGCGGTCCGCATCAGCAGCCAGACGGCCAGCGCGACCATTGAGGCGAACCACAGCAGCCCAGCAGCGGTGAACAGGGGCGTCGTGCGTGGCGCGGCCGACAAGGCGCCGGACGATACCACATGCCTCCGCGAGAGATCGGCGGGTGCTTGCGTGGGGCCGGCGTGGTCGGTATGGGTGGGGACAGTTCTTCGGTGGTCGGCGATGTCCTTTTACATGCATCCACTGCGGGGCGAGACGGTCAATCCCCACCACGCGGCGGCCGAGCTGCAAAACGTCGCGTGGGTGCAGCGGCACAGTCCGGGCATGGCGGACGACGACGACCGCCTCAATCGCCTGCGACTGATCCGCTTCTCGCGGCTGGCGGCCTTCACCTACCCGCGTGTCGGCGCCGCCGAGCTCGCGCTCATCTGCAACTGGATCACCTGGCTGTTCCTGCACGACGACTGCTACTGCGACGACGGTGACGCCGACGAGGCCAGCCTCGCCGCGCTGCACCGCGAGGTGCTCGCCGTGCTCCACGGCGAGCACGCCCCCGGCGCGCGCGACGTCTCGCTGCTCCACATGCTCACCGACCTGCGCCGGCGCATGCTCGTGTGGTCCGACGCCGCGTGGATGGCCCGCTTTATCGGCAGCGTCGACCGCTATCTGCAGAGCACCCGCTGGGAGGCGCAAAACCGCGGGCTCGGCCTGGTGCCGCCGCTCGCCGCCTACGTCGATATGCGCCGCTGCACCGGCGCGATGGACTCGGTATACGACTGCATCGAGCTCGGCGAACACCTCCACCTCGGCCGCGAGATCCGCGAGCACACCGCGGTCGCCACGCTCGAGCGACTGGCCGGCAACTGTGTGTGCTGGGCCAACGACATCTTCTCGGTCAACAAGGAGCTGCTCGAGCACAACGCCCACAACCTCGTGTTCGTGCTCCGCCACGAGCACCACCTCACCCTCGCCGAGGCGATCGAGAAGGCCGTCGCCATGCATGACGCCGAGCTCCAGGCCTTTGAATGGGCCGCCGCGCACCTCCCGGATCTTCGCCGAGAATTCGGCCCCAAGAAGGCCGTGGAGGTCGATCTCTATGTGGCAGGTCTGCGTTCGTGGGTGCGCGGAAACGCGGCCTGGTCGTGGGAGACACCCCGCTACAAGGGCTGCCTGAGCATGCGTGGCAACGACTCGGGCGTCTGACGTGGCGACGCGAGGCAGGACTCGCTTGATCGCCACGGACGCCCGTGCGCAGATAGGCTAGGAGCGGGCGCAGCTTCGCCGGATGACCTCGCCGCTGCAAAGGATCAAGGACACGACGCTCTGGGGCGTGCCGTATGCCGGCTCCCCGAGCCTCGCGGCCCGCATCATGCTCACCAACCAGATGTTGCTGCTGGTGTTGGGCACGGCGCTCGTTTACTCCGGCATCTTCAGCGTCGCCGGTCCGGGCAACGAGGGCCTGCTGGCGCTGCCCTTCGCGCTGGCGTTCTTCCTGTGCATGCTCGCCAACCGCACGGGCTGGTTCAACGTGGCGCGCGTCGGCCTGATGACCGGCTGCGGCGCGGCGCTGGCCGTGTTCGCCTCGCTGTTCGGGCGCGACTCGGGCGTGCAACTGGTGCTGTTCCCGATCGTCGGCTTCCCGCTGATCTGCTTCGAGCCGCGCGAGCGCTGGCAGCGGTGGGCCTGCAGCGGCTTCGTGATCGTGACCTTCTTCGCGCTCGAGCTCGGCGACTACGAGGCGCTTCAGATCATTGAGGCCAGCCCGATCGACCCCGCGCTCCAGCGCTGGGTCTACCTCACCGTGGTGTTGACGACCTTCGCGCTGACCCTGCTGCCGCTGCGCCTGTTCTACCTGGCCTCGACGCGCGCCGAGCAGCGCCTCGGCCGCACCAACGGCGAGCTGCAGCGGGTCAACGACCAGCTCAACCGCGCCCGCGAGGAGGCCGTGCTCGCCAACCAGGCCAAGAACCTGTTCCTCGCCAACATGAGCCACGAGCTGCGCACCCCGCTCAACGCGATCATCGGCTACAGTGAGTTAGTCCGCGAGGAGCTCGAGGAGTCCGGCGTGAACGAGGCCAGCGTCGACCTCGAGAAGATCCGCGGCGCCGGCAAGTACCTGCTCAACATCGTCAGCGACGTGCTCGACCTGTCGAAGATCGAGGCCGGTCGCGTCGACATGTTCTGGGAGAATTTCACGCTCGCCGAGTTCGTCGACGACGTCGCCGCGTGGATCCGTCCGCACGTCGAGAAGCGACGTAACCGGCTCGAGGTCGGGCTCCCGGCCGCCGACCTCGGCAGCATCACGGCCGACAAGAACCGCCTGCGCCAGGCGCTCATCAACCTGCTGCAGAACGCCTGCAAGTTCACCGAGAGCGGCGTCGTGCGCATCACCGCCAGTCGCGAACGGACCGCCGACGCGGAGTGGATCGTCTTCAAGATCACCGATACCGGCATCGGCATGGCGCCCGAGACCGTGCGCGAGCTGTTCCAGCCGTTCACCCGCGGCGACCTCGATACCATGCGCAAGTACGAGGGCACCGGCCTCGGCCTCGCCATCAGCCGACGGCTCTGTCGCATGATGGGCGGCGACATTACGGTCGAGAGCACCCCCGGCAAGGGCTCCACCTTCACCGTGCGCATCCCCGCCCACGCGACCGCCCCCGACGAATCGATGACCAACCCCAGCGCCCCCAGCGACAGCTTCCCGCGGGGCGATTGATGGCGGACCGACCGCCGCAAACTTTCGTCTGGGGCCAAACTGGAGCGGGGTCACACCGCCCCGCGAAAAAAAGCCAGAAGGCCGAGCCCTACTTAGGGCATCCATGGAGTCGCCGTGCTCGACAACGTTTACCTGTCGCATCCGTCCCCCGCCGCGGCCGGCAAGCGCGGGCGACCGTCGAATCGTTACGCGATCGAGCTCGACGGGAAACCCTGCGGCTGGCTCACCGACCTGGCCGGCGCCGCGGCGGCGGGTGAGCTCGGCTCGAGCGCGGGCCGCTTCGAGGAGCTGACGATCCGCTGCTGGCCGGCGATGCCACGCGGCTTCTTCCAGTGGGTGCTGCGGTCGTTCGCGCCGGAGCCCGAGGCCAGCGACGGCCTGCTCGTGCTCGCCGATGACAGCGACCGCGAGCTCAGCCGGCTGCGCTGGCTCGGCGGCGTCGTCACCGAGTTCGTGACCACGGCGATCGACGCGTCCTCGCCCGAGAACGCCAAGCTCGCCGTGAAGTTCACGCCGCGGCTGTCGCAGCGCGGCGAGGCGCTCGGCCCGGAGCTCGGGCCGGCGGCCGGCGACACGCGGCGTCCGGTGCCGGGTGTGATGCCCGAGCTACAGATCGACGGCCTCGAGGAGGTGTGCTCGCACATCAAGCGCTTCGAGGGCCTGGTGGTCCGCCAGCGGATCCGGCGGACCACGGGGGACCGCGGGCTGGTGTGTGAGCGCGAGGCGCCGGGGATCTACACCAGCCCGCTGGTCTTGACCCTGCCCGAGGCCAAGGGGCAGGGCTTTCGCCGCTGGCTCGAGGCCTGCGAGGCCGGCAAGAGCAACGGCCGTACCGCGACCCTGATGCTCGGCGCCCCGAGCGTCGGCTTCACCATCGCCCTGCAAGGGGTGCGCCCGGTCCGCATCGACGACGTGGCCGCGATCGACAGCGATGACCCGCGGCGCCGTGATCTTCGCGTCGAACTTCGGGCGCGCGATGTCGTCTTCGCGCTGGCGCCCGGCAAGTGAGCCGCGGCAAACTCCGCGCGTGCAGCTCAACCCCGAACAACAGGCGGCCGTCGAGCATCGCGGCTCGCCGCTGCTGGTCCTGGCCGGCGCGGGCACCGGCAAGACCCGGGTGATCACCCACCGCGTCGCCAAGCTCCTCGCCGACGGCGTCCCTGCCTGGCGGATCCTCGCGGTCACCTTCACCAACAAGGCCGCCGGCGAGATGCGGGAGCGCATCCACCAGATGTGCGAGGGCGTGCCCGAGGCCGACCGCCTGTGGGTCGGCACCTTCCATTCTATCTGCGCCAGAATTCTCCGCCGCTACGGCGAGGCCGTCGGCCTCACCCGCAACTTCGCGATCTACGACACCGACGACCAACTGCGCATCATGAAGCGCGCGCTCAAGGAGCTCAACATCGACGACCGCCAGCTCTCGCCGCGCGCCGTGTTGACCCACCTCGACCGCGCCAAGAACCGCGGCCTCCCGATCTCCAAGCTCGAGCAGCTCGGCCTCGATGAGCCGGTCAACTCCATGAGCAAGAAGGCCGGCCTGCGCTACGAGCAGCTCGTGCGCGCCGCCGATGCCGCCGACTTCGGCGACCTCCTGGTGCTCGCCGTGGAGCTGCTCGCCAACGCCGGGCAGGGCGCTCCGGGCTCGCAGTTGGCCGACCTCGACCCCGCGCTCGGCCTCAAGCGCCGGTTCTTGCACGTCGTCGTCGACGAGTATCAGGACACCAACCCCGTGCAGGCGCGCCTGATCTCGCTGCTCTCGGAGCGCGCCGAGCTGGTCGTCGTCGGCGACGACGACCAGGCGATCTACGGCTGGCGCGGCGCCGACGTCGCGCAGATCCTCCGCTTCCCGGACGACCACCCCGGCTGCCGCATGATCCGCCTCGAGCAGAACTATCGCAGCACCGGGCACATCCTCACCTGCGCCGACGCGATCATCCGTCGCAACGCCGGTCGCCTCGGCAAGACCCTGTGGAGCGAGCTCGGCGACGGTCAGCAGGTCAAGGTCCGCCAGCTCAGCGACGAGCACCACGAGGCCCGCGTCGTCGTCGAGCAGGTCCTCGACGGGCTGACCGAGGACATCCCCGCGCACGAGATCGCCATCTTCTATCGCACGCACGCGCAGTCGCGGGTGATCGAGGAGGCCCTCGCCGGCAACGCGATCCGCTACGCCGTGTATGGCGGGCTCAGCTTCTTCGAGCGCAGGGAGATCCGAGACCTGATCGCCTACCTGCGCCTGCTGACCAACCCCGGCAGCGACGTCGACTTCGAGCGCATCGTCAATGTCCCCCCGCGCAAGATCGGCGACACGACGGTCGGCCAGCTCAAGGGCCACGCCCTGGAGCGCGGGATCCCGCTGATGGCCGCGCTCGCCGAGCTCGACCAGACGGGACTGTCGCGCGCCGCATGCTCGCGCCTGAGCGGCTTCGCCGAGGTCATGCAGCAGCTCGTCACCGCCCACGCCGCCAACATGCCGCTCGGCGAGCTCGCCTCCGAGGTGCTGCGCATCACCGGCTACCGCGAGATGCTGGCCGCCGAGCAGACCGAGGAGGCGACCACGCGGCTCGAGAACTTGCAGGAGTTCGCCGGCGCGCTCGCCGAGTTCTCCGAGGATTATCCCGACCAGACGCTGTCGGATTATCTCGAGCAGGTCAGCCTCGCCAGCGCCAGCGACAAGAAGAGCGACGAGGCCCGCAGCGTGCGCCTGATGACGATCCACAGCGCCAAGGGGTTGGAGTTCACGCGGGTCATCCTCACCGGCATGGAGGAGGGCGTGTTCCCCCACGGCCGCTCGTTGCAGGACCCGTCGCAGATGGAGGAGGAGCGCCGCCTCGCGTACGTCGCGGTGACCCGGGCCAAGCGCGACCTGCTGATCACCCACGCCGCCCGGCGCACGCTCTACGGGCAGACCCAGGTCAACGACCCGTCGCGCTTCCTTCGCGACCTTCCGCCCGCAGCGACCGATCGCGGGCGTCGTCCGGGGTCCTCCAATTACGGATCGCAGCCGCGGCAGGAGCCGAGCTGGAACAGCGACATCGTGTACGACGGCGACGTCGATCACGTGCAGCCGGCGTCGCGCTCGCAGCCTGCTCGCCGCCGACCCGCGCCCGCCCGCCAGGCGCCCTCCGAGGACGGCGTGTCGCTGTTCGTCGGCATGCACTTTAGCCACGCCAAGTTCGGCGGCGGCGAGCTGATCGGCTGGGAGGGCCACGGCGCCGACCTCAAGCTGCACCTGCGGTTTCGCGAGGTCGGCACCAAGGTGGTGCTCGCGCGCTTCTGCGAGCCGAGCTGACCTGTGTTAGCGTCGCGCACGATGCGTCGCCCCGGCCTACTCGCACTGTCTCTCGTGTCCCTCTTCCTGATGGCCTGCATCGGCCGCAGCTCGGGCCCGCCGGGCTCGAGCCCGACGGTCTCCGGCGGAGGCGTCGACAACGGCAACGGTCAGACACCACCCCCCGTCGAGGGCGACGGCAACACCCCGCCGGCCGACCCCGGCACCCCGGGCCCGACCGGCCCGACCGGCCAGTCATGTGGCGACAAGACCTGCGCCGCCGACGAGCAGTGCATCTCGTACTACGGCATCGCCGGCCCCTCGGGCCCGAAGTTCCAGGAGTGCGGGATCCCGTGCCAGAAGGGCCAGTGCCCGACCGGCAAGACCTGCCAGACGATCGCCGACGGCCCCGGCCCCGTCTGTCGCTGACACAGTCGGCGTGACACGCAGACGCAGGGTCGCGCCCCGACGCGCGTGGGGTAACTTCGCCGGCATGTCCGGGCGCGTACACATGGTCGACCGCCGCCCGCCGCAGCCGGTGTTCGTGCGGCACCAAAGCCGCATAGATCCGTTACGATGGCTCGCATGCGACTGACCCCGCTCGCCCTGACTTGTCTCGTCCTCCCCGCGTGTACCGATGGCCCCGACAAGCCCTCGACGACCACCACGACCACCACGACGACCACGAGCGGCGATGACGGCGGCGATGACGGCGGCGGCTTCTGGGCGGTCGGCGAACAGGGCATGATGCTCCGTCGCAGCCACGACGGTGCCGTCTCCCAGTACCCGCTCGAGCTCGACGAGGACCTGCGCGCGATCGCCTGCAAGGGCGCCGATCAGGCCGTCGTCGCCGGCGCAGCGGGCGTCGTGCTGACCACCTTCGACGCCGGTGTCTCGTGGGACCGCGTCGAGATCGGCGCGGACGTCGAGCTGCGGGCCGTCGCATTGTCTGCGGGCGCGATCGGCTACATCGCCGGTGACGGGGTGCTGCTGCGCTCACAGGATGACAGCCGCACGTGGTCACCGCTGGCGATCGCGGCGCACGACTGGACCGCGATCACGACCACCGGCGCCGGCACCACCGCGCTGCTGACCTCCGCCGCCGGACAGGTCTTCCGCTTGCAGGACACCCAGCTCGCGCTGGTCCACGCAGGCGACGGCAGCCTGCTCGCGGGCGTCGCCGTCACCCCGGACGGTACACACGCGGTCGCGGTCGGCCAGAGCGGCCTGGTCCTGCGCAGCGACGACGCTGGCGCGCACTGGATCACCGAGCCACCGGTCACCGCTCGCGACCTGCACGCCGTGCGCATCGCCGCGGACGCCAGCCTGATCGTCGCGGTCGGTCACGCCGGCACGATCGTCCGCATCGGCATCGATGACATCGCAACCCAGGAGCTGCTCGACCCGGCGCTCTCGCTGCGCGCGCTGCACCTGTCGCAGTCCCACGGCCACGCGGTCGGCGACGACGGCGTCATGTTCGCGACCCACGACCTCGGCCGCACCTGGGCGCCGATGACCCACAGCCTCGACGCCGACCTGCTCGGCCTCGACGACCTCCACGGCGAGCCGCACCTGTGAGCATACACGGGCGGCGCGCACTGCTGCAGCTCCTGGCCGGCACCGGCGCGATGGCGGCCTGTCGGGCTGCCCCTGCGGACATGTCCTTCGGGACAGGCGCTGGCGAGCACGCCGACCTGCTTGTCATCGGCGGCCCGATCTGGACCATGGACCCCGCGCGGCCGCTGGTCTCCGCGCTCGCCGCCCGCCGCGGCCGCGTGCTCGCGCTCGGCGACACGGCCGACCTCGCGCCCATGCAGGGCCCAAAGACCCGCGTGCTCGACCTCGCCGGCGGCCTCGCCGTGCCCGGCCTGACCGACGCCCACGCCCACCTGCTCGGCCTCGGCGCGGTGCTCGAGCAGGTCGACCTGCGCGGCGCCGCCTCGGTCGACGAGGTCGTCGCGCGCGTCAAGCAACACGCCCCGCAGTCCGGCTGGGTGCTCGGCCGCGGCTGGGACCAGAACCTGTGGCCCGGCGCCGCGATGCCGACCCATGACGCGCTGACGGCCGCCTTCCCGGACCGCCCGGTGTGGCTGCGCCGCGTCGACGGCCACGCCGGTTGGGCCAACCGCGCCGCGCTGCAGGCCGCGAAGATCACCGCGAGCACGCCCGCCCCGCAAGGCGGCGAGATCGCCACGCGCGACGGACCCGGCGGGCGCGAGGCGACCGGCCTGCTCGTCGACGCCGCGATGGATCTGATGCCGGTGCCGCGCGCCGACGCCGACGCCCTGCGCCGCCGCATCTTGCAGGCCCAGGCCCAGGTCCTGCCGCTCGGGCTGACCGCCGTCCACGAGATGGGCGTCAGCAGCGAGGCCGACACCGTGCTGCGCGCCCTCGCTACCTCCGGCGAGCTGCGCCTGCGCATGACCGGCTACGCCGACGAGGACTGGTTCTCGCGTCAGGTCCGTCACAACATGCCCGAAAGGCCAGGTTACGACGACCGCTACGCGCTGGTCGGCGTCAAGCTCTACGTGGATGGCGCGCTCGGCAGCCGCGGTGCGGCCCTGCTGGCGCCCTACGACGACCGCCCGGATCACAGCGGCGCCCTGCAACACGCGCAGCAGCAGTTGAACGAGCTGGTCGAGGTCGCGGCGCGCGGCGGCTGGCAGGTCGCCGCCCACGCGATCGGCGATCGTGCGATCCGCGAGCTGTTGGACGCCCACGAGGCCGCGCGCCGGCAGGTCCGTCGCAAGGGCCCCCGGCTGCGGGTCGAGCACGCGCAGATCGTCGCGCTCGCCGACATCCCTCGCTTCGCGCGGCTCGGCGCGGTCGCCAGCATGCAACCAACCCACGCCACCAGCGACATGGCCTGGGTGCCCGCGCGGATCGGCGCCGCCCGCCTGCCCGGCGCCTACGCCTGGCGCCGCTTCCTCGCCGCCGGGGCCGCGCTCGCGTTCGGCAGCGACTTCCCGGTCGAGCAGCCAAACCCCAGCCACGGCCTCCACGCCGCGCTCACCCGCCAAAACGCCGCCGGTGCGCCCGCGGGCGGCTGGCTGCCGGACCAACGCCTGAGCTTGTCGCAGGCGATCGCCGGCTTCACCAGCGGAGCAGCGTTCGCGGCCGGCCAGGAGCACTGGCGCGGTCACCTCGCGCCCGGCATGGCCGCCGACCTGACCTGCTTCCGCGACGACCTCCGCACCCGCCCACCAGCCGCCGTGCGCGACGCAGCGATCCTCGCCACGATCATCGCCGGCCGCGTCGAGTGGGAGGCCTGACACGCTGTTCCGCGGTGGTGTTCGCCGGGACCTCGTGGTCCACTCGCCCGGGCGGGCATGATAGGGCAGGGCATCATCGCAGCGCTCGAGCGCCGGGTCCCCGACGGCCTGCGCGGCGACCTCGACACCCGCCGCCGGTCCATGCTCGCGCTCGGCGTCAGCGTCACAATCACCTGCCTCTGCGTGCCGGTCGCGCTCGTCGTGTTCCTCGTCGCCAGCCCCGAAGACCGCGTCGTGGGCACCTTCAACACCCTGCTCACCGCGCTGCTCGCCGGCGTCACCGGGCCCCTGCTACGCCGCCGCGGCCTGGTCTGGGCCGCCAACTGGCTCGCCGGTCTGTTGTTCGCCGGTGCCGTGTTTAGCATGCACTTCGGAGGCGGCCTCTTCGCGCCCTTCGTGCTCATGTTGCCCTTGATAGCCGCGCTGGCGACGATCGTCGGCGGCTCGCGCTCGGGTATCACATGGGCCGGCCTGTGCGTCGCGGCCCTGCTGATCTTTCAGGTCTTCGGCGACCCCACGCAGATGCTCGCCGACCTCATGCACGTCGCGTCGCCGGCCGCCCTGGCGACCACCTTCGCGATCGTCATCATCATGGTGCTAACCACCGTCGTCGTGCTCTCGGAGACCACCAAGCGCGAGGCGATCGCGCAGATCGCCGCGGCCACGCGGCGCGTCGAGGAGGCCGTCCGCCACGAGCAGCGCGCGCGGGACCTCGCCGCCGAGGCCGTCGCGGCCAACGCCGCCAAGTCGGCCTTCCTGGCGACCATGAGCCACGAGCTGCGCACGCCGCTCAACGTCATCATCGGCTACAGCGAGATGGCGCTGGAGGACCTCGAGGAGCGCGGCGACGCCAAGCTGGTCGAGGACCTGCGCCGGGTCCACGGCGCGGGCGAGCAGCTCCTCGGCCTCATCAGCGATGTCCTCGATCTCAGCCGCATCGAGGCCGAGCGCCTCGAGATCGGCCGCGAACCCTTCGACGTCGCCGCGATGGTCGAAGAGCTCGCCACGGCGCTGCGTCCGCACGCGACCCGCAACGAGACCCGGCTGATCCCGCAGGAGAGCGCCGGCCTGGTCGTCGCCGGCCTCGACCGCGCGCGCGTGCGACAGGTCGTCCACAACCTGGTCAGCAACGCGATCAAGTTCACGCGTCGCGGTGAGGTGCGCATCCAGGCCCGCACCACCGCCACTGACCTCGAGATCTCCGTGCAGGACACTGGCATCGGCATCGCCCCCGACAAGCTCGAGCTGATCTTTTTGCCCTTCACCCAGGCCGACCCGTCCCGCACCCGCCGCTACGAGGGCAGCGGCCTCGGCCTCGCCATCTCGCGCCGCCTGTGCGAAGTCATGGGCGGCACCCTCTCCGTCACCTCCACCCCCAGGTACGGCAGCACCTTCATCGTCCGCCTGCCTTGTACACCGCGGCCGATGTAGGCAGATCTCCCCGGCTTTCGCCGCGTGCATCCTCTCGGTACGCTACGACGCATGCTCGAACGATGTTTGTTGGGGGTACTGGTGGTCTCGATCGGTTGTGGCGGGTCCGGCGGCGAGTCGACCACGGGCACCAGCCTCAGCGGCGGTCCGGCGACCACCGGCGCGACCAGCAGCAGCAGCGGTGAACCAACGACGTCGACGTCGACGTCCACGCCGACCACCGGCGAGACCACCAACGCCACCACCAACGCCACCGATGCGCCGGGCAGCTCGAGCGGTGAGCCCGTGACCAGCACCACCGCGGGCACGACCACCACCGCGGGCACGACCGGCACGACCGACGCGAGCACGACCGACGCGAGCACGACCGGCGGCACGACCGGCGCGGTCGACTTCTGCCTGGGCGAGGGCGGGATCCTGTTGCCTGGCGACGAGGTGACCTGCACTGGCGACCTCGGCAAGAAGACGTTCTTGTTTGCGATCTGCTCGTGTTCGGGTGTGACCGCCAACAACACGCTGACCACCGACTCCTTCGACAGCGAGATGCCGGACTTGCCGCCGATGGACGGCGGTTCGGTCGGCGTCAACGGCCCGTACACTGCATCTTCGAGCGTCGACATCGGCGGTTCGCTGTGGGTCGATGGCAAGATCCAGACCTTTAATAAACACGAGGTCGCGCAGGTGTTGCAGTGCGGCGACGATGTCACCGCCAGCTCCGCCTCGCACGTCGCGGCCGACATGTTCCTCGAGGGCAACATCAACGCCCAGAACAAGACCCTCACGATCGACGGCGACCTGCACATCCAGGCCGGCAAGCTCAACAATGGCGCCGTCGTGCTCGGTCAGACGGTCAAGGGGCCAGTCACCGTCGAGACCCCGTGCGACTGCGCCGACCCGATCGACGTCGCCGCGATCGTCCAGGGCTACCAGCAGAGCAACGACAACGACGCCCTCCCCCTCGCCCCCGACGCGCTCGTCGGCCTCCCGGAGCCCAAGCAGATCGAGCTGCCCTGCGGGCGCTACTTCCTCGACGCGATCGACAGCAACAGCAGCCTCGAGATCACGCTCACCGGTCGCACCGTGATCGCTATCGCCGGCGACGTGAAGAACGCCGGCGCCTTCACGCTCACGCTCGGACCCGGCGCCGAGCTCGACCTCTTCATCGCCGGCAACGCCGATTTTAATAACATCGCCGCGATCGGCGACCCGAAGCGTCCGGCCGCGACCCGCATCTACGTCGGCGGCGCCTTCAAGTTCGCCAGCAACTTCACCCTCGGCGCCAACCTCTACCAGCCGAACGCGACCTTCACCGCCAACAATATGTCCGAGATCTGGGGCTCGCTGTTCGTCGGCGGGCTCGAGCTCGCCAGTCCCCTGGTGGTTCACTACGATCAGGCGATCCTCGAGCTCGAGGGCTGCGATGACCCCAACAAGGCCTGCGGCGACTGCCACGACTGCGCCAACCCGACCCCGGCCTGCACCGATCAGGGCACCTGCGGCCCGTGCGTGGTCGACACCGACTGCTGCCCGCCGCTCGCCTGCGACGGCGGCACTTGCAAGGCGATCATCCCGGGCTAGTCGTCGAGGGGGATCTCGTCGGGCACGATCTGCACGGCCAGACGGACCCCACCCCGTTGTAGCTGCATGCTCAACGGCTCGCCCACCCCGCCGAGCCGGCCGGCGTAGGCGAGATCCGAGACGCGCTGCAAGGGCGCGTCGTTGGCGGTCAACAGCAGGTCGCCCGGTCGTAGACCGCCGCGCGCGCCCGGACCGTCGGCGACCACCGTCATCACGCGCACGCCGGGGCCCTCGTCGAGCTCGCTGACGTCGACGCCGAGGCGGGCGTGACGGAAGCGACCGTGGGCCCAAACCTCTGCGATGAACTTGCGGGCCATCGGCGCGGGCACGGCGAAGGCGACGCCCTGACCGTCGCTGCGGACCGCAGTGGTCAAGCCGATGACCTCGCCGTGCAGGTCGACGAGCGGCCCACCGGAGTTACCGTGGTTGATCGACGCGTCGGTCTGGATGAAGCTCCAGATCCCATCGGGGTCGAGCTCCGCCGGACGCCCGAGGTCCTCGTGATCGCGGCCGAGCCCGGAGATCACCCCGACCGTCACGGTGTTGCCGAGCCCGAAAGGTTGCCCGATCGCCAGGACCCACTCACCGGGTCGCGGCCGGCGATCGCTCAACTGCGCCGTGACGCGCCCCGTCTGGGGCACCTCGGGGGCGATCAGCGCGAGGTCCAGGCGCGGGTCAGCGTAGATCTGCCGCGCGGGCACCCGGGTGCCGTCGGCGTACTCGATCGCAAAGCTGACCGCCTCGGCGATCACGTGATGGTTGGTCAACACCTGTCCGTCGGCGCGTACCACCATCCCGCTGCCGACGCCGCGACGCAGACGGCGATCCTTGCGCCGGCCCTCCGGCGGCAACGACGACACCACGCTCACCACCGCCGGGCTCATCCGCGACGCCAGCTCGGCGAAGTCCGGCGGCGCGGCGGCCAGAGCGACGGTGTCAGTAGGTACCGAAGTAGATGCTGAAGTAGATGCTGAAGTAGATGCTGAAGATGCCGCGACCGTCACAGCCGCAGCATCTTCGGGGGCCTCGGCGGGTCGACAGGCCAGCGTGAACGCCAGCCCGGCTGCCACCGCCGCGGCGAGCGAGCTACTCCGCCTTGTCGTCGGACTCGGCGGGCTCGGAAGGAGCATCGGCGGCGGCGGCGGGCTCGGAAGCAGCATCGGCGGCGGCGGCGGGCTCGGAAGCAGCGCCAGCATCGGCGACGGGCTCGGAAGCAGCGCCAGCATCGGCGGCGCTGACCTTCTCGCCGGCGCCGTCATCGTCGCCGTCATCGTCATCATCGTCATCGTCATCGTCGTCGTCGAGATCGTCGTCGTCGATGTCGTCATCGTCGTCACCGCTGAGGATCGGCACATCGGTGCGGCGTGGGAACGACGGCTGCGGCGTACCGTGGCCCTCGCCGCGGCCCGGCTTGCCCTCGTCGTCGTCCATGCTGCTGACCGGCGCGATGTTATCGGCCATGTCCGGCAAGGAGCGCAGGTACTCGTCGTACTTCTCCTTGGTCATGTTCCCGCTGCGGATGTTGCGGCGGATGGTCCGGAGATCGAAGAGCCGTTCAAATTGGCGCGAGATAACCATGGGCGGCTGTCCTTGTAGACCAGGCACCCCCCGCCGTCAAACCCAGACCCTGCCTGTGCCGCGCGCCTGCCGCTGCTGCTGGCGAGTCAGCTCACGTACTCCTGCGCCTCCCCGCGTCCACGGCCTCCGGCGCGGCCTGGCGGGTTCCCCATCCGGGCCGCGGAGGAATAGCGGCCCACCGGACATGGTTTCCGGCCGCGGCGCATATACTCTGCGCCGCCAACCCGAGCAGTCCAGAGAGCAGTCCATGAGCATCGGTGCCTACGATATCCGGGTCGTCAACGACATGGTCGAGCGCGAGAGCGCGTTCGTCGAACGCCTTCTGACCGAGATCCATCAGGTCGTGGTCGGGCAGGACGAGATGATCGAGCGGGTCTTCATGGGCCTGCTGTGTGGCGGCCACGTGCTGCTGGAGGGCGCGCCTGGCCTCGCCAAGACGCTGACCGTAGCGACCCTCGCGCGCGCGCTGCGAATGGACTTCAAGCGCGTGCAGTTCACGCCGGACCTGCTGCCCTCGGACGTGCTCGGCACGGTGATCTACAACCACCAGTCGGGCAGCTTCACCAACCGTCGCGGCCCGGTGTTCACCAACCTGCTGCTGGCCGACGAGATCAACCGCGCCCCGGCCAAGGTCCAGAGCGCGCTGCTCGAGGCGATGGCCGAGCGCCAGGTGACGATCGGCGACACCACCTATCCGCTGCCCAAGCCGTTCCTGGTGTTGGCGACGCAGAACCCGATCGAGCAGGAGGGCACCTACACGCTGCCCGAGGCCCAGCTCGACCGCTTCATGTTCAAGATCAAGGTCGGCTACCCGACCGCCGAGCAGGAGCTGACGATCATGCAACGCGTCGGCGCCGCGCCGCACGGCTCGTCGATCGCGGTCAACCCGATCATCGGGCCCGAGGAGCTCGCCGCCGTCCAGCAGACGATAGACCGCATCATCGTCGAGATGCCGGTACAGAAGTACATCGTCGACGTCGTCACCGCGACGCGCACGCCCGGCGCCGTCGGCCTCGAGAGCCTCGCGCCGTTTATCGACTTCGGCGCCTCGCCGCGCGCCAGCATCGCGCTGTTCCAGGCCGCACGCGCCCACGCCTTCATGCGCCACCGCGGCTACGTCAGCCCGGAGGACGTCAAGGCCGTCGCCCCCGACATCCTGCGTCACCGCATCATCCTCTCCTACGAGGCCGAGGCCGAGGGCGAGACCGTCGAGCACGTGGTCCGCAAGATCCTCGAGCACGTCCAGGTCCCCTGAGACCGCCATCCGCGTTCACCCGTAGTCCGGCCCATGGCCCGCACCACCGTCGATAGCCGCGCGGAGCAAGCCCGCGAGGAAGCCAAGGCCCGCACGGCCCAGTTGTTGCGGGAGATCCGTCGCATCGAGATCCAGACCTCGCGCCTGGTCACCCAGCACCTCGCGGGCTCGTACCAGTCGGTGTTCAAGGGCCAGGGCGTCGCGTTCTCGGAGGTCCGCGGCTACATCCCCGGCGACGACGTGCGCACGATCGACTGGAACGTCACGGCGCGCACCGGCGAGCCGCACGTCAAGCTGTTCGCCGAGGAGCGCGAGTTGACCGTGATGCTGGTGGTCGACATGTCCGCCAGCCTCGACCTCGGTACCCGCGACTTCGACAAGCGCAGCCTGGTCGCCCGCCTCGCCGCCACCTTCGCGTTCTCTGCGATCCGCAACAACGACCGCGTCGGTCTGATCGGCTTCACCGACGAGGTCGAGGTGTTCGTGCCGCCCCGCAGCGGTCGCAAGCACGTGCTCGCGGTCGTACAACAGCTCCTCACCCACGAGACCCGCGCCCGCGGCACCCGGCCCGCGGCCGGCCTCGAGTACCTGGCCCGGCTCGCCCGCGGCCACACGGTAGCGATCCTCATCTCCGACTTCGTCGATGTGCTCCCGGAGGAGAAGTCGCGCGCCGACGAGGCCAAGGCCTTCGAGCACGCGCTCAAGGTCGTGCGCCGCCGCCACGACCTCATCCCCATTCGCGTGGAGGACCCCATGGAGCTCGAGCTGCCCGCGCTCGGGCTGGTCGCCTTCGAGGACCTCGAGCTGCTCGGCCTCGGCGGCGAACACTTCGTCGACATGAGCACCGGCCGGGCCGCCCGCTACCGCAAGCAGGTCGCCGCCGAGCGCGAGCGCGTCGACACCCTGTTGAAGAAGCTTCGCCTCGACGGCATGTCGATCCGCTGCGGCGACGACTGGCAAAAGCCGCTCGTCCACTTCTTCGCGCGGCGAGCCCGGAGGATGCGCCGATGACCGCTCACCTGCTCGGCATGCTCGGCATGTCGCTCATGTTGCTGATGCAGGCGCCTGTCCCCGCAGACAGCCTGCCTGTCCCCGCGGACAGCCTGCCTGTCCCCGCGGCCAGCCCGGCGCCCGAGCCCGCGGCCCAGGCCACGCAGCCCGACGGCCCGGTCGCCGTCACCGCGAAGATCGACCCCGACCCCTCGCAGGTCGGCGATCTGATTAAACTCGAGCTGACGGCCGCGTATCCGGCCGGTTACACGGTCAACCTCCCGCTCGGCCTGCGCTTCGATCCGCTGCACTTGGTGTCGGTCGCCGAGACCGACCCCGAATCGACCGGACAGGGCTTTCGCAAGCGGTTCACGATCACCTTGCAGCACTTCGCGGTCGGCGAGGCCAAGGTGCCGGCGTTCCCGCTGACCTGGCTCGGGCCCGACGGCGCCGTGCAGACCGTCCAGGTCCCGCCGACGCCTTTCACCGTAGCGAACCTACTCGCCAACGAGCCCGACCCGAAGCGGCAAGGCGAGGACCCGCCGGTGTCGCTCGAGTATCCCAACCGCCGCGCCGAGATCATCATCTACAGCGCCGCCGCGGCGCTGCTGGTCGGCCTGCTCGGCGGGCTGCTGTGGGCCCGCTGGCGCCGACGCCCGCGGCCGGTGGTGTTGCCGCCGCCGGTCCCGGCGCACGTGATCGCCTACCAGCAGCTCGACGAGCTGCAACGCGGTGAGCTCGTCGCCCGCGGCGAGTATCAGGACTACTACTTGCAGTTGACGGAGATCGCCAAGGGCTACCTCGAGGGTCGCTTCGGCATCGACGCCCTCGACCGCACCACCGACGAGCTGCGCCGCGCCCTCGAGCGCGCCGCCGCCCAGATCGCGCCGCTCCAGCCGGCCGAGCTGGTGCGCTTCCTTCAAGCCTGCGACCTCGTCAAGTTCGCCCGCTTCGCGCCTCCCGGCGAGGAGGCCCAGGCCGCGCTCGAGCAGGTCCGCGCCATGGTCTCCGCGAGCGCCCCGCAAGCTGTCCCGAAGGACAGCCCCGCGAGCAAGCCCGACGAGCCCGGCGCGCCGGTCAAGCAGGAGGGCGCATGACCGCCGCGTTGCAAGTCCTCGGCCTCGCCCTCGTCGCGCTGCTGCTCGCCTTCGCCGGCGTCGCGCTCAGGCTCGGCGGTGACCTGCGCTTCATCGTGCTCGATGCGCCGTGGTGGTTGTTGGCGGCGCTGGTGCCTCTGGTGGCGCTGGGCATTCGTGCGGCCCTCGCTCCGCGGCCGCCGACTTTACGGTTCTCGCGGACCCGCTCGGCGCGCAGCCTCGGGCCCGGTCTGGCCGCGCGCCTGGCCCACCTGCCGGACGGTCTGCGCCTCGCCGCGGCGCTGATGTTGGTGTTCGCGCTGGCGCGGCCGCAGTCGAGCCGCCTGACCGACCGCATCGAGCACGAGGGCATCGACATTGCGATCGCGCTCGACCTGAGCGAGTCGATGGAGGCCGACGACTTGTTCCCGAACCGGCTCGAGGCCGCCAAGGAGGTCATCGATCAGTTCATCGCCCGGCGCCCGCACGACCGCATCGGCATGGTCGCCTTCGGCGCCTACGCCTCGACCGTGTCGCCGCTGACGGTCGACCACGGCGTCTTGCGTCAGTTAGTTCGCCGCCTGCAACTGCGCGGCATCGACGGCACCAAGACGGCGATCGGCGCGGGCCTCGGCCTCGCGCTCAACCGCCTCAAGGAGTCCGACGCCGAGACCCAGGTCATCGTGCTGCTCACCGACGGCGTACACAACGCGGAGGGCATCGACCCCGACTCCGCCGCCGCCGAGGCCAAGGAGCGCGAGATCTCGGTGTACACCGTGCTGATCGGTCGCCATGCCAGCGGCCAGAGCGTCGACCCCGATCGCCTCGAGCGCATCGCCGGGCTCACCGGCGGCTACGCCTACACCGCCGAGGACCAGCAGGCGCTGATCACCACCTTCCAGGACCTGCTCAACAAGCTCGAGAAGTCGACGATCGAGGGCGAGCACGTGCGCGCCGAGCTGTTCTTCCTGTTCCTGTGGCCCGCGCTGCTCCTGTTGCTGGCGGACGTGCTCCTGCGCTCGACGCGGCTGCGGAGGTTCCCGTGATGTTCGCGCCACCGATCACGCCACCGATCACGCCACCGATCACGCCACCCCCCGTCGAGCCGATCGCGTCGGCGCCCGCCGCCGACACGGTGCTCAGCCTGTTCGACACCCTCGTGCTCGGGCGCGGCGACCTGATGTGGCTGCTGGTGCTGGTGCCGGTGGTCGCGGGCGCGTACGTGTGGGCGTCCCGCCAGCGCCGCGCCGCGCTGCTGCGGCTCGGGAACCAGACGCTCGTCAGTCGCCTGGTCGGCAGCGTGCATCGCGGCAACCGCCTGGTCATCGCCGTGGTCACCACGATCTCTGCGCTGTTCCTGGTCGGCGCGCTGCTGCGGCCGCAGTACGGCGGGACCACCCGCATCGTCCCGGTCGGCGGCCTCGATGTCGTGCTGGTCGTCGACTACAGCAAGTCGATGCTGGCCAAGGACGTGTACCCGTCGCGCAGCGAGCGGCTCGCCGCGGAGCTGCGGCGCTTCCTCGACGAGTCCGAGCGCCGCGGCGACCAGGTGGGCCTGGTGGTGTTCGCCGGGGCCGCGCGGGGCCTGCCGGTCAGTCGTGACACGCGGGTGCTCAAGCTCTATCTCGACAAGGCCGACCCGCACACGGAGAACCCGGGTGGCACCGCGATCGGCAAGGCGCTCAAGCTGGCGTTGCAGTACCTGGTCGACGCGCGCAAGGCCGGTCAGACCAGGGCCGCCGAGGCCGCGGGTGAGGCGGCGCCGGTCGAGGCCGACCAGGTCATCATCTTGTTGACCGACGGCGAGGACACCAGCTCGCGTCCGACCGAGATGGCCGCCGAGGCCGCCAAGCTCGGCATACGGATCTACACGGTCGGCATCGGCTCGAAGTCGGGGGAGCCGATCCAGAAGTTCGACGACAAGGGTCAGCCCGACGGCTACCAGACCGACGACAAGGGCAACTATCTGATGACCCGCGTCGACGAGGACACGCTCAAGAAGCTGGCCGAGGCGACTGGCGGTCAACACGTGCTGGTCGAGCCGGAGCGCTTCGGACTCGACGCCGTCTCGGAGTGGATCCGCGACCTCACCCGGGGCCAGCGGGCCGACACCGTCACGCTCGACCGCGAGGAGGGCTACCCCTTCCTGGTCGTGCCGGCGCTGCTGCTGCTGGCCCTCTCGCTCGCGCTCGGCGAACGCCGGAGGACCAGGCCATGATCGCAGCAGGCAGCAAGACCCTCCTCGGGCTGATCGCCGCCGGGTGGCTGGCCGAGGCCCTCGCATCTACCCACGGCGACATCGACACCGGCGTCGCTGCGTACCGAGCCGGCGACAGCGAGGCCGCCCTCCAGAGCTACGCCGCCGCCGAGGCCGACCTCGGCGAGCAGCCGGAGATCCATTTTAATAAGGGGCTCGCGCTGCTGGCCAAGGACGACAAGGACGGCGCCCGCAAGGCCTTCGAGCACGGCACCGAGTCCGAGCACGCCGCCGTGGCCGCGAGCGCCGAGTACGAGCTCGGCAACCTCGAGCTCGACGCCGAGGCCTTCGAGCCCGCGATCGAGCGCTACATCAAGTGCCTCAAGCTCCAGCCCGACCACGCCAGCGCCAAGTGGAACCTCGAGCTCGCCCTCCTCAAGAAGCAGCAAAAAGAAGAGGAAGAGAAGAAGAAGGACGAGGAGAAGAAGAAGGACGAGGAGAAGAAGGACGAGGAGAAGAAGGACGACGAGAACAAGGACGAGGAGAAGAAGAAGGACGAGGAGAACAAGGACGAAGAGAAGCAGGACGAAGAGAAGAAGGACGAAGAGAAGAAGGACGAAGAGAAGAAGGACGAAGAGAAGAAGGACGAAGAGAAGAAGGACGAGCCCAAGGACGAGCCCAAGCAGGACGAGCAGAAGGAGCAGCCGCAGCCCGAGCCGCAGCCGCTCGACCGCGCGGACCTCGACAAGGCGCTCGAGCAGCTCGACGCCGAGGATCAGTTCCAGTTAGGTCGTCCGATGGGCCGGCAGGCGCCGGTGGAGAAGGACTGGTGAGATGCGGCGTCGCTTGTTCCTGAACGGGCTCGCTGGCGCCGCTGCGCTGGGCCTCGTCGCGCGTGAAGTTCACGCGGCCGACCGCGTCACCGTGACGGTCGAGGTCGATCGCCTGAGCACGCAGGTCGGCGAGGCCGTCGAGCTCAGTGTGTCGGTCGAGCGCCTCGGTGAGGGCGCGGGCATCCCCGAGCCCGTGCTCCCGGACCTGGCCGCCCTGGGCATCACGCTCGCGGGCCAGCCGTCGAGCTTTCGCGGCTTCTCGACCATGATCCTCAACGGCGCGGTCCAGCGGCGCGCGACCCAGACTTACAGCTACACGCTGATCCCGAGCAAGCCGGGCAGCTTCTCGTTGCCTGTGCACGTGATGAACGGCGCCGTGAAGATCAAGGCCCCGCGCACGCCGGTGCTCGAGGTCACCGGCGCCGCGCCGGTCGCCACGCCGATCGCCGGTGGCAGCGGTGACCCGACCGAGGCGCAGGGCGACATGTTCCTGTGGACGCGCCTCGACAAGCCGCGCGCCTACGTCGGCGAGCAACTGACCTACGTGCTCGAGGTGTACGAGCGGCTGCCGTTCCCGAACATCCAGCTTCGCGCGCTGCCGGGCTTCCAGGACTTCTGGAGCGAGGAATTGCCCGAGGGCGAGATGCGCAACGAGGCGGTCGCGGGCGTCGGGTATCGGGTCCACCCGGGCCTGCGCCGGGCCCTGTTCCCGCAGCGCGCCGGCACCCTGACGATCTCGGCGCCCGAGGTCGGGATCGGTATGCGTCGGCGCGTCGGCGGTCGACCGACGACGGTCGAGGTGCTGCCGCTGCCGACCGCGGGCCGTCCGGCCAAATTCTCGGTCAACAACGTCGGGCTGTACACGATCGCCGCCAAGGTCGACCGCAACAAGGTCAAGCAGGGCGAGCCCTTCACGCTGACGGTGACGATCACTGGCACTGGCAACATCCGCGTGATCGACCCTGGCGCGTGGCCGGAGCTCGACGGGCTGCGGCGCTACGACCCGAAGGCCGAGACCCTCCTGAGCGTCGGCAACCGGCTCGGCGGCGAGCGCACCTACGAGTTCCTGATGATCCCCGAGCGTGGCGGCAAGCTGGAGGTCCCGCCGCACAGCTTTAGCTTCTTTGACCCGGCGACCGCGAAGTATCAGACCGTCAGCACCCAGGCGATAGCGATCGCAGTCGCGGGCGACGCCAACGCCCCGGCCCCCGCGGCCGCGCTCAGCGACACGCCGGCGCCGACGAAGGCCGCGAAGTCGGGCGAGGACGACCTGCTCGCGCCGCTCATCACCCCCGACACCCTGCCGCGCGTCGGCACCACGCCCTCATGGCTGACGCCCGGTCGCTTCACCGCGGGCATGGTGCTCGCGCCCGTGATGCTGGTCGCCAGCGTGGCCGCACGCGCCGTGTGGCGTCGTCTCGGGCCCGACGAGGGCTCGCGGGCCAGCGCGGCCCGGGCCGAGCGTCAGCGCCTGTTGATGGCCCAGTGCGAGCGGGGCGTGGTCTCTGGTGAGGGTTTCTACAACGCGGTCTCGCAACTGCTGCAGGGCCAGGCGGTCGAGCGCGCCGGACCCGAGGGGCAGGGCTTGCCGCGACGCAGCTTGCAAGAGCTGCTCGCGCGTCGCGGGGTGCTCGCGGAGGACGTCGCGCGTCTCGGGCAGCTCCTCGACCGCTGCGACGCGGCCCGCTTCGGCGGTGCAGGCCCGGGCGCGGCCGCCGGTCCCAGCGAGGGTGCGAGCGATCGCAAGGCGATCCTCGACGACGCGCTCGCGCTGCTACGGCGCTCGTCGCTGGCGAAGAGGGGGGCGGGATGAGGCCGCGGGGATGGTTCAAGCTGGCCGCCGTCGCTGCATTCACGCTGGCGCTGGCCGGCGGTTCGGCGCGCGCCGACGTGGTCGACGAGGCCTTCGCGCGCGGGAACACGGCGGCGGCCGCGGGTGACCTGCAGACCGCGGTGACCGCCTACGAGGAGGCGGAGCGGCTGCTCCCGGGTCGCAGCGCGTTGATCTCGTTCAACCTCGGGACCGCCTACGCGCAGCTCGGCGAGCTCGGCCTGGCGACCCATCACCTGCGGCGCGCCTTGCAGGGTCAGGCCCAGGCCAGCGAGGCCGTCGCGGCGGCGGCCCAGCGCAACCTCGGCATCGTCCGCCAGCGCGTGGAGATCGCGGCGGCTGCGAGCGGAGCGCAGTACGATCGTCCCGAGACCTGGCGCGACGCTCTGCTGGCCGCCGTCGGCTCGCCGGGCTTCGGTTGGCTGGCTCTTGGGACAGGTTGGTTGGCGCTGCTGGTTTGGTTGTTGCGCGGTCGGCTCGGCGGCCGGGCGCCGGGCGGAGTGGTCGGCAGCGTGATCGGCGTGCTGGTGGTGATCTATCTGGTGGTCGGCGGTCTGCACGGCTACGCGGTGCGCGCCGAGTCGGAGGCTCCGCAGGCGATCGCGCTGCCGGCCAAGCTCGAGGTGCGTGAAGGTCCCGGCAACCACCGTAAGGCGCTGTTCATTGTGCAGGGCGGAAGCAGGGTGCGTATCGTCGATCGCGGCGCGGGTTGGCTGCGCATCCGGCTGCCCGATGGCCTCGAGGGCTGGGCTCCACAGGCCAGCCTCGGCGAGCTCAGTGGCGAGGTCCCGCGACCCGGCTCACTTGTCCGCGGCCGGACACCGTGAAGCGGACAGCCGACGATGGTCGACGATGGTCGACGATGGTCGACGATGGTCGACGATGGTCGACGATGGTCGTCGCCACGAGCCATTGATGCGGTCTAGCGCAAGACCGAGCAGGGATCGCCCAGTGACCGACAGCGGCCGGCAGATGCCCCGTGGGGCCCGGTGCGGTCGAAATTGGTCGTAGCGTTTTTTCCGCCGGGGGATAAGGTAGTGGAATCGTGCTTGCGGTCCTCGCAACCAAGATTCGCAGCAATGGTGAGGCTTCTGTGGCGACTGCGGTCGGCAAGGCCTACGAGGGCTTCCTGATCTCTGAGCCCGTGGTAGGTCGAGGCATGGTCATCTTCCGCGACCCGAACGGGCGCCGCATGGTCACCACCGCGGTGTGCCGGATCCTCACCACCGAGCAGCGCCGGCTGTTCTACGTGGAGACCGAGAACAGCGTTTATCGGATCGCCATCGTCGATCAACTGGCCGCACGGGCCGACAGCACCGCGGTCGGCTAGCGCAGGCAGCGGCAACTCGATGCCGCGCGCGCGATGCAAGCGTCAGCGCCGTTGATACACGTTCACCCGCAGATACGAGCCCTCGCGATGGCCCGGCCACACGGGATGGTCGGGCCCGGGGCCGAGCGCGTGGACGCGGGTCCATGCACCTGCACCGGCGTCGAGCATCACCCCATCGAGCACCTCGGCGCCGAGGTGCTGCGAGCAACTGCACACGACCACGAAGCCGCCCGGCTGGACCCGCGGCAGCAGGCGACCGAGGCTGCCCGTCATCGCCCCCGCGGCGCGGCCGACGTCGCGGGCGCTGCTGGCGACCCGCGGCGGGTCGAACACGACGACCCCGAAGGGTCCCGCCAGCGCCGGGTCCTCGAGCGGCGCGAACATGTCGCCCAAGACCCACGTACAGCGCTCCGCGAGGCCGTTGTCGTGCGCGTTGGCCCCGGCGCAGGCGAGCGCGCGGGCGCTCTGGTCGAGGCCGACGGCCGGCACACCGAGCGCCGCGGCGTGCAGCGCGAAGCCGCCGACGTGACAGCCGACGTCGAGCAGCCCGCCGCCGGTAGCCAGCGCGAGCGCAGCGACGGCGCGCCGGTTGTCGCGCTGGTCGAGGTACGCCCCGGTCTTTTGCGCGGGCGGTGCGGGCACGGTGAAGCGCAGGCCGTGCTCATGGAAGGTCAGCGTCGCGTCGTCGCCATGAAGTTGCTGCTGCGGCGTGAAGCCCTCGCGCAAGGCGGCCTGGGCTGGCGACACCACGAACACTCGACCGACCGTATGCGCCGCGAAGAAGCCCGCGATCGCCGGTTGTCGTACGGCCATCGCCGCGGTGGCGACCTGCACGACGGTGTCGGCTCCGTAGCGATCGACCGTCAGGCCCGGCAGTCCGTCGCCCTCGCTGTTGACCACCCGCCAGCCGGTCGTCGGTCCATCGGCGGACAGCCCGAGCGCGGCGCGACCGGCCAGCGCGGCGGCCATGCGGCGCTCGAGCCAGTCGGCGGGCGGCGCGGCGGCGCCGAAGCTGACGACGCGCATGGGGATCTCCGAGTCCGGCGCGAGCAGGCCCCACGCGAGGGTCTGGCCGCGGTGGTCGGTCAACTCGGCCAGCGCGGCCGGATCCGCGGGGCCCCAGATCTTTCCGACCTGGCGGCGACGGACCCATGGACCCTCGTGCGGACCGAAGCGGCCCGCGTCGCGACGAAGCTCGACGCGTGTGCTCACGCGCTCGCATCTACCACGCCCAGGCAGCGCCGCGCTTTGCTATCTTGCCCGCGATGTTGCTCTCCCACGCAGCGCTCGCGGCGGCCATGTTCCTGGCCGGGCCGCGCGCGCCTCGCGGCAACACCGTGCTGCAGAAGGACCTCGGCGAGCGCGTGTTCACGGCCGCCGCCGCGGTCCGCATGGGCATCCTGATCGGCAGCGGCGACGTCGTCATCCAGCCGCCGCTCGGCTACGGCTTCGGGCTCAAGCTCGCCTACTACCCGCTACGCCTCGGCCCCATGCGCTTCGGCTTCGCGTTTCACGGCGGGCACACCCGCTACATGGGCCGGCGCGACTTCCCGATCATGACTGACACCGGTGGTCCCGCGCCGGTCGTGCGCCGCTGGTCCGTGCTCTCGCACACCGACCTCGCTCTCGGCCCGCACTTCCAGGTCCCGGCCGGTCCGCTGCTGATCGAGTTCGGCGCGGGCGGTGGCCTCGGCGTGTCGAGTTACCGCCGCGTCGTCGACGCTGAGCCCGGCCGCGACGACAGCACCGTCGCCTACAACGGCCTCGTCCGCGCCGACGCGACCCTCGGCGTGCCGATCCGCAACAATCAAGGGCTGGCGATCGGCGTCGATCTCCAGAAGTACTTCTCCAGCACCCGCGTCGTCACCATCCCGGATGCGCCGATGGGCGCGCCTCCGGACAGCGTCGTCTTCGACCTGACGCTGGCCGTCACCATCGCCTATCAGATGTGGTTCTAACGCCATGACCGTCTCGACCCTCAGCCCACACCCCTGGCGCCGCGCCCCCGAAGGACCGGTCGTGGCGATCGTCATGGACGGCGTCGGCATCGGCCTCGGCGACCTCGGCGACGCCGTCTCGCAGGCGCACACCCCGAGCCTCGACGTCCTGCGCGCCCTGCCGTCGTTCACCAGCCTGCTCGCGCACGGCACCGCGGTCGGCATGCCGTCGGACGCCGACATGGGCAACAGCGAGGTCGGCCACAACGCGCTCGGCGCCGGCCGGATCCTCGACCAGGGCGCCAAGCTGGTCAACGAGGCGCTCGCCTCGGGCGAGCTGTTTCGCGGGGCCGCCTGGCGCGAGGCCGTCGCCACCGTGATGGCCTCCGGGCAGCCGCTGCACTTCATGGGCCTGCTCTCGGACGGCAACGTCCACAGCCACATCAATCACCTGATCATGATGCTGCAGCACGCCGCCTCCGAGGGCGTCAAGCAGGCCCGCATTCACGCGTTGGTCGACGGCCGCGACGTCCCCGGTCGCTCCGCGCTCATCTACATCGACCGGCTCGAGGCCGTGCTCGCCAACCTCTCGACCGACGGCCGCGACTATCGCATCGCCAGCGGTGGCGGTCGCATGGTCGTCACGATGGACCGCTACGAGGCCGACTGGAACATCGTCGCGCGCGGCTGGAAGATTCACGTGCGCGGCGAGGGCCGGCGCTTCCCGAGCGCCCGCGCGGCGATCGAGACGCTCTACAAGGAGACCGGCCTCGACGACCAGAACCTGCCCGGCTTCGTCGTGGCCGACAACCATGATCCCATGGGCCCGGTCGGCCCGATCCGCGATGGTGCCGCCGTCATCTTCTTCAACTTCCGCGGCGACCGTGCGCTCGAGATGACCCGCGCGTTCGACCAGGAGGCCTTCACCGGCTTCGAGCGCGGCCCGCGGCCGCGGGTGCTGTTCGCCGGCATGACGCAATACGACGGCGACCTGCGCCTGCCTGCCAAGTATCTGGTCTCGCCGCCGGTGATCGAGGGGACCATGGGCGAGCTGCTGGCGCATAGCGGCGCCTCGCAGTTGGCGATCAGCGAGACCCACAAGTTCGGGCATGTCACCTACTTCTGGAACGGCAACCGCTCCGAGCCCTTCGACCCAAAGCTCGAGACCTACGTCGAGATCCCCTCGGACCTGGCCCCGCTCGAGCAGCGCCCGTGGATGAAGGCCGCCGAGATCACCGACCGCCTGATCGCCGAGCTCGACCGCGTCCAGCCGCGCTTCGTCCGCGTCAACTTCGCCAACGGCGACATGGTCGGCCACACCGGCGACCTCCACGCGACGATCCTCGCCGTCGAGGCGGTCGACCTGTGCATCGGACGGATCCTCGCCGCGCTGCGCCTGCGCAAGGGCATCGCCGTCATCACCGCCGACCACGGCAACGCCGACCAGATGTTCGACCGCCGACCCGATGGCGCCCTCCAGGTCCGCACCAGCCACACCCTCAACCGCGTGCCCTTCGCCATCGTCGACCCCCGTGAGCCCGGCGGCGGCCCGCGCCTGGCTCCACCGGCCTCCGCCGGCCTCAGCAACGTCGCCTCCACCTGCCTCGAGCTGCTCGGCTACGCGGCCCCCGAGCACTACCGCGGCAGCCTCCTGGCGCCGCGCTGAGGCCGTTTGATGGCCTCGCGCAGGTATGCGCGCCTGCCGCGGACCCCATGGCCTCCACTGCGTCATCGGCCCCGCTCGCTTCCCGTCGCGGGCCGGCTTTGCTAATGTCCGCGCCGTCCCGCCTGGAGACTCGCACCATGACGCTCTGCCGCACCCTCACCAGTTCCACGCTCCTTGCCCTCTCGCTGGTCGTCTGTGCCGGCGTGTCCTTGCCGGGCTGCGGTGACAAGGGTGGTTATCGCGGCGGCAAGAAGACCAAGATGCGCGCGTGGCTCGACAGCCCGTCGGGCGGCGAGAAGTCGGGCAGCTTCATCAAGTTCCCGCAGCTCGACCTGAGCTTCGAGATCCCCGACACCCTGTACGTGTTCAAGAACTGCGACGAGTCCTCGCACTCGCCCGAGGGCGATGAGAAGTGGGTCCCGATCGTCAGTTGCGCCTCGGCCGGCGCTGCCGCCGACCCGGACGGCGTCGGCGAGGCCCCGGCGGACAGCGACGCGATCGCGCTGACCTTCTACCTCGCGCCCAAGGGCCGCCCGATCGACGAGCGCGCGGTCGCTTACTACAACAACGCGTACAAGGAGTCAGGCCTCAAGGTCGAGGAGCTCGCCTTCAACGACGACTACTTCTACAAGACCGGCATCTACGCCAAGCTGCAGGTGATGGACGAGAGCGGCACCAACGCGATCCGCGAGATCCAGCAGTTCATGTGGCCGGTCCAGGACGTCGTCTTCATCGCCCGCATGGAATACCCCTACGGCGACAGCCGGGCCATCCAGCAGGACTGGAAGGCGATCATGCCGTACTTCAAGACCGCCGGCGACGACATCCCGAAGTGAAGTAGCGAGTCGCTCGCAGGAGCCGAGACGAACGGCAGGGTGCGGCGCCAGCGAGGCGCCGTCCGCCATTAACGGGCGAAGTGTCGTGAGCTCCGCGAGAGCACGCGCCGGCGCTGTCGCACGAGTCGCACGAG
>Ga0105046_10000986_pt1 | contig 42318 bp, 36 predicted proteins | sample MAT03_FD_78385 | JGI IMG/M metagenome (GOLD analysis project Ga0105046, IMG submission 78385) | Freshwater microbial communities from Lake Fryxell liftoff mats and glacier meltwater in Antarctica - MAT-03 (megahit assembly) | ecosystem: Environmental > Aquatic > Freshwater > Ice > Liftoff... | reverse complement strand
TTGTCGAGGTGGCAAAACGGACATCGCATCGGTGATTTATGTCTGGTACGAAGTTGGGAACGAGATCGCGCGCCCGATCAACTGGGAAAAGCGACCTAACAAGTATCGATCGATGACGTTTGCGATCGGCTGCGATATAATAAACAGCGTCAATCGAATCGCACACCGTTAATCTTTCCCAAAATCACGGTCGGAGACAGAACCCCTTGAACGCTACGCCTGAACCCTCGCCGTCCAATCGCCCTTTGCAAGACTCGGATTCAAATTCGGCAAATAGCCAATTCGCCAAACAAGTTGCGGAAAAACGAGCCGGTCAAGAAAATTCCGAACCCGAAGAGACCCTTTGGAAGGGCGGCTACAGTCCAAGGGCAATGCTCGGCATGTGGCTTGGCGTGTCAATCGTTTCGATTGCGATATTCGTCGTCGCTGCAATCTATCAATTACCGACGATACCGATTGCGATTGGCTGCGTCGTAGGTATGTGGGTAATTGTGGGATGCATCTACGCCTATCGACGCTTGGGCTTCCATTACGAACTGACAACTCAGCGGTTCATACATCAAGTCGGCTTACTCAGCCGTCGTACCGATCGTGTTGAGGTCATCGACATCGACGATGTTAGCTTCCATCAAGGACCGGTCCAGAGACTTCTCGGTGTTGGCTCCATCGATATCACAGGAAGTGACCGAACTCATCCGCAGCTGATCATGAGAGGTATTGCCGATGTCAAGCGAGTCGCCAGCCTGATCGACGATATTCGAAGAAAAGAGCGAAAGAAACGAAGTCTCCATATTCAATCCATGTAGTTACTGAGCGATGGCCAAGTGGTTCGTTCTCGACGAAATCGACGTTCGCGGGCCGTTCACGCCGAGTGAATTGCTAGGCATGGTGCGACGTGGAACGATCACTCGTGAAACCAAGCTTCGAAAGGATGATTCCGGATGGTTCCCCGCCAACGATGTTGGTGGTCTTTTCGAAGCGGCAGTGAAGCCGACCGTTGTCCTGCGTTGCCCAGGGTGTGAGGCGGCAGTTTCCAAAGTTCCGTGCACTTGTCCGAATTGTGGAAGGCACTTGGAAGATGCCGATCGCGAACTGATCCAGAACAAAATTCATTCGCCAAACGATGTCCCACCGATCGCTGGCATGGGTGCGACCATGCAGCTTTGGCTGAAGAAGATTGGTCACAAGGACTAAAAAATCGGCTTCCTACTCGGCACTGTTTGAAACGGAGCCTGGCATAAAAAGACAGAAGCTGGCAACTTTTCTAAGCCGCCAGCCTCGTGATTTCGAATCTTCGTTCAACTTAGAACTTTAGCTCGCCACCGACAGTCACGCCGATCATCAGAACGTCATCTTCGTTCTGAAGTCCACGACTCGTTAAGGCTCGCTCGTTTAACTGACCACCGGCTGTAGCGATCCCGGCTAGGTACCACAATTCGCCACCGGCTCTGAGGTGAAAGTCATCGGTGACGTAGTACCGGACCCCACCGCCGATCTCAAACAATCCGGCAAGTTGAGTTGTGTCGTCAAAACTACGGCTGAAGAGTGTACCGTTTCGAGTGGTTTGAACTTGATTCTCTGCGAAGTTCGCATACGCTCCGGCACGGCCTCGGAAATCGCTCCATATTTTGCAGGTCAGCGGGTAGGTTAGCTCACCGCCAACTTGAAGGCCGAACAACTGGTTTTGGGTCGATGCTTGAGCACGAGTTTGGGTCGGATTCGTACTTCCTCCAATCGAAGTCAAAGCGGCACTTCCCAAAAAGTCTTCGTCATAACCCACGTACCTCGCACCGTAAAGAAACTTGCAGATCTCCCAACCGATCAAGGTTCGGCTGATTTCAACGCTCAAGTACTCGGCACTGTATTGTGTTAATTCGGTGACGCTTGTCAGATCCGCGAGATCGACGGGGCCCAAAACGGTAGTCGGGAATAGCAGCGATCGGACATCTGCACCTGAGACGGTTGCCTGGCTCGAAGTATCCCACTCAAGCGGGGCGACGAAGGAAAGCTCGAACCCGTTGCGGCAATCCGGCACCATCCCGAAGGTACCTCGACCGCCAAACTCATAGTCAAAATCATCGATGACTGAGTAAGATGCACGTCCGTTCTCATCGGCACTATTGTTGTACATGTAGAGTGCGTCGACTGACGCATAAAGATAAGGATTACAGGTAGCACCACATACATTGCCGCCCATTCCCAATCCCGAATTCCCGTGGAATCGACTTGCGGATGAGGCACCTCCGCAAGAGCTGTTCCCACAATTGCCGCCACAGCTAGCGTTTCCACAACCGCCAAGGGACGAAGAGTGAAGCAATGGAACCTCCGAAACGATCGATTCGATCATCAAGTCCGCAGCCATCGGTACCGATGACGAATCGACAATTTGATAACTACCGCCATTGTGATTGATCACCGGTCCGCCCATGGTTGTCGGCGAGCCGACAATCGTTTCGCCAGGGGCGAGTTGGAGATCACTCAGTCCAAAGCCGGAAGCAGGGACACCCCTGGTCTTCATGCTTGTACCGGACTGTGCGGCCGCCGGCTCAACGGATAATCCAGCGACACCCGCAGACGCGAGGAACGCCAGCAACATACGTCTACTAACTGAGCGGATCGTTCTTGTCGTCACCATCGGGAAACCTCAATGCTTCCATGTCGTTCGTTAATCACGCACTGTCGAGCATGACATAACGGTTCAGTGTTACGGTAAGTTTGCAATTTGGAATGAACGATTAAACTAGGATGTGAACTCTGTCGTTCCAAGCAGAGTTACCCCTCTCTATGCTGCTATCGGATAACGATTTTGTCGTCAACCGGCAACAAACACGCCGAACGAATCATCCTGAGGGCTTTTTTCGCGGATTCGTCGCTCTCGCAAGAACCCTCGACAATCATTTGCCCTTTGTCATAACGAACCCGAAGATCCGATTCTGGAAACGCAGCTTTGGTCGACTTCGATAGCATTGCCGCAATGTTTGCCGGATCGCTTGCGCCGTTGGTTACCGGCGTACCTACTCGAATCTGATAGACGGTCTTTTCCTCTTTGCCATCAGGCGTCGCCGTCCAGACTGCCATCCGAGTCACACCGTCGCGAGTGCCAATTAATTGTAACTGCATCGATCCCCCGGCAATCGCTGAACAAACCGCGCTATCACCCAATTGGACTTTGCGGATTTCACCGGTAGTTTTTAGTGATCGAACCTCAGTTCTCTGTAGCTGGTAATCGATCGGGCTGCTCGATTCAAACGCGGCATCGCTCGGAGAAGTGGCGGTAACCAGCGACGAATACTTTGCGACAGGAGCAATGGAGCCCGCAGCTGATTCGGAAGTTCTAGCGATTGCGACCGATGGAAGGCCGACGTCAACGCGAGGACGCGAGCCCTTTACGATCCGAGCGTCCGAATTTGAAATGACAGCCGTCGGTATTGGACCTGAAACGACCGGCTTGGGTTCCGGATAACTCGGTGTCGATATCGGCATCAATTCATCGGCGGATGGAATAGGAACCAATAACGTTCGGTTCGCCTTTGAACCGCGCGTGATGGTTGCCAAGTGGTTACTGGTCGCCGGAGGCTCCGTGATCGTAACACTACGATACAATGGCGTCTTCTGAGGGGCCGCGACGTGCTGCACGACGGTATCCGACGCATCCGTATTGCGAAGCAAGGAAGCAAGCGATTTTTGCTCTTGCGATGTCTTCGCGGGACGGCCCGAAGTATCCACTAATTGCGAATCATCAAGTGAGAAAGACACGGGGCCTTCCTGGCTATTGGCCTTGGATACCGATTTGTTGCTGTGAACTTTCTCGTCGTCGTGTGCAACCTTCTTAACGGTACTTTCATTCGGAACGATCGTTGAAGCTTTTTTGGTAATGATTGGGTTGTTGCGAACCGTTCCTATCGCCTCAGCCCCGAGTTCGACGTTGGTCGGAACCAAGCGAACGGTAGTTCGGTCAGATTCTCTTCGCTGAGCAGACTTTGGCTCGACGGTGTTGCCAGATGCGAGTTGAACGTTCGGTTCCGAAACGATAATCATCGGATCGGTCACCGCACGGGGCACACCAAGTGAAGGCTGCCCTAACTTTGGGCCGCGACCCGCTGATGAATCGATCACTGGTGCAGGCTGACAGAACGGATTTATCTGCTGGGCGTCGAACGACGCAGCCGCTGTTCCATCGAGCGGCAATGGTGGCAACAGCAGCAAGTTTGTCTCCTTTGGCGAATCTGCCATCGCCAAAGTCGCTATCGATGGGGCCGCGACGAAGGGTGTGGCCACTAGCAGTGCTAACCGGAGCATAGCGCGCTTTTGACCGCACCAACCGTTGTCTCGCCTATTCATACGTCCACGCATGCTGCATCCTTTCATCGGATCGATCGCGTGAATACACCCCCCTAAAAATAGGTGTACTCAACATTGGGTCGCTCGAATTGTCGCAGTGCGATGCATTCGAAACACCACCCGAGAGTCGTTATCGGAGATTCGGTTACCTCGACATTAACGATTCTCGTGGATGAAAGCTTGGTAACGCGAATGGGGATCGTAGCGAGCAAGACTAGTGGTAGCGATTGCCCGGCCAAGAAAGGATTAACCCAAGCGAACTCGCCGTACGACGACCCGTAAATCGCCATCAAAGCGGGTTACTTCAGTGGTCCTAAACTCTGGCGTTCCCGCTAAAGCTAAAAATCCATCGCCGCCAAGCGGTCCAGGTGCGGCGCGTCCCGCGATGATTTTTGGCGAGATGTACGCATGAATTTCGTCCAACTCATCAATTGCCGCGAAACTTGCCGTCACCTCGCCGCCGCCTTCCACAAGTACGTTGGTCATTTCCCGACGACCCAACTCATCCAGCAGCAAACGGATCGATTGCCCGCGATCGGCTGATTCACAAGGAATGATCTCGACGCCCATTCTCGCAAGAAGATCCAATTGTGCAAAATTGCTTGACGAAGTAAGCAGCAACAGAGGTGCATCACCGAGCGTTCGGAGCAAATTCGAACCAACTTCGGGAAGTCTGCTCCCGGCAAGCACGACACGAGTGGCGACACGAGCGCCGCCCGGCCGTGCTGTCAAAGTGGGATTGTCCGCACTCATGGTTCCAGCGCCGATAATGATCGCATCCACACGACCTCGCAATCGATGCACTTCGGCACGAGATAGCTCGCCGCTAATCCATTGACTGTCACCTGTGACGGTCGCGATTCTTCCATCAAGCGACATCGCCCACTTCGCAATCACCCAAGGCCTACGCAAGAAAAGCCGCTTTAGGTAAGGCCGATTAAGCTCTGTCGCCTGATCGTGGCAAGCACCGACGTCAACTTCGATGCCGGCGTCTCGCAGTTGACGTATGCCGCCCCCATCCACTTTCGGAAACGGATCTGCCATCGCAACGACCACCTTGGCGATACCCGATGAGATCAGCGCCTCCGTACATGGCGGAGTTTTGCCGGTGTGGCAACACGGTTCAAGTGTAACGTAGGCAGTCGCGCCGTTCGCAAGCGATACATCAGATAAACTCTTGATTGCATCGACTTCCGCATGGTCTCCACCGAAGCGACGGTGATAACCTTCGCCAACAATCGTTCCCTCGCGTACGATAACGCAACCGACCATCGGATTAGGTTCAACAAAACCCTCGCCGCGACCGGCGAGCAGAATCGCTCGCGTCATCCAGGCATGATCTTCACGACGGGTATCATCCAACGGGGCAGACGTTTGCAATCGAAGGCCTTAATCCATTCCTGGGATCCATAGCTTGCTTGCTCCAGCGGCCGTGGTTGTGGCCGCTGGGGATCCGCTGCCCGGAGTCCAAATACCGGACGAGGGAGACGAAGCCGGAGCGTTGATGGCAGGCGATGCACCGGGGCCGGCTGCAGGACGATCTCGAAACGAGCCGTCGGGCCGAAGCAAGCCCAACGACATCAGCAATTGCTGCACGCGCGCCATCACTTCTGGACGATTGCCATACTGGTCGGCAATCTGCCGAAGTGTTGCATTGAATCCCACTTGATCCCCGTTCATCAATCGATGGGTAAGCTCAAGGATGCGCAGGTTGGCTTGGTCGATGTTGCTCGCCGTCGCGTAAGCCTTTGCCTTTTCGATTAAGGCATTCGATTCCTCAAGCGATGCAGAGAACTCAATCAGTGCTGTGTAAGCCGTGAGTTTCGCAGCCTTAACATTTTCAGGTAACTCAACTTCGATGATTCGCTTCGCCGTACTTCGGACAAGCTTCGTCACATTCAACAGTCGCGCTCGCTGAAACAAGAACAGCAAGGTATTGATCGGCAGGCTTTCCACTTCGACCTGCGCCAAGTCAGCCGCTTCGGTTTCTTCAGCGTCCTTTTGGGAATCGATCTGTAGCGGAGGAAGCCGATCAACCCCGGCACGTTCGCGAACCGCATCCATAATTTGGTCGTCGTTGTCTTCCAGCAACTCGTAGTTTTCCAGAAGTCGGATCAACGCGGTTCGCGCCAAAAGCGTCGAATCATCAGCCTTCATCTCATTCATACTACGGCCGCCCAAGCATCGCAGCGAAGCGGCGGCAAGCGATTCGGCAAAAGTCTTTTCAACAATTTCCCGTTGAAAGGCAGTGATCGTCTTACGGTCCAATTCGGGGCCAAGAAACGCAAGAGGCACCTGCAGCGATTCAATGATTGACATTGGTCGATCGGTTGATTCTTGCCAGTTCAACTCGCCCAAAACCTCACGAAGTAACTTCGTGACAGTGTCTTTCGAACTGGGGCGAAGCTCCAACACTTCAACGCGAGCCGCACGATCGGTCTGCTTGCCATGGATCAGCACAACGCCGAGAGCCAAGGGAAAATTCTCTGCCGTGAGCGTCTCAAGCGACTCCGGCGGATCGCGATCAACGATTTGGAAACCTCCGCGAGGAGGGACTCCGTCGGAGACATCCCGAAATTGTGTCAGGACTTCGCTATCGAGACTTAATAGGCGAGAGTTTGCCGACATGGCCATCACGGTTTCATCAACGCTCGATATCTCGGCTTCAAGGATCGACGAATCAATCGTCGTCATCGGGCTCTGCGGCTCTACTAACCAGCTCAAAGCAAGGTACTTGGACCGGGAGTGAAAATCCAAGGTCTCGCACTCACTGAGCTTTCGCAGACAATCGGCCTGAGTTGCGCTATCGCCTCGCCAGATCGCACAGGTCAAAAGGCCCGATAACACGCACGGTTCGCGCGGTGCCATTCGTGCAAGCGATTGCAGCTTTGATTCGGCAAGAAGAATCTGGTTGCTGCGAAGCAAACCGATTGCTTCGTCAAATCGTTCACCCCAACTCGCACCTTCATCACGTGGCAGTGGTGGCGGAACCGACTTGACTAAATGATTTATCTCATCGCCTGCGTTCAGCTTTTGATATACCATCGCAGCCGTCTGGTTCGATTCGTAACCTTGAGCCGTCAACGGCAACTGCACGTACGCTCGTGCGGTCAAGTACATCCCTGAACCAGCAAGCGAGTAGGCCAGTATTGACGAAATATCCAATACGAAGCTGTCTACCGATCGACCACTTTCAGTCAGCGCTTCCAACAGCGACAGAGTCGCTTTTTCGGGGTTGTCGTGGAACAATTCGGCCGCCGCACGCTGCGCTAACGCAAGCGGATTGCTTGGCTGCAGGCGAACGAAACGCTCAGAATTTTCCGCGAGGGAATCGTACTCGCGAAGATCAAGCATCAGCCGGCCCTTGATTGCCAATGCCCAGGCCGCGTCAGGGTGCTCAGAAAGGACTTGGTTGAGTCGATCGATCGCGGGTACGACCTGGCCCCCTTCGATCATCGTCATCACACGATCAAGTTCAGGCAGTGATTCTTTGCACTTGCAAAATTTGATTTTTTTTCCGTTGCCACATGGACAAATGCCGTATTGATCGACCGTCATAACTTCTCCCGCCTCCGCGGCGACCTACAAATGATTGAGCTTCGCGACACAACGAATCTACCATTTAGGGTCCAGTGTCGCACAGGTGTAGGCAGGGAGAGGACCTTTACTCTTTCTTGAGAACGATTTTTTCGGGAAGTGGCTTCCCTTCGGCGATAAATTTCATCGAAATCGAATTCACACAGTGACGAGCATTCTTGTCGGTAAAACGTTCGCCGACAAAGACATGTCCAAGGTGCCCCTTGCAATTACTGCAGACGATCTCGGTTCGGTAACCATCCAAATCGGGTACGCGGACGACTGCGCCTTTGATCTCGTCATCAAAACTAGGCCAGCCGCAACCGCTATGAAACTTACTGTCCGATTTGTAGAGGGCCGCATTGCAGCGGCGACAGATATAAGTCCCTTTTGCTTCATTGTCGGTGTATTCGCCAATAAAAGCTCTTTCGGTTCCCTTGTCGGCAATGACGCGTTGCTCTTCGGCCGTGAGCGGGTTGTATTGAGTTGGCATTTCTAACTTCTTAATCGCGGTTTTCGTTTTCTCGGGGGAACCATTTTTGTCACGCGTTTCCGTCGATTCGCTCGGGGTTTTCGCCGCCGCCGCGATCGACTGCTCGGCGGTCGGCACCACCGGGTCAGAAGCGACGGCAATCAGTCCTATCGCACCACTGTCGCATCCAAGCGAGGCGAGCATGATAACAATTGGCCCTGTAGATTTCGCAAACCGAAGCAAACGCATTTTCAACCCCTTCCTTTAAAACCGCAGCCGTAAGACCCCCAAGGATACCAAACATCTCTGCGGATGATTGTGACATTATAGTCGCGAAACAACCCATCAGGACGGCAACAAAAAAGCCGCGGCTGTTTTTGAAAAAAGCTGCGGCTCATCGAAGCCCGACACAAAGCATTCTTGCAACGGCACTATTCTTTGCTAGTCTCATTGATGGAAACCGGACGGTACCCACCAATCATCTTAAAATAGATTAGCAAACATAAGTAAATAACGGCCATTACCGCCGGAATGAATGCATCGGTCCGCAATGTCCGACGATCACCTTCGATCGAGGCGGTCATTACCTTTGCGGCGTCGCCTTCAAGATCAGCCGGCGTCGCTGCTGCGTTGGTTTTTCGCAGTTCCGCGAGAGATGCCGAAACTTTCCCTAGCTTTTCGGCGTCGAGACCAGTCGCCTCAGGGAGGATCGCTAAAAATTTACTTGGCTTGGAAGCCTTGTATTGCTCGAAAAGTGCGGGATCCATTTCCTGAAGAGCTTCGCCGGAGTACCGATCTTTGAGGTAGCCCAATCCCGGCGAACCAAGAAGTCCCGCCGACATCATGCCAATCCCGCCCATGATGCTAATCGCAATCGCACCGGTCTTGGGAAACCGGTCGCTTGCAACGGCAAGCATCGTCGGCCAAAAGAAGGTCTTGCCGAATCCGTAAACCGTCAAGGCCAACATGGCCATGCCGAAAGTCTCAACGTTACTCGTTAAATTCAAACCGATAAACGCAAGAACCGAGCAGACAAGCAACAAGCCAATGGGCGAAAGGCCGATGCGTTTCTCGATAAAGTGAGCACAGAACCGCAGGCCGAACATCACCGCAGAGGTAAACACGAACAGGAATTTTCCTTGCTCAGAGGTGAGGATATTTCCGGTGATGTTTTGAATCCAGCCATCAGTGCCAAGCTCCACCGCTCCCACCATCGCGTGAACGATAAACAACACGAACAAAAGCACCGAACCGAGTGAGAAACCGGTCATCGCCGATAACCCAAGCCACAACGCCGCACCGATACCGTATCCGGCATAAGTTGCGACGGTTTTGTTTTCTATGAATCCGCCAAACAGGTTTGCAAAGAAGAGAGCAAGCAGATAGCAAACGACCGCTCCGCCCAACATGCCAACGTCCTTAAGCATTTGCCCGAGCGAAAGTCCCTGCTTGGAGGCTTCACTCTTGGGCATTGATTGCCCGAGAAACATCAAGCCGTAAGCAACCGTCGGAACCAAGAACAAAGCCAATTGCCATTTCCAGTCCCATTGGAGCTTGTCGTCTAAGTACCAACCGGCGACTCCGCCAAGGATCATCCCAGCTGGCCAACTTGCGTGGAGGATGTTGAGATAGTGGGTACGGTTGTTCGGAAATAAGGTCGCGACCAAAGGGTTTGCGACCGCTTCAAGTGTGCCGTTCGCGATTGCAAAGATAAATGTCCCCCAAAAAAGGTAGGTGTATGCCTGTTCTGGTGCCGTCCCCTCAACCGCAGCAAACGTCACAAACGCGGAGAGGACATGAAACAGGAATGCGGCAATCACCAACTTGCCGTAGCCAATTTTGTCCGCAACGAAACCGCCAACGATGATACCGAAACAAAAGCCGGTAAAACCGGCACCGCCGATTGTCCCCAACTGGAGCCCCGTAAAGCCGAATTCTCGGCCCCAATTATCAAGAATTCCGCCTCGGATCGCGAACCCCACTCCAGCGGCTAAAATCGCGGTAAAACCTGCCCACAAGAGGCGTTTGGCGTTGGGCGCAATCCCAACGGTTTCTTCAATTGTGCTCATGACCTAGATCTCAAGTGGGGGTACTATGGAGGGGGAACGGTGTAGATGGGAAAAGATGTCGCGAATGCTGGCACTTTCGCCGATTGCCGTCAAGCTGTCCGCCGCTGCTGCGACCTGAGGGAAGTTAACTTTCCACACGGTTTAATGCCTAGGCAGAATCTAACGTTCGTTTGTTGCGGATTGACGCACCGGCTGTTCGCAGATTTTATGGATGCTTGCAGACTTCTTCGATCGGCTTGCGTATATTGATTGACAGGACGCGAGAATGCGAGCGGCGAAAAAGGTTTTTGCTCAGCCTGTGACGCTGTCCACCCTGTATACCCTGCCCACACGAGTTCCCGCCGTTTGCAACCGTTCAGGTTGCGCCTTTATGTTCAACGCATTTCCACTTGGAGTTTAAGAGCGAATGTTACGTCTATCCGTTCCGTTTCTTGCCTGCCTACTCGCCTTCACTATGACAACAAATTCTTCGGCCGATGAGCATGAATGCGCACTTAATTTTAAGGCCACGACGATCGATGGCGAGGCCGTGGATCTCGAAGACTACGAAGGAAAAGTAGTTCTCGTCGTCAACGTTGCAAGCGAATGCGGTTTGACGCCGCAGTACAAAGGCCTGCAAGCGATGTACGATAAGTACAAGGAAAAAGGCTTCGTGATCCTTGCCTTCCCATGCAATCAGTTCGGTAGCCAAGAGCCTGGTAGCGAAGCCGAAATCAAGCAGTTTTGCAGCACCAAGTACCAGGTTAACTTCCCGATGTTCAGCAAGGTGGATGTCAACGGAGAGAACGCAGCCCCAATCTACAAGTACCTCACAAGCAAAGACGCTCAACCGGTGGGCGCAGGTAAAGTCAGTTGGAACTTCGAGAAATTCCTGATTGATCGCGAAGGCCAACTGATCAATCGATTCTCGCCACGCACAACGCCTGCGGACGCCGAATTGGTCAAGGCCGTCGAAGCCGAATTAGAAAAAGGCTGAGCTGTAGATTGCGGCCAGTGATCGAGAAAGATCCTGTGAAAGCGGCAGATTTAACTTCTAGGTGAGCCGCTTTGAGGAAACCCGCGGTACACGTTTTCGTTCAGATTCGGGACCGCGCGAATCCCATTTCACAACCCCCTTCACAAAACGATTGGGCCTGGAAGTGCGGCAAAATTGTCGCATGTCGATCGTTGGATCGAGTCGCTAGCTAGACGATTCGATCATCGGTACGAATCGAAAATAACAGCCGGATATTGATTTGGCATTCTTGCTATTGCGCCGTTACCCGCTTACGCTTTTCGGGCTTGAGATAGGCGTAGCTGCATTTGAATGGCTGCGGGTTAATTCGTCGTTTTTGTTTTGGAGCCATTCTGGTGAGCGGTACTTGCGTGATCGGGTTGCAGTGGGGAGATGAGGCAAAAGGAAAGCTTGTCGATTTGCTCGCGCCGCGTTTTGATTTGGTCGTGCGTTACCAAGGTGGAGCCAACGCAGGTCACACAGTCGTTGCCGGTAGCGAGACTTACAAACTGCACCATATCCCAAGCGGTATTTTGCATGCGGACGTTCAAAACTTAATCACGCCTGGCGTCGTGATTAACCCCGCGACTATGATCGATGAGATGACTGGCCTGCTCGCTCGCGGGATCGATGTGAAACGAAATCTTCGCGTCAGCGAACGGGCACACTTGGTGATGCCATGGCACATGATTGAAGACCGTCTGATCAACGCACAGAAGGTGCGCGGCGAGTCGATTGGAACCACCAATCGCGGCATCGGTCCCTGTTATCGAGATAAAGTCGGACGCACTCATGCGATTCGCGTCGCGGACCTGATTGATGACGCCAATCGAGATGAACGAATTGCGACCGTTGCTGACGCGAAGCGAGCTGTTCTAACGGGTCTTGGTGCCAGCCAACAAGAACTGGAAGCCATTGAAACCAGTCGAGTTCAGTCACTCGCCGCTTCTTGGGGCGCTGCGATGAGGCCGATGATCGGCGACACGACCGATTTCCTGCTCGATGCGTTTGAGGATGGCAAGCAGGTGCTTTTCGAGGGTGCTCAAGGGGCGCTTCTAGATATCGACCACGGCACCTATCCGTTCGTAACCAGCAGCAACAGCAGTGGTGTCGGGGTATGCGCCGGCGCGGGCGTTCCTCCACGATGGATCAACACCGTTATTGGCGTTTGCAAGGCGTACAGCACGCGAGTCGGTGGCGGGCCGTTCCCAACAGAATTGATGGATGAAACGGGCAGCAAGATACGCGAACTTGGACGCGAGTACGGCACCACGACCGGACGCCCAAGGCGATGTGGTTGGTTTGATGCGGTTGCGGTGCGCTATACGGCAAGGTTAAGCGGAGTGACGCAGCTATCGTTGATGATGATGGATGTGCTTAGCCATTTTGATGAACTCAAAATTTGCATCGCCTATGAGCTTGATGGCGAGCGAATCACACGCCTCCCCAGTTCTGCGGACTCACTTCGTCGTTGCGTACCCGTTTATGAAACGCTTCAAGGCTGGAACTCGCCGGTTGACGATGCAACGCATGTCGATGACTTTCCCCCACGGGCAATTGCCTACATCCGGCGAATTGAAGAATTGGTTGGCGTTCCTGTTGGCATTTTGTCAGTCGGTCCTGATCGAAAACAGACGATTTTTACCGCGAATCAACCGCCACTTCCTGCATTGGTTGCCGCAGGGACATGAACGCCTCGATGATCGAAAACCAGCCTCGACATGTCGCGATCATCATGGACGGCAATGGGCGTTGGGCTCAACAACGAGGACTGCCCCGCGTCGAAGGCCATCGACGCGGGGTGTCGACGGTAAGGATGGTTTGCGAAACGGCAACCGAACTCGGACTCGATGCGATCACGCTCTATTGCCTGTCGAGTGAGAATTGGAAACGGCCTCAAGCCGAACTCGATTTCTTGATGCTGTTGCTCGAACAGTATTTGATCGAGGAGCGCCAATTGATCATGGAGCAACAGTTGGTTCTCCGCGTCATCGGACGTCGGGACCGATTGCCCGCCGGGGTCCTTCGCGAAATGCAGAAGACGATCGACATGTCGGCCAGTAATGTTGGCACCAAACTTGTTCTTGCAATCGATTACGGCGGTCGAGCGGAACTAACCCTTGCGACTCAGGAAATTGCAAAGGCAGTTGCTCGGGGTGAAATGGAAGCCGAAGCGATTACTGAGCAAACGATCGACGCTCACCTTTACACGTCCGGTTTGCCAGACCCTGACCTGCTGATTCGTACCGGCGGCGAAATGCGACTCAGCAATTTCTTGTTATGGCAAGTTAGCTATGCAGAGTTGTGGGTAATCGACCGAGCCTGGCCCGAATTCAGTCGAGAGGATTTCCTGAGCGCGATGAAGGATTTCGCTCGCCGCGATCGACGATTTGGTGGCATCGCGGATTCGAGTGCAGAAACAGAGTGATGAACCGGATCGTTTCATTCATGTAAGGATTTCATCTTGCTTCGTGATCGACTCTTCTCGTCTGCGATTCTCATCTCGGTGACGCTGCTACTGCTTTGGCTTGACAGGAATTATCCGCTGGGCAACTCGGTTGGTGTCTGGTTGCTACCGCTGTTGCTGTTCTTCGCACTTGGGACGGCGTTTGACTTAGCGACGATGCTTCGCGCCAGTGGTCGATCGGTTAGTCGGCGTTGGATATTGGCGACGACCGCCCTGGTGACCTTGTCGCCTTGCGTTCCAATGCTGTGGCCCATCTTCGGCAGTGTCTATCCGGCAGACTGCGTGATTGGAAACCTGGGATGGATTGTGGTGGCGGTGATAACGGCCGTCTTTGTGTTTCTGATTCGGGAGATTTTGGCCTATCATTCGGGGACCGATGGAGTTTTGGCGCGAACCCTGACCGGTGTTTTCGTTTCGGTCTATGTAGGCTTACCGATGGCCCTTCTGGTCATCGTTCGGTCTCTCGGATCGGACTGGGGAATCGCTGCTTTGGTAACGTTAGTCGCGGTCACGAAATCGAGCGACGCTGGGGCGTACTTCACGGGAAAGGCATTGGGGAGACACAAATTGATCCCCGAATTAAGTCCCGGGAAGACTTGGGAGGGAGCGGCAGGCGGTATTGTGGTGGCGATCGTAATTAGCTACGGATGTTTTGAGTGGTTGTTTCCTGCGATTTCAACCGTTACAAACCCCGCACCTGGATGGGGACCGATCGTATTCGGTACGGTCTGTGCAATAACCGGACTTTTTGGTGACCTCGCCGAGTCGATGGTCAAACGAGAATCCGGGGTGAAAGATAGTGGCAATACATTACCGGGATTAGGTGGTGTTTGGGACGTTACAGACTCATTGATCGGGGCGGCGATGCCGGCCTGGATCATGCTGGCCGGAGGAATTGCTGGCTCGTAGCTAGCTTGACGCCGGGTTCGAGCTATAATTGGGGAGGCAGCAGTTTATCCGGCCTCAAGAAACGAACACGGATGATTGAGGATCGGCCTTGAAACCATTTCGCCCCGCGGAAGTTGGGGATTTGATTGCGAACTCAAAAACGCGGTTGAATCGCTGAAAAGGGGCACAAAGGTGATGAATGACTGAAGCAACATTGGCGGTAACTTCGCCTGACGAGATCCTCGTTCTTTTCGGGACTCGCGACCAACATCTCCGTACCATTCGGAGGCTCTTTGATGTGTCGATTACTCATCGGCAAGGACAAATCCGGGTCACTGGTGAACCCGATGCAGTCCAACAAACTACCCGCGTGCTTGAGAAACTCCGGCATCTAAGCCGGCGCAAGGGCGTTATCAGCCCGCTCGATGTGCAGGCCGCCGCAGCAGAAGAGGGCGCTGGAGGCCAAGTTGAGTCAGCGCCGATTGCGGTTTCTTCGATCGACGTTCGTAACGCCAAACGGACCGTTCAACCACGGACCGAAGGTCAAGCTCGATATGTCGAAATGATTCGCGACCATGACTTGACGATCGCCATCGGCCCCGCCGGAACAGGGAAGACGTTCCTCGCCGTGGCGACGGCAATCGAAGCCTTAAAGTCTCACCAAATACGAAAGATTGTCCTGGTTCGACCTGCGGTGGAAGCGGGCGAGAATCTAGGCTTTTTACCTGGTGATTTGCGTGCGAAACTGAACCCTTACATGCGTCCTTTGCTCGACTCGCTGAGTGACATGATCGATTTTGATCAGGCTCGCAGCTTGATGGAGCAGGAAATCATCGAAGTGGTGCCGCTCGCTTACATGCGTGGTCGCACCTTGAACGATTCGTTTATCATCCTTGACGAAGCCCAAAACTCCACCGTCGCACAGATGAAAATGTTCTTAACCCGCATGGGCCAGCGCAGCAAAATGGTCGTCAGCGGCGATACCACTCAGTTGGATTTGCCTTACGGCGTGACCAGCGGTCTGGCTGACGCAGTCCGGCGACTTAGCAATATTGATGCGGTTGCGATTGTGCGTTTGGAAAAAAAGGATATCGTGCGCCACCGCTTGGTACAACGCATCGTCGAAGCGTACGAGCAACAGGAAGGCTGACCCATCGTCAGCCCCCAGGATATCAGGCCAAGCCGAACGGCTAGATGAGTACGTCTTCAACGAAACGAGCTGGAAAAGAGCGAATTCAATCGCTCGGCATCCCCAAGAATCGCTTTGCCCAGTGGTGGGGCGATTATCGCGGTTCGGGCCTATGGAGCCGGGTCGCGATGGTAATGCTTGCAGCATTATCGATGATGCTGTTGTGCCGCACCTGGGAACCTCCTTTTCCTTATCGTACCGGCGACTATCCGCCGCGCGACTTGGTTTCGCGAGTTGATTTCCAAGTGGTTGACGAGGCTGCCACCGAGGCTGCCCGTATTCAAAAACGGCGTGAGACATTGGCCTACTATGTCAACCGCAGCCAGCCGCTCAATCAACGGCGCGAAGAGTTGAAGGATCAACTGTTTCTCGTGCTTGGCGCGTCTTCGTTTGATCAGATGACGCCGGAAGAACAGCGCGCCTTCGGCGACTTGTATGATGAGGATGAAACCGCCGGTCCAGGCGACACAGCGGCGGATCGTTTCGCAATTTTGAAAGCCGTTTTGTCCGACGATACGGATTTGGTCAAAACGGATGAGGCGGTTCGTATTGCAATGATGCCAGCGGTCGAAACTGGCCTTCTGCAATCATTGACTCACACCGTCGAGCAGGGAGATCTGCGAGTCATCCGCGTTTACCCGGCGGGAAACCCTGCTAATGCGATCGCTGTCGAAGTATCCAAAGTGCGAATTGCACAAGCAAAAGTGGATCTCGAACAACGCTTGAAGGAACAATTCCGACAGGGCTTCAGCGGCGATGCAGCGCAGAAGGCGGCGTCGATGATCAATCATTGGTTGTCCACTCGGCTGCCCGATACCTTGTCTTATGATGATGAACTATCCAATCGCGCTCGCCAGGAAGTCGCGGCGACGGTCAAGGATGTGATGAAGACGTTTCGCCGAGGTGTCAGCCCACTCGCGCGAGCAGGCGAGCCGCTAAAGTCTCAACAAATGCAGCTTCTTCGACTTGAGTGGCAACAGTTAACAACACAGATGCGATGGGTCGATCGAGTCGCTCGGCTTGTCGCCTATTCAGGGATGATCGCAGCCTTGTTCCTTCTATGCGGCGGCTATATCTATTTCATTGACGATCGAAGTTTGATCGGAGATATCGGCAGGCTTGCTCGTTTACTCGCTTTCATCGTCGCGGTCGTTGCGGTCTGTTACCACGCGTCTCGTGATCAATGGCGTGCCGAGTTGATACCGATCGCGATGGCAGCAATCACCGCCGCAGTCGTCTATGGTCGTGAGTTAGCGATGCTTCTTATGGCTGCGATCAGTTTATCGGTAACATTGTTCATCGGGTCGGACGTTGCCGAAATGGTGATGATGGCCGCCGCATGTACAACGTGCATCTTGTTGTTAGGCAGAATTCGAAGTCGCTCCCATCTGCTTTACGTTGGACTGGGCGGTGCCATGATTACCGCCGCAACGGTGATCGGGGTTGGCATCGTTACGGGTGAAATGTTTGCAACCGGCGAAATCGTTTCGGAGCCGCTACTTCTGATTCCGTCGATCGACTTATCGACAACGATCCGCGTGTTGCTTGGCGAGGCGTGGTGGGCCGCGAGTTGTGTTGTAGTCGCGTCGCTGATGATGACCGGATTGTTGCCGTTGGTCGAAAAAGGCTTCTCCGTCCAAACCGATTTGAGCCTGCTTGAACTTGGTGACGCGAGCCATCCCCTTTTGCGGCGTCTGGCTCAGCGTGCGCCTGGTACCTACAACCACTCGATCAATGTCGCTTCGATTGCTGAAGCGGCAGCCGATTCGATTGGTGCGAACGGATTGCTGGTACGAGTCGGTGCCTATTTTCATGACATCGGCAAGATGTTTAAGCCCGAATATTTCATTGAGAACCAGTCGCAAGGAAAGAACCAACACGATTCGCTTCAGCCGGCAATGAGTACGCTTGTAATCATTGCTCACGTCAAAGACGGCGCTGACTTAGCAAGAACCAATCATTTGCCCAAACCGATCATTGATTTCATTCTCCAGCACCATGGTACGACGCTGGTTGAATATTTTTATCGCGAAGCGGCCAAGCGAAGTGAAGCAAGTCCGAACCGCGAGGAAGTCAGCGACAAGGATTTCCGCTATCCTGGACCCAAACCGCAAACCCTCGAGGCTGCCGTCCTCATGCTTGCCGACACGGTCGAAAGTGCTAGCCGAACGCTGGTCGATCCGACCTCAGCGCGTATTGCAGGCTTAGTGGATATGATCGCGGAGAAGAAAATGGCCGATGGGCAATTCGACGAGTGTGGATTGACGTTTAAACAGCTCGATCAAGTCAAGACGAGCTTGGTGAAAACACTCACATCGATCTATCACGCTCGGGTAAAATACCCAGGACAACAGTCCGCGTGACCCCTCTCATTTCTATGAATTCTCTCGACGTCCCTATTAACATCGAAGCTGATTGCCGAGACCTCGGCGAAAAATCAGACATTGCCTTTCACGTTCGCCGTGCAGCGATTGCTGCCGCTGCAAGTCAAGGCTTCACGTCGGGTATCATCGGAGTCCTGATCACCGATGACGAAACGATTCATCAAATCAATCGCGAACATTTGGATCACGACTATCCGACCGATGTCATCAGTTTCGCCTACTCAAAGCAATCGCCTCGAATCGAAGGGGAACTTGTTGCGAGTCTCGACACAGCGAAGCGTGAAGCCGCTGCATTAGAATGGTCGGTGTTGAGTGAACTTTTGCTCTATGTCGTTCACGGTTCTCTTCATATTTGTGGCCTCGAAGATTCGACTGACGAACAGAGAATACAAATGCGACATGCGGAGCAGCGGGTTTTGAGCGAGCTTGGCATTGCCAATTCCATTCGCTTCGCGCCCGAGCGAGTTTCTTCCGAAGAAACCGTTGGCCAGACCGTGACTCCAACGGATTCATGTTTAACATGTTAAGTCAATCGTGGATTGGATTTTCTGCTTTCGGTTTGCTGATTAGTTCGGTCGGTGGGCTGGGCGCGGAACTGCTTGACCGCTTCGCCGGTCGTACGCTTGAAGCCTACAGCCGTCTTCGACGCAATCGTGAACGCTTTGGCGCGGTGCTTGATCGACAAGACGCTGCTCTTGCTGCGTCCAAATATGTTCGTGTCATCGGAACCTGCATGTTCTTGATCTGCGGCACGGTGGCCGTAGTGATCGACCAAGGCCAACCGTCTGTACCGCGACTTTTCGCTTGGGGTTTGTCAGCCGCCGGCTTGATGATGCTGGTTCATTTATGGTTGCCTTCGGCGCTTACTCGCTTTGCCTCCGCACCGGTTCTCTATCATACTTGGCCGCTCTGGCGAACTCTTTCCTACGCGATGGCTCCCCTTTCAGCACCTGGCGAACTGTTGGCTGTGATGACCCGTCGACTTACGGGAAATCCACTTGTTGATGACGAGGACGAAGCTCAGCTAGAGGACGACATTCGTACGATGGTCACAGCAGGAACGCGAGAAGGCTACTTCGGCCCTGCGATTCGTGACATGATTCAAGGCGTGATGGAGCTGAAAGAAGATACGGTCGCTCATATCATGACGCCACGAAGCGATGTTGAGGCGATCGCATCCACCGCAAATTGGCAGGAGATACTCAAAGTAGTCGTCGACTCGGGACGTACGCGTTTACCGGTCTATGAGAACACACTTGATAAGATTGTCGGTGTGCTTTACGTCAAGGATTTACTTCCGCTGCTTTGTACAGGCTCGCTTGATTCGATCACTCCAGCTTCGATCATGCGAAAGCCCTGGACCGTTCCGATCGATCAAAGCGTCGAGACACTGCTGCGAGAGTTTCTTCACAGTCGAAGTCACATGGCGATTGTGCTAGACGAGTTTCAGCAGACTGCGGGCGTCGTTACGATTGAAGATGCCTTGGAAGAGATTGTCGGTGAGATTGTCGACGAGTCTGACGAGGATGAACAGTCTGGCATTGTCGTGCTCAACGCGGAAACGGCCCAAGCCGATGGTCGAGTCATGATCGATGACTTAAACGAAGAACTAGGATGGCAGCTACCTGAAAGCGACGACTACGAAACTGTTGCCGGATACGTTCTCCATCACACCGGATCGATTCCAGAAGACGGCCAGAGAATTCTGATTGGGGATGTCGAGTTCGAAATTGTACGAGCAACGAACCGCCAGATCGAATCGGTTCGAATCCATTATTTGGGGAAAAATCCTGAACGCGAAACCGTCTAGCGGTTGGTAGATTTTCCACTTTTCTTCACGCTACACTGCACGTGTAAACTCATAAATTGACCGCTGGGACGAAAACGTGTCGATTCGCAAAACTTGGGTGATTGGTGTCGTTCTGTCATTGGCCGGACTGGCACCATCATTGGTGATGGCCGACAATTGGCCGTCGTTTCGTGGTGCTAAGAACCTATCCGAAAACCGGAGGAAACCGCGGCTAACGCCATGCGGCTAACGGTTTTCGGATAGGTTCTAAGTGTGATGGCGTCGCGGGTTCCGATTGCCTGGTGAGCTGGGAAGCGAATTCGGATTCGACGAAGAATGTTCGCTGGAAGGTCGCTATGGAGGGCGAAGGCTGGTCAGGGCCGATCGTTTGGGACGATGCGGTTTTCTTAACCGCTGCCGTACCGGCCGAAATCGATGATGTCGCGGACGCGAAAATCCCTAACAATAGACGGCATTTAGGCCGAGATTATCGGCTGCGCGTGCGTCCAATAGCGAATCGCCTGTTGAGAATTTCCGTCCATCATCATGTCCTTTGGTTTGCCCTCAACGATTACTTTGCCGTTGGCATCGAATCATGACAAGTAAAACGAAAATTTTTCCAATTTACGACAAATATGGTGGCTGACTATCGACACGCTCGACAGGCGACAATCCCACCATCGGTCACTTCATCGATGCTTAGGTCGGAGGATCAATTCACCGTGCGGACAGTTGTCGTTCAACTCGATTAGCAAAATTAGATGTTCCTTGGATGACGCGAGTTCTGCTATACTCCCAGTCGATCGTCTGTTTGTTTCGTCACTCAAGAAATTTGGAGAAAACGATGGGTAAGGGCAACAACGCTCAGAAAAATGAGAAGAAGACCATGAAGCCGAAGGCAGATAAGAACGACAAGAAGAAGGCCGCGAAGCCTGAGCCGAAGAAGTAACTTTGGTATAACGCCAAACTCGACGCGACCTGATGCCAACATCCCGTTCGACTCGACTTGTCAAACTTAATTTTCACTGATCAAACGGTTCATCAAAAAACGATGAGCCGTTTTTGTTTTGACGGCTAGCGGCGGCAATCATACGCGTGCAGCCGGACTACGCCCAGCCTCGGCTAGAATTCGCGGTGACGAGTTTTTCTCTCTTCGACCTGCTGAGGCACATTGCTCAGCTTCACGTTGGAGCTCCAGCGTTTCACGGAGATTTGCGAGTAAAATTTGATCGATTTCCGCGAAATAGGAATTCTCGCGAAGCTGCTCGGAACGAAGGCCATGGCTTTGACGATTCATAGGTTGCCCCTGTCTTGAATAGACTTGTTGTAAACTAGGTGAATAGGCGTTCGGATGCCCTGGGTTTCGATGAAACCACTAATCCGTACGTCTGAAAACGTAGCTCACCAATTCGGGCTAGCCAGCGATTCTCTCAAGAGACTTGTTTTTTTTAGGTGCTTCCGTCGTCACAATACAACCTGCGACTCTTGGCAATCGAACATCAGCTTTCGAGCTTTGATACCCAAGGCATGGCGTCTTTGAGCTTTTGCACATCCGACTCTTGAAGCATTAGCCGAGTAACAAACAGCGTCTTGAGGTTCTTAAGGTCGTACAGCTTGGGTAGACCTTCTGCCGTAATTGAAGTACCGCCCAAATGAAGCAGCTCAAGATTACTAATCTGCCGGATGATCTCCAGGGACTTGTCGGTAATACCGCTGACGTTGTCCAGATTGAGTAACGTCAGTTGTTTCTGTTCGGACAAGAAATCGATGCCACCATCATCAACTTTAGTCAACCAAAGGTTCAGTGAACGCAGCTTCGGCATTTTGCCGACCCACTGAAGTCCGTTACTCACGAACGCAGTTTCGCTAAGGTCCAGTTCCGTCAACGCAGCCATTTTGACAAACGATTCGGCCGCGTGACCAGTGACGCCCGTCCCTCGAAGTCGTAATTTTTGTAGGCTTGGCAACGCGGCAATGGTTGCCAGGCAAGAATCGGTGACCGTCGTTCCATAAAGGTTCAATTCCTTGAGCCCCGTCATTGAATCAACGACTCGGAGTCCATTGTCGGTAACCGCTGTCTGTTGCAAAGACAACGCTGCGACGTTTGACAGCCTCGAAAATGACGCAATCGCTGGATCGGTAACTGCGGGCCCGCTGACGCGTAGGTTTCGTAAACTTGCGATATTCCCGATCGCTTCGATACCGACGCTCGTCAGTTTTTCACAGCCCGTGAGATCAAGCAACTCGAGTTTTTGCATTTTTGCGAGTTGGATCAGACCAGCATCATCAATACCGCTTCCTGCAATTCGCAACCGACGAAGCGATGGATTGTTGACCCAGCTTTGAATCATTTCCTCTGAAATGGTTTCGCCGTCGAAAACCACCTCTGCTACCTCGCCGGACTCATTCGCGGCGGGTTGCACTCCATTCTTGAGGGCTTTCGCTGGAGTTCCGGAAACTTCGGCAGGTTCATGGCCACAACTGGCGCAGGCAAGGCAGAGCATGCAGCCAGCGAGATAAAGAACCAACCGTTTCGCGACAGGAATGTGGTGTGTAGCGTTTTCAGTCATGGGAACGACGGAGTTTAGAGGAGAACTTGATTCGCAGACGGGTCGGAAAACTAACCGGCGAAAGTATACTGCGGTCGGTCGAATTTGCATCGTCGACTCCTTCTATTACAACGGCGGCTTGATGCGCCCCGGCTTCAACGCAAAGGCTTCAGATGACTACAAACGACAGATCTTTATGGTTCGTGCTCGCACTGACCAGCGTCGCCTACCCCAGTTTTGTTTCGGGACAGGAATCAAACGCAGTCGAAAAATCCAAAGTATCCCAGGAAAAGGAAGAAGGTTTCTTGCCATTGTTCGATGGCAAGCTTCTTACAAATTGGGAAGGGAACGCGTATTGGTTTCGCGTTGAAGAGCGAGCGATTGTTGCCGGTCGCCTCGACGAAAAAATTCCGATGAATTACTTCCTCTGTACAACGAGGAAGTACGGCGACTTTGAATTGCGACTCCAAGTCAAGACGATCGGCGAGGGGGTGAATGCCGGGATTCAATTTCGGACCAGGCGAATTCCTGGAAGTGAAGAAGTCTCAGGATATCAAGCCGATGTCGGTGGCGTTGGGCAAGAGATGGTTTGGGGAGCTTTGTATGATGAATCACGGCGACGAAAGATGCTTGCCAAGCCTGAGGCTGAACTGATCGAACGCATCGTGAAGAAAGATGACTGGAATGACTATACGATTCGTTGTATTGGCAAGAAGATCGAAATCTTTGTGAACAACGAGAAGACGGTCGACTATACCGAAACGGAGCCCGGAATTGATACCGATGGGATCATCGCCGTGCAGATTCATTCCGGTCCGCCGAGCGAAGCATGGTATCGAAATCTGAGAGTTAAGCCGCTATGAATTTGGGTGATGACGCTTTGCAACCGATCGAGTTCGTCTACTTCGATCTTGGAAATGTTCTCGCGGCGTTTGATGTAGACCGAGCGTGCCGGAACGTCGCGGTCCGCTGGAATGTCGATCCTGCTCTCGTCCGGCAGACGCTTTGGCACAGCGGTATCCAAGACAAGTTTGAGCATGGGCATCTCGACGACGAAGCGTTTGCGGCGATCGCCCGGCAAGGGCTTGGACTCGGATTGGATGCCGCGCCGACGATGGAGTTGCTGAATCAACTGAGCGATATGTTCGAGCCCGTTGCCGAAATGGAGCACGTCGTTGATGAGGTTCGACGCAGCGGAACGAAGCTAGGCATTTTGTCAAACACCTGCATTGCGCACTGGCGCTGGATTCATCAATCGAACTATCCGGCGCTGCAAGGGCCGTTCGACCAAGTTATTCTGAGCTACGAGATCGGCGTCATGAAGCCCGATTGCGAAATTTATCGCAATGCACAGGCTTCGGCCGGTGTCGATGCTGCGGCGATCCTGTTTCTCGACGATCGAGTCGATAACGTCGAGGCCGCTTTAGCCTGCGGATGGCAGGCGCATTTGTTCACGGATGCGAAGTCGGCCAGTGAACTGCTACGATACTGCGGTGTGTTCAAGTGATTCAGCTGTGAGCGATATTGATTTTCTTTGCCTTGAGGCTTGGTTACTTCGATGAAGAATTTACCGCGAGAAGGAGTTGCCGAACTCAGTGCGAACTGGATGGAGCCTCGCCCGAATACGCCAAGCGATATACCGCCGGAAACGATCGAGACGGACGCTGTTTCCGAGGCGATCGATCATCGACCGGTCGCGGTGATCGATATCGGGGCGACAAGTATTCGCATGTCGATTGCGGAAATTAGTCGTGATGGAAGCGTTCGAACCCTCGATACCCTCGTTCAGGCAGTCGACTTAGGGCGTGAAGCGTTCGGCAATCGACGCATCTCGCGGTTGACGATCGAGCGTTCCGCGTCGATTCTGCGTCGGTACAAGCGAGTGCTTCGCGAGTACGGCATCCTATCGTCGTCGAGCATTCGAGTCGTCGCGACGTCTGCGGTTCGCGAAGCCGTGAACCGGTTGGCGTTTACTGACAGGGTGTTTATTGCCACCGGATTGGTAGTCGAGATTATCGATGAAGCGGAAGTGAACCGCATCACTTACATGGGAATCAATCCAAACCTCGAAAAAGACCAGGAATTATACAAGGCTCGCAGTGTCGTCGTAGAAGTCGGCGGAGGCAGTACCGAGTTGCTGGTCATGCGAGATGGAAACATGCAGTTGAGTGATACCTTCCGCCTCGGTTCTCTCCGTTTGGTCGAGATGCTGCATTCGGCAACTTCAACGACGTCCCGTCGGCGTGCATTGATGGAGCACCAAATTGGACGCATCATCGATCGGCTTTCGGAGACACTGGAACCGGAAAGTGATACGCGTCTGATTGCGATTGGTGGAGACATTCGATTTGCGGCCAGACAGATTCTTGAGCATTGGGACACCGATACGTTCGCCGAAATTCAAACGTCAAAGCTGGTCGAGCTAACCGATGATGTTTTGCGACTCGATGAAGATGGTATCGTCAAGAAGTACGGCACAAGCTACATCGAAGCCGAGACCCTTGGGCCCGCCTTGCTCACGTATCAGAAGTTAGCTCAGCATTTCGAACTCAAGACAATCCTTGTATCGAATACCAACCTGCGAGATGGCTTGTTGCACGACATGGCACTTGGTGGAAGTTGGACCAGTGCGTTTCGCGACCTAATCGTGCGATCTGCCATCGCCTTGGGAAGAAAATGTGACTTCGACGAACCACATGCTCTACAAACCGCTTGGCTTGCAAGCGAGTTGTTCGCTCAACTGCATCGCGAACATCGATTGTCAGAACGGTTCGAAGTCATTCTCCACGTCGCCGCAATCTTGTATCAGATCGGGTTGTTTATCAACCTGCGTAGCAGTCATAAGCACGCGATGTATCTGATTCGCAATAGCGAGCTATTTGGTTTATCGAAGCATGATCTGCTATTGGTCGGACTGGTGGCTCGATACCATCGCCGCTCTTCACCTCAACCGAGCCATGAAGGCTATGCAGCCCTTCCGCGTGAAGACCGCGTCGTGGTTTCAAAGCTAGCAGCGTTACTGCGAGTTGCAATCGCACTAGACGAAACTCGGAGCGGTCGCGTTCGGCAGTTCCGTTGTTTGCGACAAGGTAAACGCATTGTGATCGAATTGCCTGGCAGCGAAGACAACTCCATGGAGCAATTAGCGCTGCGTCAAAACGGTTCGCTGTTCGAAGAGGTTTACGGCGTGCCTGTAATGCTTCGTTCGCGAGTGTAATGAAGAGCGACTACTTTCAGATGTTGCCTACCGCGTCGTCGTTGAGGGAAGCGATGGAACGGCTGGTATTTCAGCAACTCGGCTAGTCGAACCGTCCACCAGATTCACAGGAGAGCGTTTTGCCAACCGAGCTGGTTTTTGGCCTGTCAAGGATGCAATGGCTCCAGTTGGTGATTCATAGCCAATCGCGTTTTCGCGTTCCTGGCGAACCGCTCCGCTACGGAATGGTCCCATGCCAAGGACATACTTGTCGTCATGCTGGGTTACCGCCGTCGATTGGCCGCCAAGTCCAAAGCTTGTCCCTGTCTTCGGGTCGTACGCGACCAATCCGATCTTGGCCGTTCCGAGCTGTGTGGTTCGCGAGATAAACTTAACGTCTGGCAGCGACAAAGCTGTGCCCGGCAAGCTCATCTTTGGAATGCCGATGAAGCTGTCTTCGGAATCGGTGCCAATGCCGCCGCTGCGTGGCTCGATCACGAGGTCAGCGCTGTCAGCGTCTTTGGCCAGTTGACCTCCTGCAGCAAGCGTTTTGTGACGAAGTGAACCCATTACATAGCCCTTGTCGACAGAATCAAGGTACTTGTCATCGATAAATACTTTTCGACCACTCAGTTGATCGAACGACACGTTGTTTAATGATCGATCGATCGCATTGGACAACAGGACCTGTTCGGTTGCGGTTCGAGCCGTATCGGATGTTCGTGACGATGCGCAACCGACCAACGGCGTGAAAGCGATGCAACTTAGCAGCGTCTTAAGTGTCTGGTACTTCATATTGACTTGCTTCCTGGCAACGAAACTCGGCGCGATGGTGTTCGCTTAGTAAGTTCAAACATCCCGTAGCAGAAGGTTCAATCCTTTCGCAGTTTCCGGTTGTTCTAATCGCAATCATTTAATCGAATGAAACGCTAGTTTTCTGTAGGCCACGATGGGCAGGGGGTGCAAGGCTGTCTAATCGTTAAAATCTGACTCGTCGCGATTGAAGACGTCCGATACCGCAAACGATCGAAACCCGGTTTCGTGAAACACGGCAGGCCGACATACAATTTCGTTACAGATCATTGAATTTTTACCATGATTGTCGAGTTTCACGATAACATGAGTTTTATGCCCACTCCCCAATTCAGTGTGTTGTTATGCTGCCACAATCGGTTCGCTTTTTTTCGAAGTTCGTCGGGATAATCATCGTCTTCGTCGCGGTGCCTGGGCTGTCACAGGGACAAGATGATTTTGCACTCGCTCGAGAACGCTTGGTCGCAGATCGAATCGAGACCGCAGGCGTGAAGAATGCTCGAGTCCTGAGAGCGATGCGCGAGACACCGCGACATGAATTCGTTCCTCTAGCCCATCGCAGCAAAGCATACTTCGATATGGCCTTGCCGATCGGCAGTTCGCAAACGATTAGTAGCCCATTCATCGTGGCATGGATGACCGAAGCGATCGATCCGCAATCGACCGACAAGGTTCTTGAAATCGGTACTGGCAGCGGCTACCAAGCGGCGGTGTTGAGCCCGTTAGCAAGCGAGGTCTACACGATAGAGATTGTCAAGCCGCTCGGCGAAACGGCGGAAGCGGTTCTGAAGGACCTTGGATACGAAAACGTTCATGTCCGAGTTGGCGATGGATTCGCGGGCTGGCCCGACCAGGCCCCTTTCGACAAGATCATTGTCACTTGCAGTCCCGAAGCGGTGCCACAACCGTTGGTCGACCAGCTTCGTGAGGGCGGTAAAATGATTATTCCCGTCGGCGAGCGATACCAACAAACTCTTTATCTGCTCACCAAGAAGGATGGGCAACTGGAGCGAAAAGCCCTTCAGCCAACGCTTTTTGTACCGATGACCGGAGAAGCAGAGGCAAATAGAAAACAGTTGCCCAACGCAGCCAATCCGGTTGTCGTGAACGGTGACTTCGAGACGCCAACCGTCACCGACGGGTCGCAGCCAAACGCCGCCTCCGTGGATACCGTCAACGGCTGGTACTACGGAAGGCAGGTTCAAGAAATGGTCGGTGACGCGTTCCAGGGGCAAGGATTTGCGCGGTTCGAAAACCAAACGCCTGAGCTGAGCTCTCACTTGCTGCAAGGAATTCCCATCGATGGTCGAGAGCTGACAACGATTCGGCTCAGCGGTGCCGTACGACTTGAAGATGTTAAGGTTGGGTCACAAAGCGACTCTTTGCCTGCCATCGCTATCAGCCTTTACGATGAACAGCGGCGAGATGTGGGACTGTTTGTGATCGGGCCTTTCACCGGAACAAAATCGTGGAAAAAACACAGCCGCTTGATTCGAATTCCACCACAAACTCGCGAGGCAATCGTCCGCATCGGCCTGTTTGGTGCGACCGGCATCGCGGAATTTGATGCGATTTCGATTGAAACGGTCCGTTAAGTTCTTTGCTTCGAAAATCGAGGCCGGTGCCATTCGACAAGGCAGATAAGCCGAAGAATCTGCGAGAACCGCAGGGATCGGTAAATTCTTCGACACCGAAACAGCTTCCTTGCGCCTCAAAATTAACCCAAGCTGCTTGAACCACGCAGTCTGTTCGGTATCCTAAGAGGGTCGTCGTGCTAACCAACGGTTGGCGGCTGGCAAGAACCAATTTCACATCCGGAGGGGTACCTTACCCATGAGACAGCTTAGAGTTCTTTCAGGAGCCGCAACTCTCTGTGCGGCGCTTATTGTCAATCAACCTGCAGAAGCAGGCTTTGGCTTGTTCGGAAACCACGGTGGACATGGCAGTAACGGTTCATCGGGCGGCTATGCCGTCGGTGTAGGCTACGGTGGGTCCAGTGGTGGCTATGGATCATCGGGTGCCTACGCTGGAGGATCAAGCGGCGGCTACGCTGCCGCATACGGCTCATCCGGGGGCGGATATTCGGCCGGTTACGGCTCTTCGGGTGGACTGGGTTCCGGTGGCACGACGCATGTAGGACCGATCAGGCGGTTGGCTGCTCGAATTCACGAACATCGTGCAGCAAAGGTTGCTGCTCGCGGAAGCAATGGCGGATACGGAAGCAGTGGAGCGGTAGCTGTCTATAGCGGTTCTTACGGAAGCTCAGGTGGGGCTCCCTACGCAAGCTCGTACGGAAGTTCGGGCGGCACCTACTCCGGTGGCAGCAGCGGTAGCCATTCGCTTGGCAGCGTTCCCGCTGTGAGCGGTTATTACGGCGGTAGCTCAGGCTATGCGGCACCAGCGGCCAGCTATCACTCTTACGATTCTTACTCGCCGGTAATGCAAAGCGAAACGATCATTGAAGGCGACAGCGGCGTCGTTGTCGAACCGTCGGAAACCATCGTCGATCCTGCTGCGGGAGCAAGCATTGAATCAGATACGGCATTGCTAACGATCGCCGTTCCTGAAACAGCAACTGTTGTTGTCAACGGACTAGAAACCACCAGCCGCGGCGAAGTTCGCCAGTTCATGTCCAACGGATTGAAAGAAGGCTTTATCTATACTTACGTAGTAGAAGTCAAGTTTGCTGACGGCGCCGAGCCGACATCAAAGACCATAAAGCTTCGAGCGGGTTCTACCGAACGTTTAGTTTTCACTGAACCAGAAAGCACACGTGCAATTGCTGCGGTGGGCGATGCTCCGGAAACCGTTGTTACTCTTCACGTTCCTGCCGATGCAAAGGTCAATTTGGCTGGAAATGATACCGCCGGAACTGGCGATGTTCGAACTTTTCGAACCCGCCAACTTGCTGAAGGCCAAAAGTGGAACGATTACACGATCAGTGTAACTGTTACCGTAAAGGGACAGGCAGTGACCAAGGAGAAGACGATCGATTTGGTCGCCGGTTCTGATCATGACTTTACATTCGACTTCGCCGATGCATCACTAGCGAGTCGCTAAGTAAGCTTTCGAATCGAAGTACCTGACATAATCGCGTCATCGAATCCATTTTCGGTGACGCGATTTTTTATTTGCTGCGACTCGTCAACGATGCCTTATGTCGATTGTTCGATCCAGATCTTATCTGCGTCGAGAGGTTTTTGAGCAGCTTGATCTTCGATGTAATTGCGTTGATGAAGGATGAGGTTTGTGAGATCCGTATATCAATCCCTCGCCTTCAAGTTCACCGGCTGCGAGTTTCCGGAGCGATTCAGATTTGATTTCCGCCAATTCACTTGGAATTAAATCAGCCCAGTCAAATCCAGCAGCGCTGACAAATCGGTCTGCATCGAGCGGTGGTCGCCCGGCGCGAGCGAAATCACTTCAGGCCACGACGTTTCAGGAGTGCGTCAACGGTCGGTTTTCGTCCACGAAAGTCGATGTATTGCTGCATCACTTCACGTGTCCCGCCTTTGGAAAGAATCGCTTTCTTGTAGGCTTGACCGTTCTCGCGTGTGAGTCCACCATTCGCTTTGATATAGTCGAAGGCATCGGCAGCAAGGACTTCACTCCAAAGGTACGCATAATAGCCTGACGAATATCCGCCAGACCAAACGTGGGCAAAGTAGGGCGACTTGTAGCGCGGTGGCACTGGATGGAAATTAACCCCAAGTTTCTTCAGCGTTTCTTGCTCAAAGGTTGAGGACGCGGCGGGCCCACTACTGGCAAGCTTCGCCGCATCATCAAACGACATCGAGTGCCACGACAAATCCAGCAGTGCAGAAGACAGATACTCAAGCGTATCAAAGCCCTGATTGAACTTGCTTGCCGCAATGCTCTTGTTAAGCAGGTCGTCCGGGATCACTTCGCCCGTTTGATAGTGCCGAGCAAAATTTTTCAAAACCTTCGGGTCAATGGCCCAATCTTCATGTGCCGTTGAAGGAAACTCAACGAAATCGCGAGGCACATTCGTTCCGGAAAGCGTTGGGTAACGCACTTGCGAGAACAAGCCGTGAACCGCGTGTCCCATCTCGTGAAACATGGTTGTCACGTTGTCCAAGCTAATCAGCGTTGGTTGCCCTTCGGCGGGCCGTGGGATGTTCATCACGTTCACGACGACCGGTGATTGATTCAGCAATGTCGATTGGCTAATTAGCGCATCCATCCATGCCCCGCCGCGTTTCGAATCTCGCTCGTAATAATCCGCATAGAACAGACCGAACGCCTTGCCTGATTCATCAAGGACATCGAACACTCGTACCGTTGGATGATAAACGGGCAAATCTTTTCGTTCGCGAAAACTGATTCCGTACAACTGGTTCATCGTATAGAACACGCCGTCATTGAGTACATTTTCAAGCTCAAAGTACGGCTTCACCAGGCTCTCATCGACTTGAAACTTTTCCTTGCGGACCTTTTCGGCGTAATACTCCCAGTCCCATGGCTCGACCGGATCGGCAATCCCATCTTTGGTCATTAAGTCTGCAATTGCCGTCGACTCTTGCTTAGCCTTTTCGACAACTTGTGGGGCGAGCTGCTTCAACATGGCAAACGCAGCTTCGGGTGTCGCTGCCATTTGATTCTCTAAACCATAGGCCGCGTGACTTGCATAGCCGAGAAGTGATGCTCGCTCGGCCCTCAACTTGGCGAGTTCAAGGATGAGGGGACGATTGTCGATGCCTGAATTCAGGCCTTGTCCTCGGTAGGCAGATGCTTCCCAAACTCTTTGGCGAATGGCCCGAATGGCCAGCGAAGCGAGCACCGGCTGACGCGTGGTGTTGGTGATCGTTAGATGGTACTTTCCTTCTAAGCCTTTCTCAATCGCAGCTTCTTTGGCGGCCAGGATCTCTGCTTCCGACATGCCAGCCAAATCCTCAAGGCGATCAACGATCACGGACCGTTCCTTGGTAATCGCAAGCAGGTTCGTTTGAAACTCGGTCGCGAGCGACGAGAGTCGTTCGTTGATCTCGCGGACTCGTGATTGCTCGGTCGCCGAAAGACGAGCGCCGGCGCGAACGAAACTCTCGTGGGTTTCCTTCAATAGTCTTGACTGTTCTTCGTCCAAATTCAACGAATCGCGGCGACTCCAAAGCCGATCGACCCTTGCGAACAGCTTGGCGTTCAAGAAGATATTATCCGCATGGGCGGCCAATTTTGGGGCGACCGTCGCTTCGATTTCCTGAATTGCAGGAGTCGTATCCGCTCCCCCAAGGTGAAAAAAAATCGCCTGGACCCGGTCAAGCGTAAGTCCGGTTCGTTCCATCGCGACCAGAGTGTTCTCAAAAGTCGGCTCGTCACTCTGATTCGCAATCGCTTCGATCTCGCGAATCTGTTCCACCATTCCGACCTCCATTGCAGGGAGGAAATCTTCCGTGCGAACGATCGAAAAGTCCGGAGCCGAGAAAGGGAGTGAACTAGGCTTTAAGATCATCAATTCCGAGGGCATTGGTGCGGTCTCAACGGGTGGTTTGGGCAGTGGCGACTGGGCGATCGATTCGCTCGTAGCCACAAAAGTCGCGAAAGCTGCAACAAGGTGACGCACTGCAATATTCGTCGGGTGACTCATCGGACAGTAATCTTTGTAAAAGAGCTTGGTTTCGACCGGTTATGACATGATACGCGCTTTCGATTCACAAAAAACCCAGCTTGCGTCCAAGCCATTTCTCGACATCGTCAAGTTGTCCGCTTAGTATCGTCGCTGAAACCTCGCGCCGCGTGCAGATTTGACCGCGTCGAACTGAGTCGAAAATGCTCCTTTTCACGTAAAATGACCGATGCTGCCTGATCGATTGAATGCCCATCCCTCTTGGTTGGCTAATCCGCGAGTTCGTTTCGTGCTGAGCGTGTTACTGATTGGTCATGTTTGGGCGATCGTTGGACGGCCACTGGAGTTCGCGACGCAAGGACCGTTTGGAACGAGCCCATCCGCATCGGCCATCTACGCGCCGGTTCGTGGCTATAGCCAGTTCGCATACTTGGATCATGGCTATGCGTTCTTCGCACCAGACCCAGGACCTAGTCACTTCTTCGAAGCGTTGATGACGAGCAAAACGGCACCACCCGAGGAGCTTAGGTTTCCCGATCTTGCAGAGCAGCAGCCGCGTTTGCTCTATCATCGCCATTTTATGTTGGCTGAATTTCTGAACGACGTTTATCATCCGCCGGGCGGTCCACCCAAAGAGATCTCTGAAAACGCAATCGCGTCGGTCCAGTGGATGCGTGGTCGCAATCGATACGAAGCAGTCCGTGACTCCATCCTTAATCACCTACGCCAGGAGCATCCTGGCAAAGACGTGGCGATCCGGCGAGTTGAACATCGGCAACCTGGGCTACCTGAATTTAACGAAGGAGGAATCGGCACTCGCGATCCTCGTCTATTCCAGGTGTTGTTTGACACGATTGATGGCGGTCCGGAATCACCGATCGTGCCAGAAGTTATACCAACCGATGGACCTGGGGAATCACAGACGGAACCAGCGACATGAAAGACCGACTGTTTTCGAGATTGGCACCGCTAGACTACGGCAAGAGCTGGGTGGATGCATGGGATCATTTTTGGTTCACACCCACCGCACCTCATACGCTCGCCGTGATTCGAATCGCGACCGGGTCATTGCTGCTCTATTCGCATCTCGTTCTCGCTGCGAATCTTTCATCGTTCCTTGGCGACAGCGCTTGGATCAACAACGACACGATCGCATCGATTCACCAGGGCGATTTCACACCGCCGGACGCGGCGAGAAGTTATCTTTGGAACATCAGTAGCCCAGCTCTATTGTGGGCGCATCATCTATTGACGATTCTTGTAACAGCATGTTTCGCAGTCGGTCTTTTCACTCGCCTCACGGCACCGTTGGCCTGGTGGTTGCAATTGATGCTCGTCCACCGATTGACAGGCACGTTGTTTGGGTTTGATCAGGTCACAACGATGCTGACGATGTACCTTATGCTGGGGCCATCGGGAGCAGTCTTTTCGGTTGATCGTTTACTGCGACGAAGATTCGCCGGTAAAGTCGGAAAGAGTCGCCAATTGCAATGGTTGCTGCCGGACGATCGTCCGAGCGTATCGGCAAACATCGCAACGCGGTTGATTCAAATCCACCTTTGTATTGTCTATCTGTTCGGTGGGCTTTGGAAAGCTCGTGGTACCTCATGGTGGGACGGTACCGCGATTTGGTTTGCAATTTCCAATGCCCAGTATCAGTCGATCGATATCACTTGGCTCGGACGGTATCCTCGGCTCTTTTCCCTTCTGGCGCACGTTACCGTTTTCTGGGAGGTGTTTTACTGCGCGTTGGTTTGGCCGAAGTTGACGCGCCCCATCGTGTTGGTAATCGCGATTGCCGTTCACGGGGGAATCGCGTTGTTTCTTGGCATGATCACGTTTGGCACGATCATGATCGTCGCCAATCTCGCATTCATTCCGCCGACGTGGTGGATGCGCAGTCGCGTCGGAGAATCAAGCCCCGAATTTGCCCATCCGCCCAGCATTGCTTAACGCAAGAAGCATTAGGTACTTCGCTTCGAATTGGCCAAGACCGCCGGTGATGCAGGTGGTTTCATTGAAAGCGGTGTGATGGTCCGGTCGGCAGCAATGGCTTGCAAGCAGTGTTGGCACAGGATGCCAAGAGTGCGACTGCATGAAGCTTGGCGTGCTGTGGTCACCCGTCACGATCAAAACCGTAGGCGATAACTTTTCAATGCGAGGCATGATCGCGTCGACTTCTTCAATGCGTTTCACCTTGGCGTCGAAATTACCATCTTCGCCGGTGCTGTCAGTGTATTTGAAGTGGATGAAGAAGAAATCGTAATCATCCCAAGCCTTCTCCAGCACATCAATTTGTTCGTCGAGCGTTTGTGCGGAGCCAATGATCTTCATTCCGACTAGGTGCGCAAGTCCCTTGTACATCGGATATACGGCAATCGCGGCCGCACGAAGTCCATATACGTCTTCGTAACTTGGCATATTGGGTTTGGCGGCGAAGCCACGCATGGTGTGAAAGTTTGCCTTGGATTGGCCTTTCAGAATGACGCGGGCTTGTTTCAAGAACTCTTTCGCGACCTCGGCTGTCTTCTTGCTGGCTTCATCGCGGGCCACGGGATCGAGCGGCGGCACCCCAGTCGCTTGCGGGTCGGTGTCGTTCACTTCACCACCAAGCCCCGGCCCGCGGAAAACGACAACGAAGCGGTGCTCCTTGACTGGCTCGACGAAAATCTCGACGCCCGGAATCTTGATCGCGCGAAGGCTGATCGCGATGGGAGCGCTATCTTCGCTGCTGATTCTTCCGGCGCGGCGGTCGGAAATATTTCCATCTGGCCCAAGCGTGCAGAAATTACATCGAATCGCGACATCGCCCGCTTGGAGCGGGAATCCGATTCCGGTTGCCTCCAGCGCCCCGCGTCCGATTTGGTACTGCAATGGGTCGTACCCGAAAAGCCCCAAGTGACCTGGCCCGCTGCCCGGAGCGATTCCTGGCTTGACCGGAATGCTGGCTCCCTGGACTGCTCCGGTCGCAATTCGATCTAAATTCGGAGTTTTCGCTGTTTCTAGCTCGGTCTTTCCACCCGGTGTCATCGGCAAGCCGCCCAGCCCGTCCGCGACTAACATGACGATTTTTGAGTCGTTTTTCGCAATCAAACTGCGGGTCAAGTCGTGCATGTCCATCAATCAGGTTCCAGTGTTCGGTAAGCGGAGGGGAGGGTCGTCGTTTCCTGGTTGTGTAACACATTCCAAAGACTCGACAAGTACGACCCAGGACGTCTTCGAGGGCGTCTACGAGGGATCGGCTCCATCCGTTAACCTTTGTACCCATTAACTGCTGAAAACTCCGCGTCCCCATCCTGAGAAAATCGTCTTGAAAATGCTCCGCTTCGACCCATCGGGCGCGGTTCATCCTGAGTACGGCGTGACTGCGGAGCAACTGCAGGGGATCTATCCGCATTTGGTGGACCTGCGAAGCCAGTTGGTCGCCCCGAATTCATCGAGCCCATCGGAACTTGGCAATCGCTTTTATCATTTGCCAAGCGAACAACTGGAGGCCTACAAGCAACTCCGCGAAACATCCGACCTTGGACGGATCTTCAAGGTCGCGAATTCGCAAATGGATCTCCTGGACGCGGTCGTCATCATCGCCGGCGGTGGTTTGGAACTCGGGCCGTTGTCGCTGATCCTTGCGAACTGTGACCCGTATCACAACGAGCTTCGGCGCGGACCGCGCGGCGGCAAGCCAAGGATTTACTTTACCGGGAGCGATTTGGATAACGATACGCTTCAGGCATTGCTGTCTCGTATCGCTGCTGGTGGTTACGGCGACAACGACGTTGAGGACCGATGGGGTATCGTTGCGATTGGCCAGAACGCTGTAAGCGATGAGTTGGCGATCGCGTTCAAATTTCTTACCTCGGAGCTAAAGGCTAATCTCCAAGGTTACGATGCCAGCTTGTTCGGTCGCTTCCTGGTGCCCATCCTTAGCTCCGATAGCAAGCTATGGGACGATTCTATTTTGCTTCGGTGTGATGAAATCTTTACCATACCTGACAGCTTGATTGGTCCTTCCAGTGTGCTCTCCGTCGTAGGAATGCTTCCCGCGGCGATGCTGGGCCTGGACATCATGAAATTGCTCGAAGGTGCCGTCGCGATGAACGAGCACTTCGAGGCGACACCGCCCAAGGCCAACATGGTGATGCAATACGTCGCCATTAACCACTTGCTCGCAAAGCATCAAGGTCGTTCGATTCGCGAACTCAAGCTCTGGGATGCGTCTTTAGAATCGATTGGATGGTGGTACGAGCGATTGTTGTCACAGACGTTCGCCGATCATTCGGCTTGCTGGTCACAGCGAACGAACGTGAGTACGCTCGGATTGAGTCGCGACCTGAAACCACGTGCAAGCGGCAAACGGGACCGCGTTGTAAGCAATCTGCTCATCCAGCAATGCCGAACGGATCCGCTAGAACTAGCAGGGATAGGCTTGGAAAATGAAATCACCGAACGATACCTTCCGGAAAGATTGGCGAGTAAAATCTCCCAGGCCAACGATGCTCACCAAGCTGACAAACAGCCTTCGATCGATATCATCCTGCCTACTATTGATACCTTTGCCTTGGGCCAGCTTTTCCAAATGCTAATGATCGCTACCAGAATCGAATGTGGTCTGTTTGAACTTGAATCCAATGCGTCACCGACCGCCATTCGTACTTATTGAATTCGTCAATCTCATTTCAAAGAAATCGCTTCCATGTCTGCCCTTGACACCTTATTTGTTGATCTTCGCGCCAAGCAAAAGAAAGCGTTTTTGCCGTTCGTAACGGTCGGTGATCCTGATGTGGGAACAACCGCCGCGATTGTACGATCACTTGCCCAGTGCGGGGCGAGCGCGTGTGAGATCGGCGTCCCTTACAGCGACCCGATTGCAGATGGTCCGGTGATTCAAGCTTCCTATCAGCGGGCGCTGGACGGAGGCTTTCGACTGTCGAACCTTTTCGACCTTGGGAAGGACTTAACAGCGTCGATGTCGATGCCACTGATCTCAATGGTCAGCTATTCGATCATCCATCGAACGGGCATGCAGCGGTACATTGATGCCGCTATTCAATCCGGATACAGCGGCGCGATTGTCCCGGACCTGTTGGTCGAAGAAGCAAAGCCGCTTGCTGATATCTGTCGGAAAGCGGATTTTAGTTTGATTCAACTTGTCACCCCAACGACGCCACGAAATCGACAAGTGCAAATCGCTGAGTTGTCTTCTGGTTTCTTGTACTTCGTATCGGTCACGGGAATCACCGGCGAACGAAGCAAAGTTGCAGACGGCCTGATCGACAACGTCGGTTGGCTGCGAGAGCAGACCAAGTTACCAATTTGCATCGGCTTTGGTGTCAGCAGTGCTGAAACGGCGAAACAACTGGCACCGGTTGCTGACGGCATCATTGTCGGCTCGGCAATTGTTAGGCGAATCGCGGCCGCAAAAGACCGCGAAACGGCGGTCGCTGATGTGACTTCGTTCGCGAAGGAAATCATTACGGCAATTGCTTGATGAGGAGAGATTGTTGACGCACTGCGCAGCAAAGTTTCCAACCGTATTTTGGTTTCACCGCAAGATCGCGATGGAATTGATGGATGGTTTCGTCTTTGCGATGCTGACCGGCCCGGTTTTTTCGGCGCTTTGGCCCGCTTAACCCCGAAGTGTCATCGGTGTTCGACTGCTTGCCGTTGGAACGGCGGACACTGCGTCTACAACCGAACAAAAATCGACATCCGATCGATATCCTGCATCGACAAGATTTTTGCCGCCACGCGAACGCGCAAGGCGATGGGCGAGCGTGGAGCCCTCGTCCAAGAACGCTCGCCAATTGTCGATGGCCTCCATCGCATCGCCACCAGGCATGATTTCTCTTTCAAACGAGGCGATTTTTGCGATCAATGCTCCCGCGAATAGGAAATCCTCATCGGTTGCGACGCCATCTGTACCAGCGCAAATGATCGTGATCGATCGCTCGCCAAGGACTCGCTCCGAGACGGCAGTCAGGTTGATGAATGCGCCGGCGTAGATCGCCTTGGCATCGCGAGCTGCAAACAACGCACGCGTTCCGTTCGTCGTTGTCATCACAATTGTCCGCCCAGCGACCGCCGCGGGCGAATACTCTGAAGGCGAGTTCCCCAGATCAAAGCCTACGATCGGTTTGCAATGGCGTTCGCCACAAAGAAGCGGCGGCAAGGCCATGCCTTGAGCAATCTGCCAAGCTTCATCCACTTCCAAACAAGTGATGATTTGTTCGGCCCCATTCTGAACCGCAGTCGCCATCACTGAGGTTGCTCGGAGGACATCGACCACAACAGCAACGGTTTCGGCTGCATTGTCGATCGACTTTGGTAGCTTTTGGACGGTGATATGCAATTGAATTCGTCTCTTAGGTCTAGTTGTGCGGGAGTCATTATGGACCGAAACTAGTGCGTACGCCAAGTTGGGTCTGTTTCAACTTTGTTGCCTTCACCTTCGAAAAGAAACGCTGAACATGAGTAGCACGATTCTATCTTTGACCCAACGTCCCGCCTGGAAGGCTCTCCAATCGCACTATCCCGCAATCGAGAAGCTGCACCTACGCGAATTGTTCGCTGGTGACGCCGGTCGTGGTGAACGGTTTACGGCAGAAGCTACAGGGATCTATCTCGACTATTCCAAAAACCGTGTGACCGACGAGACGATTAAGTTGCTCATGCAACTTGCGGTCGAGTCTGGATTGCGATCTCGCATTGACGCGATGTTCTCGGGCGAGAAAATCAATATCACCGAAGCTCGTGCCGTTTTGCACGTTGCGCTTCGAACGCCCGCAGGAAAAAAAATCGTTCTGGATGGTGACGATGTGGTCCCAGAGGTCCATGCCGTGCTCAACAAAATGAGCGACTTTTCAAACCGCGTTCGAAGTGGTCAGTGGAAAGGGCATACCGGCAAACGCATACGCAATATCCTCAACGTTGGGATCGGCGGGTCGGACCTTGGCCCGGTCATGGCTTACGAAGCTTTGAAGCACTACAGCCAACGCGATCTCAATTTTCTGTTCGTCTCCAACATCGACAGCACGGATCTTGTCGAAGCAACACAGGCGCTCGACCCAGCGGAGACTCTGTTCATTGTCGCTTCCAAAACATTCACGACTCAGGAGACGATGACCAACGCTCAGAGTGCGAGAGACTGGTTGCTTAAAGGTCTTGGCGGCGACTCGAAAGCCGTTGCTAAACACTTTGTAGCGGTTTCTACCAACGCGACGAAAGTGTCCGAGTTTGGCATCGACACAGCGAACATGTTCGGATTTTGGGATTGGGTCGGTGGTCGCTATTCAATGGACTCCGCGATCGGGTTGTCCACAATGCTGGCGATCGGACCGGATCACTTCCGCGCGATGCTGAGCGGCTTTCATCAAATGGATGAGCATTACCGGACTGCACCATTTGAGAAGAACCTGCCCGTCATCATGGGCATGCTTGGCATTTGGTACAGCAACTTCTTTGGTGCATCAACTGTCGCAGTGCTGCCCTATGAACAATATCTAAAACGTTTCCCCGCATACCTTCAGCAATTGACAATGGAAAGCAATGGAAAACAGGTGACACTGGACGGCGATCAGGTGAACTACTCGACGGGTTCGATCTACTGGGGTGAACCTGGCACTAACGGTCAGCACAGTTTTTATCAACTGATTCACCAGGGAACGCATTTAATTCCCTGTGATTTCATCGCGTTCAATGAGTCGCTTAATCCGTCAGGACGACATCATGACATCCTTCTTGCCAACGTGTTTGCTCAAGCCGAAGCGTTAGCGTTCGGCAAGACTACCGAGCAAGTCAAAGCCGAGGGAACCGCCGAATGGCTTGTGCCGCACCGCGTTTTTGCTGGAAACCGGCCTTCAAACACGTTATTCGCAGAAAAGATTACTCCTGAAATGCTCGGCAAGTTGATCGCGCTATACGAGCACATCGTTTTCACGCAAGGCACCGTTTGGAACATCGGTTCGTTTGACCAGTGGGGCGTGGAACTCGGCAAGGTGCTCGCCCAGCGGATCGTACCCGAACTAGAAGACGAGGCCGAACCAAAGCTCGCGCACGACAGTTCGACCAATCGGCTTATCCGTCGTTTTCGTCAGAATAAAATGATGTAGTTTCGTTCATGGTTCTTTTAGGCTCTGTTTGAAAAGGGGCCTGACCCTTTGGAGGGCGAGTCGTTTCGCCCGTATTTTTTCCTCGCCCGGAGAGGGTCAGACGCCTTTTCAAACAGAGCCTAGTAAATCGATTGGGAATATCTTCGTGAAAATTGTGATTGTTGCGGATCGTGCACAAATGGGATCTTGGGCTGCTGAACACGCAGCGTCGGAGCTTCGGCGAGTCATTGCGGATCGTGGTCATGCGAATCTGTTGATCGCGACTGGCTCAAGTCAATTTGAAGTCCTTGATGCGTTGTCGCGTCAGCCGGACGTTGATTGGTCGTCGGTAACCGGTTTCCATTTGGACGAATACATCGGAGTTTCGCCAGAGCATCCGGCATCGTTTTGTGGTTATCTCATGGCTCGTTTCGTGGATCGTGTCCCGCTGAAGAAGTTTCATTTTCTTCGAGGCGACGGAGATACTTCGCAAACGATGCGTGTCGTCGGTACCGAGTTAACAACCGGTTCGTCGATTCCGCCGATTGATGTTGCGATGGTCGGGATCGGAGAAAACGGCCACCTTGCCTTCAATGATCCTCCGGCTGACTTTGAATGTGACGATCCCTATATCGTGGTCAAACTTGATGAAGCTTGTCGACTTCAACAGGTCGGTGAAGGATGGTTTCCAGACTTGAAGAGTGTTCCTGAGTATGCGATCAGCATGTCGATTCGACAGATCATGAAGTCTGCCATGATCATTTGCAGCGTGCCAGATGAACGCAAGGCCGTTGCCGTTCAGCGATCCGTTGAAGGGCCTGTCACGCCCGACGTCCCGGCGAGTATCTTGCAAAGCCATCCCAATGCGACACTCGTTCTGGACCGTGCTGCATCGAGTCGGCTTTCCAGCGTTGCATTGCAACATGCGGTAATGCTTTGAGCGATCATCTATCGGGTTTTTTCGACCTGCAGGTCAACGGGTATGCAGGGCTCGATTTTAACAGCGACTCGTACTCGCATGACGATCTGAAGCAGCTCTGCCAGCGGCTCAAGAATGATGGCGTTGCCAAAATTCTCGCGACGGTGATCACCGCACCTATTCCTGAGATGGTCGTACGGATCTCGCGAATCGCGAAGTTCGTCGATGAAGATCGCGAAATTGCCGAAATTATCCCGGGCATCCACATTGAAGGACCGTTCATCTCTGCGTTTAGCGGCTACGTAGGTGCGCATCCGGTCGCTGCCGTTCGTCCGGCTACAATCGACACAGCCAAATTGCTTGTCGATGCTGGACTGGGGCATGTGAAGTTGATGACGCTCGCCCCCGAATCAGACGATGATTGCCAAGTCACCAGATGGTTGTCGGATAACAAAGTGATTGTCGCGGGTGGGCACAGTGACGCATCGCTCGATTGCTTACGAAAAGCGATCGATGCGGGCCTTCGGCTGTTCACTCATCTTGGCAATGGTTGTCCACCGACTTTGCCCCGTCACGACAACATTATTCAGCGAGTGTTGTCTCTTGCCGACCGCCTCGCAATTTCGTTCATCGCCGACGGACATCATGTGCCAAGGTTTGCGCTCAAGAATTACTTATCAATCGTTCCAGCGGAGAACGTCATCATCGTGACTGATGCGATCAGCGCCGCTGGGCTTGGACCCGGCCGTTATCAATTGGGGAGTCAAACGGTCGAAGTCGATGAAGCGGGGGCGGCTTGGTCATCGGATCGTACGCATTTCGCCGGATCCGCCGCGACGATGCCAACCATGGTTGATGTCTTGAAATCGATTGGGGTCGGCTCCGAACTGATCAAGAGATGGACGTGCCAAAATCCTGCTTACGTGATGGATGGATCCAACTGTCGATAAACTCGGTCCAAAATTTGAATCGTATGAAGCACGGGAATTGCTTTTCCCGCT
>Ga0105046_10000981_pt1 | contig 42491 bp, 33 predicted proteins | sample MAT03_FD_78385 | JGI IMG/M metagenome (GOLD analysis project Ga0105046, IMG submission 78385) | Freshwater microbial communities from Lake Fryxell liftoff mats and glacier meltwater in Antarctica - MAT-03 (megahit assembly) | ecosystem: Environmental > Aquatic > Freshwater > Ice > Liftoff... | reverse complement strand
TCCGGTCATCCTCTCCGCCAGCCCGGTCAACAACGGCGAAACGATGCAGAACTTGGGCCAAAACAAGCGACTCTCCGAGTATGGCGTCGCCCTCAAGGAATTCAGCGCCAAGGAGAAGATCCCTTACGCTAATCAATTCCACGCCCTGGTCGACGTTTGGGGCAAGAACTTCGCCGCCAAAGGCGTCTCCATGCAAGGCGACGCGGTGCACCCCGGCCCTCCTGGCCAGTTGATGATGGCGAACGCGTTGCTCAAGGCACTGGGCGCGAAGGAATTCGTCAGCAGCGTGACCATCACGGGGGAAGGCAAAGTCGACGCCAAGGGCTGCGCGATCAGCGACGTCAAAGTCACGGACGGCCTGATCGCCTTCGATCGCCTCGATGAATGCGTTCCGTCCCCGATCCCCGATGCCGCGCGGGCCGTGGTCGACTTCGACCCGACCATCCTGGAAATGAGCCAGTACATGTTGAAGGCGACCGGCCTGAAACCGGCCTCCTACACGCTGAAGATCAATGGCGTCGTGACAGCCACGCTCACCGCCAAGCAACTGGAAGCGGGCGTGAATCTGACCGCCTTCGGGCCGATCGACAAAGCGAAAGACGTGAACCCGATCGTGGCTCAGGGCAGGGCGATTCTCAAGGCAGTCGCGGACAAAGAAGCCATCGTCGGACAGTGGCGAGCGCTCTCGAAGAAGGCCATCGCCAAGGACGCCCCGGCGGAACTTAAGACGGAACTGGCCGCGTTGACGAAAAAAGTGGAAGAGGCGGACGTGAAAATCCGCGAGGCGGCCAAGGTGCAGAAGTTGCATTTCGAACTGTCGCCGGCCCAGTGACGTCAATCGTTTCAAGAAAGCCCATGGACGGCCGTCCATGGGCTTTCGGTTTTATCCTTATTTGTCAGACGGAGTTCCCCTGCCATGCGAACTATCGCTGCTCTCCTGTTTTTTGCGTCCCCGCTCCTCGCCGCGGAACCCAAGGCGCATCTCGGCCTAGACTACGCGGAGCCCAAGAACGAGCGGCAGACGCTTGATGTCTATTCCCCGGCCGAGGGGAAAGACCACCCGATCATATTCTGGATCCACGGCGGCGGCTGGAAGGCCGGCGACAAGAAGAGTGTTCAGAAGAAGCCTCAGATCTTTACAGACAAGGGCTTCGTGTTCGCGTCGACTAATTATCGTTTCGCTCCGAACGTCACCATCAAGGAGATGACCGGCGACATCGCCAAGTCGATCCGTTACGTTCACGATCATGCCAAGGATTTCGGCGGCGATCCGAAGTCGATCATCGTCATGGGCCACTCGGCCGGCGCACATCTAGCCGCGCTGGTCTGCACCGACGATCGCTATTTGAAAGCAGAGAAATTGGATCTGTCGATCCTCAAGGGCTGTGTGCCCGTCGATGTTTCCATGTACGACATTCCCAAGCGACTCAAAGATGGCGGAACGGTGGGACCTGCCGCGATCAGGCAAGTGTTCGGCGAGACGGAAGAAGCGCAGAAGGAATGCTCGCCAGCGGCTCACGTCGCCAAGGGCAAGAATATCCCGTCGTTTCTAATCCTTCACGTGGCAGATCGGCCTGAGACGAAAGCCCAGTCGCAGTGGCTAGCCGACAAAATGAAAGAGTCGGGGATCTCCGCCAAGGTAGTCTCGGCCGAAGGCAAGACTCACGGCACCATCAACGCCGACCTGGGAAAGCCCGACGACCTGCCGACGAAGGAACTGTACGCGTTCCTGGCTGAGGTGTTGAAGAAGTAAAGCGGATTCCCAGGTAGGGCGGGTCGAGCTTCGAGGCCCGCCGGTGATTTATTCAGTAGGCCTCGGGGCTAGAAAACCGGCGGGCCTCGAAGACTCGACCCGCCCTACAATCCCACGAGATACCCGATGAAAACCCGAGTTTGGTCCGCCGCCTTTTTCTTCCTGCTTCTCCCGAGCATCGGCTTAATGGCCGTGGAGCCGCCCGCCAAGCCGAAGACCGTAAAGCTGTTCACCATCGGCAATAGCTTCTCGCAGAACGCGACGCGTTATCTGGCCGATGTCACCAAAGCGGGCGGCAATGTGCTGATCCAAAAGGGCGCCGTCATCGGCGGCTCGTCGATGGAGGTTCACTGCGCCAAGATCGACGCGAACGAGAAGGATCCGACGAGCGCAGCCGGCCAGTATACGAGCGGCAAAGGGTTGAAGGAATTGCTCGCTTCCGACAAGTGGGACTTCATCACCATCCAACAGGCCAGCATCAAGAGCCATGATTTGCAAACGTATCAGCCTTTTGCCACCAAGCTGCGTGATTATGTCAAGAAGCATGCGCCGGGGGCGGAACTCCTAGTTCATCAGACATGGGCTTATCGTGTCGACGATCCCCGTTTTTCGCCGAATGCATCGGCGGAACCGCGCACACAGAAAGCGATGTACGACGGGTTGACCAACGCCTACACGACGATCGCCAAGGAATTGGGCATCCGACGGATACCGACGGGTGACGCCTTCTACATGGTCGACACCGACCCGAAATGGGGTTATCGGCCCGACAAGCAATTCGATTCGAAGACAGCTAAGTCGCCGGCCCTGCCTGTTCAGTCGCATTCCCTGCATGTAGGTTACCGACGGGCCAACGACAAATTGGGCATGGATGGCCATCACGCCAACGTGGCCGGCGAGTACCTCGGCGCTTGTGTGTGGTACGAAATCTTGTTCGATACCAGCGTTGTTGGCAACACGTTCGTGCCCAAGGGAGTCGACGCTGACTTCGCCAAGTTCCTGCAAGAAACGGCGCACAAGGCGGTCGAGAAGTCGCGCGAGCAGAAATTGGATTCGAACAATTAGTAACCAACCGACGAATTCACAAACGGGAGTTCCTCACGTGGGCAAGAAAGTCGCGATCGGCTGTGGTATTTTCCTGGTGCTACTGATTGTGGCTACCGTGTTGCTCTGGGCGTTTCTACCTAACTTCTTGAATGATCTCTGGAATAAGGCGAAGGAAGCGGAAGGCGAGCGGCAGAAGATTGCCACTGAGTGGAAGGCTCCTAATGTCAACGTGCTTCCGGCTGCTTTCTTCCCAGCGAAGGTCGAGCAATACCAGCTGGAACAGGCCGATACGCTAGCGGCGGTGCCCGATCTGCGTATTGAAGCCAAGGGCGTTCATGGCCGTTATGCGGCAGGGAACAGCCGCATCGATCTCTTCGCCTACCCGGTCAACAAGGCTGACGCGGATAAGATCATGAAGGGGATTGAGGAGGCGGCCAACGCGGAGAACGCCGGCAATAAACGCTGGACCAAGGTCGATCTCGGCGTCAATTACGCACGGATGTATCTGCGGTCGCCCAAGTTCAATCAGGTCCAAGTGTGGTACACACACGGTTGGCTTCTCGTCTTCCGCACGACGGACGACACCGATTGCGAGCCATTCATTCGCGCCTTCCTCAAGAGCGAACCGCCGACCGCGCCCAAGAACTGAGGTTTTTTCATGCCACGCCGATTCTGTTTCATCCTGTTCGCGGCGGCTCTCTCCGGCTCCTCAGTTTTGGCTCAACAGCCCGTCTCGCTGATGTCGCCGAAGGAGGCCTGGACCTTCAGCAACGGCGCGGAATAAGGAACTCGGAGTGAAGGACCTCACGGCAATTCGTGTGCGCGTGAAGTCCGATAATGCGACCTCGCTCGGTCTTCAACTGGTCGATGGCACGGGGCAGACGCATCAAACGCGCCTGCCAATCGTGGCCGACGGCAAATGGCACGATCTGACGATCATCCCCAGCAAGGTTGCCGGCGGCGAGCACTGGGGCGGCGCGAAGGACGCCTGGTGAACGTGTCCGTCGAGACGATCAAGCCGCTGCGCGACAATCAACTTAACCTGGAATACGATGTCCGCGACTATTGGGGCGCGGAGCAGATGAAGCGATCGACGGTGCTCTTGGAGCGTTCCGACAAGAAAGGGCCGAAGATTATTTATGAGGCGACGATCGACCTGAATGACGTCGCTCTGGAGGTCGGTCGCTACTACGAATTGCATGCGGCCGTTCCGCAAGAAGGCGAGCCGTTCCGCTATGCCACCTCGTTCGCGATTCTTCCCGAAGCGGAAACGAAGCGTTTCAAGCCCGAGGAGGTTCCTTTCACGGCCCGCAACTGGGACAATCGCTTTCAGGCGTACTTTGAACTTTCCGATCGCCTGGGCGTTCGCACTTGCGGCGTCTGGGGCGGTTGGTCATCGAAGGCGCCTTACAAGCCGGAAGCACCGCAGATCGAACTCTGCGAAAAGCTGAACATGGGCATCCTGACCGGCACGCCGATCTCGACGATCGAACGGGGCAAGACCGACTACAACGAGGAAGCCTTACGCCAAGCGGTGCGCAATTGGCTCGAAAAATACGGCAAATATCGGCCGCTCACGATCAACCTGGGCAACGAGCCGCACGGCACGGGCGACCGGGTCAAGGCAAACGTGGCGGCATATCGAGCGGTCTACGAAGAGATCAAGAAGGTCGATCCGACGGTGTTCGTGCTAGCGACGGCTGTCGAACCGAATGAGGAGTACTTCAAGCTCGAATACGGCAAGTATTGCGACGCCTACGACTTCCATGTTTACGAAGGCTTCAACAACGTCCGCCGCAACATCGAGCACTACAAGGCGCTCATGAAGAAGTACGGCAACGAGAAACCGATCTGGTCGACCGAACTGGGGCTCAACAGCCAAGGCCTGCCGCGGCATGTCGTGGCCGTGGAGTTAATCAAGACGTTTACGACGTTCTTCGCGGCCGGCGGCGTGAATGCCTCGTGGTTCGCGTTGATCTATCCCGACCCCGAGGGCAAGTCGCACGGCAGTTCGGGCGATGCCCATAACGTCTTCGATTGTCGCTTCAACCGCTACGCGTTAAGGCTTGATGCCGTCGCCTACTACAACGCGGTCCAGGCCATCGCCATCAAGAAGTTCAAGGATGAGAAGCAGTATGCTGATGGCGTCAGCGCCTTCTTGTTCCGCGATCGCGACAAGCGCAATCTGCAAGTGCTCTGGAAGGCCAAAGGCCGGCAGGATGTGTTCGTGCCATTGCCAGGGGCTGAGAAGGTGGCGGTGATCCATGTCGACGGCAGCCGCTGCGAGTTAGCCGCTGGAGGCAAGGGAATCACGCTCAGCGTCTCGGAAGATCCCATCATGCTTCTGTACGAGAACGAGCAGACGACATTAGCGGAGGCGCTCGGCAAGCCGGCTGTGTCGTTGGTGTCGCCATTGAACAAGCTGCAGCGGAATGGCGCGGCCGAGCTCACGATAGCCGTTTCAGACGCCGTGAAGAACATCGAACTGGTCCCGCCGCCGTTTTGGAAAGTGGTGAAGAATTCTTCCAAGGATGGAGAAGTACGCTTCACGTTGACTGGGCCATCGAGCAGCACCGTTCGCGAGTTGAGTCTGTCGGTGAAGTTCGACGACGGCAACGGCAAGCAACCTGGCGAGTTGTCGTTCCGGTTGTCCGTGGCCGAGTGAAGGGCAAACAGAGAGTGTTTGATTGAGGCGAAACTTGTAATCAAAAAAAGAAGACCACCGATCGACGTCGATCGGAGGTCTTCTTTTTTTGGAAAGTAGATGTCAATCTTATTTCAGCGGAACAATCCAGGGGCTCGCCAGCTCGAGATCGCTTTGCAACTTATCGCTGACGAGTTGACGCTGCCGATTCTGCTCCGGCGTGCCTGCCTGTTCCTGCCCGCGCATTCCATAGAGAAGCGTCCACAGGAAGAGAGCGTCGAGATTGAACGGCGCCGGATCAACTCCCTCACGCACGACCCACACCGGCTCCGATGCAAAAAGGTCGTCCGGTAGAATGGGCGATCCCCCGCGCGAGTCTATTCCGGCTTTCACCATTGCCGTGCCGAAACCGAAGGCCGTGACGGGGATGACAGCGGCTTCTTTGACACGGTCGGAAGTTTGGATGAAATCGACCAAGGGGCCGAGGGCATTGCGGAGGATCGAATCGGTGAGAGCGGATTGAGCTTCGCCCGCGCTGGGGAAGAGAGTGTCGATCTTGCTAAGCACGACGGCCACCGCGATCGGTCCTTCTTGAGAACGCTGGCGAATCGCTTCCCGCAAGTAGGCGAGCGTGATGCGCAAATCGTTCGAGTAACGCCGGCGCTCCTGTCGGCCGGGATTCGTTGGCGGGCAGGGCACGACGGCCCACAAAACTTCCGCGCTGACGAGCCGCGCTACATATTCATCGTAACGTGCCTGAATTTCCGGCGTGGAATTCGGCATCGTGTGGGTCAGGACCTGACCGATGACCTCGTGCAATTGGAAAACCGCACGTTCATGGCCGCCTTCGTAGAGACAATAGCGCATCTGCGACGCCACTTCGGTCGGCGGAATGCCGGCCGAGTGGAGCATTCGGTAGGTTTGCTCCGCTTCGTGAATCATCTGGGCGACATCCCGCGGGTCGCCGGCGTCAATGTGCAGTCTTGAAGGCAAGAAATCGCCCACCAGACCATCGTCGAGGGCGTGGAAAAGAGCGGTCTTCCCGGCGTTTCCACGGCCGATACAGCCGATCCGTATTTGGGGAATATTGGTGGCTCGCGGAAACGCGGTTACTTGTTTGGGCGGCTCGGAGACCGGGTCCACGACCGGGTGGAGTAAATTCGTGTCGATCGGCGCCAGAACCGCTGCACTTCCCGGCTTACCATTACTGCCCGGATAGCTGAGCAACGTGCCACAAGCGGGGCAGGTCGTCTTCTTCCCCGACGCACCTGCGGGCACGCTGAGTTGCACCCCGCAATCCGTGCATGTCATGCTTGACGGCTGGCGCGACGATTCGTCGGTAACTGGCTGCTCAACAACATCATGGCTGCTGAGGCTGCCGTGCCAACCAGGGTCGCCCGGAAGGAGAAAACGTCGCTGGCGTTGGCTAGTCATGGGGACTCCTCAAATGCGGTCAGGTTTGAGAAACTTGTTCGTTAATGGGTTGATGCTGCTTTTCCGAGTGCATCCGCCGCGGCGCGTCGGCCGAATCGCGATGGGGGCGTCGGTTCCGGTGCCGGCGCCGTCCAGACTTCCGCCAGCACGGGAGCAGGTTGGAGTTGGGGTTGGGGTTGGGGTTGGGGTTGGGGTTGGGGTGCGACTCGCTCGGAGTGAAAGACCGCTGCGTTTCGGCGTACAGAGCTGCGGCAAATGTCGATGACCGCGAGAAGGGGAAGCATTACGATCGAAATTAGTGCAACCGTACAAATTCCGAATAAGGGGGTACCTGGATCGGGCAGATTGTTGAGCATTAGAGGGGTGGCGTGAACCAAATGCGCGACATCAGCCGGGACTCGTTGCGGGTAGTACCAGAGATAACCCGCGGACACCACGAGAGCGACCATGCCAAGACGGAGCAGCCCGCCGTAGACATTCAGCATGAATCGCTGCAGCCCGACAAACGGCAAGCAAAGCAATAAGAGCAGCCCCAGCGCAGACCAGGCGATGATGTTCTCGTACATGATTTGACCTCGTGGAAGTGATCCCAGAATTAGTAGTTCCCAAGATGATCCATCAAGAATGGGTCGAGCCCGATCACGCTATCCTCTCATCTTTTTGGATCGCTTTCAACAATCGAATTCTTTTGCACATCTTGTGCCATTGACCAATGGTTTTTTGTCGCCATCCGGATGCTCGCAAAATCTCTTTCACGTGAAAAGTCGATTCTGAGCGTGAATGGCTCGCGAGTTGCAATGTTCCATCCATCTCGAAAGAGCAAGGGTTTGAGAACCCCCCTTTTATCGATCGATTCGAAAGAACACTCTCACACAAAGGAATTAGAAAATGGTTACTACCACTGCCGCAAACACGGAAGATCTCGTGCCGGTTCAAAGCCGGATCTCTTGGGGAGCGATCATCGCCGGCTCCGTCCTGGCAATCTCCCTGTACTTCCTTTTGGCGCTGCTTGGCGGAGCGATGGGACTATCAGTCAGCGACAAAGTTGATCAACAGACACTGGGAGTCGGCGCAGCAATCTACGCGATTGTCGTGACTGCCGTATGCCTGTTCATCGGCGGGTACATCGCCAGTCAACTCACGACCGGTGAAAACAAGCTCGAAGGAGGGCTCTACGGCATCTTTGTTTGGGCCAGTGTGTTCGGCATTCTACTCGCTCTGATGACGTCGGGCGTACGGCTCGGCCTAACGGCAATGCTGGGGGCATCAACCGCGGGGAAGGTCGTCGCGGAAAATTCCAAACAGGTCGATTGGGAAGCATCGGCCCGGCAGGCGGGCGTTCCGCAGGAGCGTATTGAGGAATGGAAACAAAAGGCGAAGGATGCCCCGGCCACGGCCCGCCAGGCCGTTGAAGACCCGCAGAACCAGCAGGCTGCTGCGAACGCGGCTACTCGCATGACATGGTATACGTTCTTCGGCGTGTGGATTTCGATGATGGCCGCCGCGGCCGGCGGATACATCGGATCGGGACCGACCTTCCAACTTCTCGGTGTAACTGTCGGCCGAGCACCTGCGAATCGCAGTCCGATTATCGTTCACTAAGCACGCGGCGACACAAACTTGAGAAGTCGAATGCGTAAAAAAGGGACCCATCGGTTTGCCGATGGGTCCCTTTTTTTACCGACTTGAACTATCGCGACTTGCGAGGCTTGCTCTCCGCCCCGTGCCCAGCATGTTCCTGGCCGAACGGACACTCTTCCAAGAGTGGGCAGGCTTTGCATTTCGGATGTGTCTCGGTGCATAGCTGGATGGCAACCAAGCTGATGAGTTCGTTGAACAGGGCGCCCTTGGTCTTGGGCACATGGTGCTCGATGCTGCCGCGCAGTTGTTCGAGGCCTTCGGTGGACTCTTCGAGCATGCCGAGACGCCGCAGCACGCGAATGCTCGGGGCATCCAGCGGGATGGCGTGGCCGCCGAGCCCTTGCTGGATGACGTAGGAGACGACATAGTCGTTGCCGTCGATTACGCGAACGGGAATCCGGCCCGATTCCTTCATGCCGCCCTTGGCGACTTCGTTCAGCATGCGCGACAATTGTCGCGCGGCATCTTTGAGGCCCTTCTTGGCCAGGTCTTCCATGTCGAAGTTGTACTTGAGTTCGAACCAGTACTGCAAGATGCCGGTGATGCGCTGGGCGCGTTCGCCGGCCAGGGGAATGTTGGTGAGGACGTCTTCAATTTCGTGGGGGGAGGATACCCGGATCTCGTTCCAGTCAAAGAAATGCGTGCGAAGGTTCTTGTAGGCACGATCGGCGATATCGCGAGTCGTACCCTCGCGAATGATGCCGTAGATCAAATGCTCGAGCACGGGACGCTCTTCCGCGTCCGCCGGGGTGGTGTAGCGTTTCTTCAGCAGTTTCAGGATCTGTTCCAGTTGCTGCTGTTTGTTCATGGTCGTCGGCATGAGGTTGGCACCTTCCGTGATTGAGAGCAGGCAACCGCACGTGGCCCCGACTTACCGTCGGCCGGGGCTGGGCGAGCAACCGCCTACTCGATTTCTGGTTCCGCATCCTGTTCGGTCCCGTTTGTCTCTTCCGGCTTCTTTCCGAGCGCCTCGCTAATCAAGCGGGCGACTTCAATGCTGTTCTTCACTCCTTTATCGAGCACGAATTGCACGACGGGCACGTAGCGCGTCCGCATCCGCTCCCCGAGCTTTGCCTGGATAAAACCAGCGGCGCGAGCGAGCCCGTACATGCTCAGCTTCTGTTCCCGTTCCGAACCCATGATCGATACATAGACCTTGGCATGCTGCAGGTCGCCCGAGACTTCTGCCCGGGTAACCGTGACCATTTTGACGCGGGGGTCGCGCAACTCGAACAAAATGGTCTCGCTGGCCACTTCGCGTACCACTTCGGAAACCCGTGCTAAACGATGCGATTTCATCTGTTGCGTATTCCGTCCTTCAATCCACCTGATGGCTCGATATCGACTGTTCGCAACCGCAGAATTCCGCGATCGGGTGCTTCCGTAAGGCGTCGGCGATCTGATCCAGAACGCGTTTGACGCCCGCCGCCTCGTCGCCGATCGCGGCAACGCCCAGCACCACCAACTGATGGTCATCACGAGCCCCGACTTCGGCTGCGGCGACATTGAAGCCGTTTCGCAACCGATCGAGGATGCTCTTCACCACCTGCCGCTTGTCCTTCAGGCTCCGCGATTCGCGGACATGGAGGCGGACTTGTAATGCTCCTACATGCATAGTCATCAGTTGGGAATGGGCCGCGGCCCATTCCCGCCGCACTCAAAATTACAACGTTCTCAGCACGTGTTCAATGCGGTAGGCTTCGATGACGTCGCCCACCTTGAGATCGTCGTAACCGGAGATTTTCATGCCGCAATCGTACCCTTCGCGAACCTCGCGCACGTCGTCCTTGAACCGCTTGAGCGAATCGAGCGTGGCCGTCTTTTCGGGAGGCGGATAGACCACGGCCCCTTCGCGAATGACACGGATTTTCGACGAACGCTCGATTGTCCCCTGGGTGATGTAACAACCGGCGATCGTGCCAGTACGGCTGACCCGGAATGTCTCGCGGATGACCGCCCGACCGAGATGGATGATCTCCTCGCGCGGCTTGAGCTTGCCTTCCAGCGCCGCTTTGATGTCCTCGGTCAGCTTGTAGATGATGTTGTATTCGCGAATCGAGATGTCGCGATCCTCGGCCAGACGCATCGCCATATCGTCGGGGACGACGTTGAAGCCGACGACAATAGTATCTTCCGGCGAGGCAAGGGCGAGTTGCACGTCGCTTTCCGTGATGGCCCCGATGCCGGCGTGGAGCAGGCGGACGCGCACCTCGTCGTGGACCAGTTTCTCGAGTTCCTTGCGAATGGCTTCGACGGAACCACGCGCCTCGGCCTTGAGGATGACCTTGAGTTCCTGGATCTTGTTCTTGGCGTCTCCCAGCGATTCGAGCTTGATCGCGTCGCGCGGTTTGAACTGCGCCTCTTGAGCGCGAGTCTTACGTTTGTCGGCAATCTCGCGAGCTTTCGCCAGGTCCGCCACAACGTGGAAATGATCGTCGGCGTTCGGGACATCATCGAGGCCAGTGATACGAACCGGGAGGCTCGGTCCGGCTTCTTCAAGCAACAGGCCGTGATCGTCGTACATGGCGCGAACTCGACCGTACGAAGCACCGCAAATGATGACGTCGCCACGGTGCAAGGTTCCCTGCTGGACAAGGACAGTAGCCATAACGCCTTCGTCGCCCGAGAGATGGGCTTCGAGGCAGGTGCCCAAGGCGGGCTTGTGGGGGTTGGCCTTCAATTCCTTGAGTTCAGCGACAAGCGTCAAAGTTTCCAGGAGATCGTCGATGCCGATACCCTTGGTGGCGCTGGTTTGCACGAACTGGCAATCACCGCCCATCGAGTCGGGAATCAGACCAAATCCGTAGAGTTGTTGCTCCGTCCGGCGCAGGTTGGCGTCCGGGAGATCGATCTTATTGATGGCGACGACCATGGAAACGCCGGCCGCCTTGGCGTGGTTGATCGCCTCTTCGGTCTGCGGCATCACGCCGTCGTTGGCGGCCACCACGATGACGACAATGTCGGTGACATTGGCGCCGCGAGCACGCATCTTGGTGAAGGCCTCGTGACCGGGAGTATCGAGGAACGTGATCGGCTTGCCTTTGTGCATGACACGCCAAGCCCGGATGACCTGGGTGATGCCGCCGGCTTCGGTGTCGACCACATTCGAGGAACGGATGCGGTCGAGCAGCGACGTTTTGCCGTGATCGACGTGACCCATGATGGTGACAACCGGAGCACGCGGTTCGTACTGCGACTCGTCTTCGCCGGCCTGCTTGTGCTCTTCGAAGAGATCCTCTTCGGCATCCTTCGCCTTGATAATCTCGAACTCGACGCCTTTTTCGGACGCAATCAGTTCGGCCACATCGCGATCGATCGACGAATTGATTGTGTAGAGCGAGGCGGTGAGGTCCTTGAGCTTGAAAACAAGCTCGGCGACCTTCATACCGATCGCTTCCGACAACGAACGAACGGTGATGGGCAGGGTGATGGGCACCTTGCCTTTGCGTTCCACCGTGCCGGGGAGTTTCTTCTTGAGGAGGGCCTTCGGCCGCTTGCCGCGTTTGGTGCCGAAGTTCTCTTCCTCAATGTCGACTTGGCCGCCCTGAATGACGACGCTGCTCTGGCGGACCTTGCGTTGTTCCTGTCGTTTGGCGCGATCCGCATGGCGGCTATCGCGGCCGGCCACTTTGCCGGGCCCTGTCTTCTTCTTGCCGTCCTCATCGACCTCGTCGCCCTGTTCATCCACTTTGACGCCGGGGGCTGGCGGCGCGCCGGGAACGGGCGGCGGAGGAGCCTTCTTGAGCACGTCGGTGACGGAACGACCTTCACGCAGAGCTTGCAATTGCTCGGCGGTGAACTTCGTCGGGCCGGCGGGAGCGGGCTTTTTATCCTTGTCAGCGACGCCTGGGGCTTTGCCGCCATGTTGCGAGGTCAGCTTGCGATCGGCTTCAGTGCGTTGGACGCGACGTCCGCCGTCACGACCAGGACCGCCCGCTCCCGTAGGACCGCCTGCGGGTCGTACGTCGCGCACCGGCGGGGGAGTTACGGGAGCACCACCTCCAGGTCCACTGGAAGTCTTCGCAGTCGTGGGCGGAACGGGTGCGACCTTCACGACGGGAGGTGGAGGAGGCAAATTGGGGCGAGCCGGCGTGAGGTTGGCGGGCGATCTCGAACGCTGCGAGAGATTTACAATCTTGCTGGTGGTAATCGTGGGAGGACCCTTCACAATCGGCTGCGGAGTTACTGGCGTCGTCATGACGGGGGCGGGCACTGCCTTCGGCGCTTCCGTGGGAACAGCAGTCCGAGCGGCAGGAATCTCCGGCTCGATAACGACGGGCGTTGGTTCGGGAATTACTTCGTTGACAACCGGCGCGATCGGTTCCACCTCTGGAGCGACGACCTCGGGCGTTTCCGCTACGATAGGCGCTTCGGGAACGATCTCGGGCTCGGGCTCAACGGTCGGAGCATCCTCTACGGGGGCTGTCGCCGCCACCGGCACTTGAGCAACCGGCTCCACCTCGGGAGGGGGGATGTCCAAGTCCGGTCGGGTTTCGACCTTACTCTTCCCGATCAGGTTAACGATCCTCTTGTCTCTGGGCGGCGCCGCGGCCGGCGCAGGGCGCGGAGCCTCGGGTCCGGCCGCTTTCGGCCCACGGGCGAGGCGCTGTTTCAGCGCATCGACCTGCTCATGTTCCAGGCTCGCCAGCTGACTCTTGACTTCGAATCCCATGCTTTTGCACAGGTCGATGATGGTCTTGCTGTCGACGCCTAGCCCACGTGCGAGGGCGAAGACGCGTACTTTTTCTTTATCTTTCGTTTGCTGCAAGCGAAACTCCTCCGGGACAATCCCCCATCGTCCCGTCTTGCCTTTCAGGCAAGAGCGTAATTGATAAACGCTGAATTCGGAACATTCATTCTAACCAGACTGGCGATTTATGGAAGTGGAGACTCCCAAGTCGCCAGGAAAGGCAGGGTTGTGGCAGGCCGGAATCGGGGCGGATTCGTGGCCCAAGCAGTATCGAGTGGTTCAGATAAGCATGATGTCGGTACTACCCTCGCCTATCGGTTGGGGGAAACTGCAGCAATGATCGGACAACTAAGGAGTTCAGTAGGTTCAACCCCGAAAACGGTTCTCGGGTATTGGCTTAGTTATTTTCCGTGGCAGGATTCAACGTTTCTTCTTTCGATTCAACGACTTGCGCCAATTCTTCTTCGGGCGCGAATAGTTGATGGAACGATCCAGGAGCCGCCTCGGTTTCCGGGGCCGGCTCGACCATCTCCGGAGGAAGCTCCAGGGATTCAGCCGGCGTCTCTTCCGTCGGCTCTTCGGTCGGGATTTCTCCTTCAACAGCCGGGGCGGCTTCTTCTTCGGGAGTCCGTTCGAGCTCGGGCTCACCTTCCCGTTCAAATTTCTCCGCCATTTCTTCCGCAAAGAGGATCATATCGTCGGCTTCGTCTTCCGTGATGTTGGCCATGGCGGCGATCTGGGCCGGCTCCATGAACGTCACATCAGTGTATGAGAGGAACCCTTCCGTGATTAAAAGTTCCACGAATTCCGGACTGGCAAACGGCATGGCGCTGAACCAGCGTTCAGCTTTCCCGACGCTTTCGCCGAGTTCCTCGGGAGTCATGATTTCGATGTCCCAGCCGACGAGCTTGCTCGCCAGCCGAACGTTCTGACCACGCCGTCCGATGGCCAGCGACAGCTGATCCTCCTCTACGAGCACGACGGCTCGGCCGAGAATCTGATAGAGCATGACTTCGCTGATTTCGGCGGGTTGCAGGGCATTCGGGATCATGACCTGCATCGAATCGTTCCAGCGGACGATGTCGATGCGTTCACCATTGAGTTCATCAATGACGTTCTTGATGCGGCTGCCGCGGACGCCCACGCAAGCTCCGACGCAATCGACTTTCATGTCGATCGAGCTGACGGCCACTTTGCTGCGGTAACCGGCCTCGCGGGCCACATTCTTAATCTCAATTGTACGGTCGGCAATTTCGGGGATTTCCTGCTCGAAAAGCGAGCGAACGAAGTCCGGATGGCAGCGGGAGAGCACAATCTTGACGCGGTGGCCGTTGCGGCGGACATCCATGACGACGGCTTTGGCGCGGTCGCCGACGTGCGGGGTTTCACCCGGAATTTGCTCGGAGCGTGGCAGGAGCGCCTCGATGGTGCTGCCGGCATTTTTGCCGTCTTTGCTGAGCGTGACAATGGCCGTGCCCGCGTCGACGCGCTGCACCGTGCCGGTGACCATTTCTCCCTTGCGGCCCTGAAATTCCGAGAAAACGCCTTCGCTCTCCGCTTCGCGGATCTTCTGGATCATCACTTGCTTGGCGGACTGAGCGGCGATGCGGCCGAGCAATTCGGGATCAATGAGCTGATCGCCGCGCTGAGCGATAATTTGACCCGACATGCGATCGATATGGACGAGAACGTCTTCTTCTTCACCGGCCTGACGCTGGGCGGCGAGTTGCAGGGCCGACTCAATGCCGTTTAAGATCACCTCTTTGGGGATGGTCTTCTCACGGTGCATCGTTTCGACAATGCGGAGCAATTCCGGACCATTCATCGCGAGTGCTCGTGGATCTTGGGGATCACGCCACGCACCCATCGTGGGCACCAACAAAAATCGACCATGCGGCGGCCCGCCGGTTCCGCATCCTTCTCTTGAGTTTCAAGAAAAGAAGCAAATCTCGCGAGCCCTCGTCACGGTCGGCGGCTGCCAACACGGCGTGCGGGTCATCACAACCATATTGTGTTAAGTGAATGCGTCGTCAGCAAGGGCAAGTGGCGGAAGAGCCGTAATTATTCGGGGATTGCAATGTACGGGCAGTCAGCAAATCACTCATCCCGCGTCCCATTAAACAAGCCAATGTAACTATGATACCGGCGTACCCCGATCTGCCGGCGGTCGACAGCAACCTTGACGGCGCAACGGTCTTCGTGCGTGTGGGTGCAGTCGGGGAAGCCGCACAATGCCACGTAGGGTCGGAATTCGGGGAAGAAGCCTTCGACCTCTTCGGGGATGATGTCCCACAGGCCTAGTTGCCTGACGCCGGGTGTATCGACAACCCAACCGCCGAACGTGAGCTTGATGAGTTCGGCCGTTGTCGTGGTGTGCCGGCCTTTCTGGTTCACGTCGCTGACTGTCCGTACTCGCAGGCTGAGTTCGGGCTGGATCGCATTCAACACGGACGACTTGCCGACGCCGCTCTGGCCGGAGAATACGGTGGCCCGATCCGATAACATCGCGCGGAGTCGTTCGAGTCCCTGACCAGTGACCGCGGAAGTTAGCAAGGCGGGGATGCCAAGCTGGCTGTAGGCGCCGATGAGCGATTGCATCCGCCAACTCTCGACGCGGTCGGCTTTGTTCAAGCAGATAATCGGCGCCAGTTGCCCCATCGTGGCGGTCGCCAGATAGCGGTCGATCAGGTGCGGTTTCAGATCGGGTTCGACGAGCGAGACGACGATCACCAGTTGATCGACGTTGGAAACCAGTACATGTTCTCGCCCACGAGACTCGCGAGTGAGGACGCCGTGCCGCGGTTCGACCCTTTCGATCATCCCTTCGCCGTTGCCATCGGCCTTGAACCAGACGCGATCGCCTGTCGTCACGATGCTGCGTTCATCGGTCATCAGGCTTTTGAGAAGGCCACGGACGGCACAGCGATAGGTCACGCCATCGACGCCTTCGACGACGCTCTGTAATCCGAAGACTTTGATCACCCGGCCGAGTTGACAACCATCGGAGCCGACGGCCGGCATTTCTTGGTCGGTCCCGCTCGGGGCTCCATCCTGGATGATCGTGCGATAACGGGAAAGGTCGCCCTTGGCGCGGACGCGTTCGTCGTTCGCGGTAGCCTCATCGACGTAGCCGTGATCTTGAAAACCGCGCGTCCACGAGTTCGGCCGCGGCGGCTTTGAGCGGTTCTTGCGAAGTTCGACGCGGGTTTTCTTTTTCTTGTCCATGAGAAATCAGGATACAGTGAGGCCATTGAAGATGACAAGCCCGACCCTGCCCGCGCCGTGTATAATGGAAGTACTATGGCACTCTCTCTCCATGGTTTTCTCCCGCGTATTGATCCGCTACGGTCGTTGCCTGCCGGCTCGCCGCTGGCGATGCTCGACGATCTCGGTCAAGATCTTCCCAGCATTCTGGAAGACCGGAATGCTCGGACGTATCTGCGCGGTATCGACATCCCTGCTTGGCCGACGGACCCCGTCACGCCGGACGAACTTCCTGCGTTGCGGCTCTACTACGTCCGCCTCGGCTTCGTCGCTTCCGGTTATGTGAATCAGATCGGCGAGGCGCCGGCCATCGTGCTGCCACGCAATATTGCCGTGCCGTTCGCACATGCTTGCCGACTGCTGAATCGGCCGCCGATCCTCAGTTACGATGGCTATGCTCTCTATAACTGGAAGCGATTTGATCCCGCCAAACCGATCGCATTAGGCAATATTGATACGTTGCAGAACTTCGTGCATCTTTACGACGAGCACTGGTTCATCCTCGTTCATGTGGAAATCGAGGCTCTGGCGGAAGCGGTATTGGCCGCAATCCGCGACGGAGCGGAAGCGGTCGCTCGTGGCGATGTCAAACAACTGGACGCCGCCCTGGAATGCATCGCTGATTCCGTGACCCAACAAGCGGCCGTGTTGCGCCGCATACCGGAGAAGATGGACCCGCACGTGTACTATCGGTCGTTCCGCCCGTACATCCGCTTCTTCGAAAATGTCGTTTACGAAGGCGTGGAAGGCGGACCGATCAGCTATCGAGGCGAGACGGGGGCTCAGAGCAGCATCATGCCCGCTCTCGTGGCGTTCTTGAAAATCCCGCATCAATCATCCATGTTGATGAACCACCTGACCGACATGCGGAATTTTATGCCCGCCGAGCATCGTGAATACCTGACCGAGATCTCGGGGCTACCGAGTCCGAAACCGCTCGCGAGTGCCGAGCCCTTCAACCGCGCGCTGGAAGCGATTGCCCAGTTCCGAGAAGTGCATTTCGGCTGGGCCGACCTCTACATTCATCAACGCGTAGCCGATCCACGTGGCACGGGCGGCACGCCGTATCGGCAGTGGTTGCAGCAACTGATTGATGAGACTCGCGGGCATCGGAAGTGAAAGTGGTCGAAGTGTACTCCCTGCGGAACATTCTAACTGAAGATTGCCGTCACGGCGCGGAGGATTGCTCCATCGGCGCTTCCATCTTCAACTCGGCGACCCGCGACAAATCGAGAATGCTAAAAGCATCGTCGTCTTGATAAACGATGACGGTTCGACCACTTGGAGACATCGACAGATAATCGCGATGATGAATTCGATAGGTTCTACCATTCGCTAGGTGCATTGTAAACGGCCGAAAAGGATTCGCTTCGCGAGCCGCACGCATTTGCTCAATCGTCATAGGTTATCTCGTGTGGGTCATCGGATTTTTGATTCCAGCCAAGTTCATTCTTGCGAGTGACATCAACAGATACAAGGGAAAAGATAGTTATCGTGGTGTAGTAGGCGACTCATCTCCTTGATCGATTCACCGCTTCACCGAAATACCCTGAGCTGGACACGACACGAAAAATCAGCTATCGGAAGAATTCCTTCACATTTAGATTGACCCCTTGAGAAATTTGGACGACAATTCCATCATCTTCGTCGACCGGGTCGTTCGCAATCCTACCTTGACCCGGTCCGGAGTACGCGCTCGAATCTGAATGTTCGGGTCGCACACCTACCTGGGGGCTTTCTCATGCTCGAATTCTCGGGACACACACAGAAGTTCTGCGACGGTCTGTCGCGGCGAAACTTCTTGCAAATCGGTGCCTTTGGCGCGGGTCTGTCGCTGGCGGACATGCTCCGCTTGCAAGCGGCACAGTCGACCGCCGTCAAACCGACGCGCACCAAATCCGCCATCATGATCTACCTGCCTGGCGGACCGTCGCACATGGACATGTACGACCTCAAGCCGGACGCGCCGACGGAATTCCGCGGCGAGTTCAAACCGATCGCCACCAATGTTCCCGGTGTCTCGATCTGCGAACACTTCCCAATGCAAGCCAAGATGTGGGACAAGCTCGCCTGCATCCGCTCCGTCATCGGCTCGAACGAACACTCTGACTCGACGGTGACCACCGGCTACAGCGATAACACGAATCGCACCGCCAATCACCCCTCGTTCGGCGCGGTCGTCTCGAAGGTCCGCGGCGGCGGTGAAGCGGTTCCCCCGTTCGTCAGCCTGCGCGGCATGAGCCGCGGCACCGAACCAGGTTACCTCGGCACCGCTCATCGTCCGTTCGCACCGAGCGGGCAGGGCAACTCGAACCTGAAGTTGGCTCAAGGCGTTACCACTGAACGCCTGGCCGAGCGCAAAGATCTTCTCGAGTCGATGGACGACGTCAAGCGGAACATCGATGCCAGCGGCACCATGGCCGGCATGGACACCTTCACGCAACGCGCCATCGAAATGGTGACCTCCGGCACCGTTCGCGAAGCACTCAGCACCAAGAATGTCGATGCCAAGACTCTCGAACGCTACAAGGGCGTCGAGCAGTTCCTGACGGCTCGCCGTCTGATCGAAGCAGGCGTCGGTTGCGTGACCTTGTCGATCGGCGGTTGGGATACGCACGGCAAGAACTTCGAAATCCTCAAGAAGCAACTGCCGACGGTTGACCGGGCCCTGGCTAACATGATCCAGGACCTTCATGACATCGGCATGGCGGACGACGTCGTCACCGTGATGTGGGGCGAGTTCGGCCGCACGCCGAAGATCAACATGGGCGCGGGCCGCGATCACTGGCCGGCAGCCATGTCCGCCTTCATCGCCGGCGGCGGCTTGAAGATGGGCCAAGCGATCGGCAGCACTACCGCTCGCGGCGAAACCCCGAAAGATAGCCCTTACTCGATCCAGCGCGTCCTCAGCACGATCTACGGCGCGATCGGCATCGACCCCGGCATGACCTTCCCGAACGGCACCGGCCGCCCGATGTACGTTCTCGACGATCGCGACCCGGTTCGCGAACTGGTTTGATTCGACTGGAAGAGATTGAAAATTATCAATTGATAATTTTCAATTGTTAGTTTTCAATCTCTTCGTCTTTCTCGTTGAGCGATTGGCTCGTAGATGATCCCACCCCCCAAGACACTTCCTCCTTCTCCAGGAGATCTCGATGCGACTTCTCACCTGCACCTTGTTTCTGGCTTGCGTCGGCCATGCTGCCGCCGCCGCGCCGAAACCGGCCGACATCAAAGAACTGCAAATACACCCGAGCAAAATCGCCATCAAAGGGGGCGACGACGCTCCCCAAGTCATCGTGACGGCCGTGCTGACGACTGGCCGACTTGTTGATGTCACCGCCGAGATGGTCTACAAGGTCGCCGACGTAAAGATCGCGGATGTGACCAAGAGCGGCCGCGTCATGCCGAAAGGCAACGGCTCGACCACCATCTCCGCCACGTTTGCGGGCAAGAACGTCTCGATCCCCCTGACGGCAGAACATGTCGGCGAGAACTTGCCAATCAACTTCTCCAACCAAGTAGTGCCGATCTTTACGAAGCTCGGTTGCAACTCGGGTGGTTGCCACGGCAAAGCGAGCGGCCAGAACGGCTTCAAGCTCTCGTTGCTCGGCTTCGAACCCGAACTTGACTTCATGACGCTGGTGAAAGAAGGCCGCGGGCGACGCGTCTTCGCGGCCGCTCCGGAACACAGCCTGCTTCTGATGAAAGCCTCCGGCCAGATAGCTCATGGCGGCGGCCGCAAGATGGATCCGAACTCCGAGGAATACAAGATCGTCCGCCGCTGGATCGCGGCTGGGCTCCCGTTCGGCAACGAAACCGATCCGACCGTGGCCAAGATCACGATTTACCCCGAACATCGCGTCCTCAGCAAGCAGGATCGCCAGCAAGTCGCCGCGTACGCGCATTACTCGGACGGCACGGTGGAAGACATCACCCGCCGCACTCAGTTCGAAAGCAACGAGCAAGAAATTGCCAAGGTTGATGAATTCGGCGTGGTCTCGACCTTCGGGCTGACCGGTCAAGCCGCCATCATGGCACGTTACCAAGGCCAAGTGACGGTATTCCAGGCTGCAGTGCCCTTGGGTCTTAAGATTCCGGAATACAAGTTCGAAGCCCGCAATTTCATCGATCGACTCGCCCAGAAGAAATGGCAAGAACTTGGCATCGTGCCTTCGGAACTGTGCGATGACGAAACCTACGTTCGCCGTGTGTTCCTTGATGTGAGCGGCACCTTGCCGACGCCGCAGCAAGTGCTTGACTTCGTGGCGAGCAAAGATCCCGCCAAGCGCGATAAGTTAGTTGACACGCTTCTCGATCAACCGGAATTCGCCTACTACTTCGCGAACAAATGGGCTGACATTTTGCGAGTGAAACGCGGCGGCAACAACAATAACCAGGGCGGCAGCCGTGCTTACGGCACGTTTGCCTTCCATACCTGGATTCGTGAAGCGATCGCCGCGGATAAGCCCTATGACGAGATGGTCCGCGAGATCCTCGCCGCCAATGGCGACGAAGGCAAGAACCCGCCGACCGTCTGGTACAAAGACATCTTGAACGCTGAGCAATTTGTGGACAACGCCAGCCAGGTGTTCCTGGGGCTGCGTCTTGCCTGTGCGAATTGCCACCATCATCCCTACGAAAAGTGGAGCCAGGACGATTACTGGGGCCTCGCGGCGTTTTACTCCCGCGTCGGCCGGAAGACCTTGCCCGTTCCCGGAGTGTCGGCACAGGTCCAGCAGAGTTCGAAGCAGGTGATTTACGTGCTGGCCACGGGCAATGTCGTGAACAAGCGGACGAATAAGCCATCGCCGATTAAACCGCTAGATGGCGAGGCTCTCGCAATTACGCCCGGTACGGATCCTCGCGTGCAACTGGTTGATTGGATGGTCGACGCCAACAACCCGTTCTTCGCACGGGCCGTTACCAATCGCTACTGGGCGCACTTCTTCGGCCGTGGCATCGTCGATCCGCTTGACGACATGCGCGTGACGAACCCGCCGTCGAATCCGGAGTTGCTTGATGCTCTGGCCGAGGACTTTATCAAGAACAAGTTCAGTCTGAAGCATTTGATCAAGACCATCTGCTCGAGCCGAGTCTACCAGTTGAGTTCCAGCCCGAACGAGTTCAACCAGCACGATAAGCAGTCGTACGCCCGGTACTATCCGAAGCGGATGATTGCCGAAGTGTTGTTCGACGCGGTGTCACTAGTCACCGACAGCCCGGCTCAGTTTAGCGGCATGCCGCGCGACAAGTTCGCCCCGAACCGGGCGATGATGTTGCCGGACGAATCGTACGCGTCGTACTTCCTGGACGTGTTCGGCCGGCCGCAACGAATTAGCGCCTGCGAGTGCGAGCGTGTGAGCGAGGCCAATCTGGCTCAAACGTTGCACTTGTTGAATTCGGACGAAGTGCAGGGCAAAGTGGCTCAACGAGGCGCCCGTGCCGAGCGTCTTGCCAAAGACACGCGCACGGATGAGGAAAAGGTCACGGAACTCTTCTTGTGGTGCTGGGGCCGCAAGCCGACCGAAGGGCAATTGAAGCTGGCGATGGACAACGTCGCCAAGCACAAGGATCGGAAGCAGGACGCCTACGAGAATATCCTGTGGGCACTGATCAACTCGAAGGCATTCGTGTTTAATCAGTAAAGTGAATTGATCGATCAAGTGAGCCGAGGTCTTTGACCTCGGCTTTTTTTGTTTGCGGCGAGACAGAGCGTCGAGAATTGAAAAATCATTGAAGTCTCGTGTCGGCGGGGTTACACTCTCCCTGAAATAGCCAATCGGTGCTTGCATCGCCAACCGACGCCGGTTGGGCCAAACAGGATGTCCGGAAGCACAGGGCGGTTCGGTAGGCGGATTTTGAGGGATGACGTGTCCATGCTCAAAGCGTTTGTGATTTGTGAAGACGTTACCGATAATCCCGCGCACAGGGACCAAAAGGACTTGCGTGGGGCTGGCCTGTCACGGCTGGTGTGCGTGGACCCGCTTCCCGTGAAACTGTCCTTCTGGGTCTTCGTTCAATTGTCGGACCAGAAAGAAACGGGAGAGGCGCGGTTGGCGATCATGCGCGCCGATTCCGGTCGGCGCTACTTCTTCCGTCCGATCACCATCCGACACGACGACTCGGTGCAGGCGAGCGTTTTCTGCATACGAATTTATGATTGCGTTTTTCCTGAGCTGGGCATCTACTTCCTTGAATTGTGGTGCGATAACGAATGGATCGTCGATCAGCGTCTCGAATTGACCTAACAGGAGAGTGCGATGGCAAAGAACGAAAACCAAAAGGCAGGTGCGGCGGGGGTTCAGGTTTTTGAACTGACTATGGATAACCCTGAAGACCAAGACGATCTGAATCGCCACCTACATAAGCCCGGTGAGCCCAACAACAGCCCGTCTATCCCACCCGTTTCGTCGCCATGCGCCCCCTGCACGAACCAGAGCGTTGCATCGGAGCGAGCGGGATAGACTTCTCTTCGTTCGGTGAGCGGAGGAATTGCATGGATTTTTTGTCGCACCCCTACTACGACTGCTCCGACGCCCGCGAGTGGTTTTACCTACGCCCTGAGGACTGGACCGAATTGGAGCCGGGTCCGGACAAGGCGCTGCAGGATTGGCTTCGGGCAGACAAGTCCTGGTTGTGCGAGCTGGCGCTGAATCGAATTCGGGCCGCAGCGGGCGAGAGCTACCTTGCCGAGCGACCATATCCCGATGTCAACAAGTTCCTGTTTTTCCCGATCGGCGATCACGGGTATCGGGTGTACATCGTGTATTTCTTCAACCAACGGCCGAATGCTGCTTCGCCGGACAGCGATTTCTGGTGGGCCATTATCAATCACGCACATGCAATTGGACCGTACGCCACCGGCCGTCGGGAAGCCAATGTGATTGGTCTTGGTTGGGTGGTGCCGTAGTCGCAGGCAGGCCAAGGCACGCCATCTATGATGAGTCCGATGTCAAGTCTGAGCGGCTTGTCTGGCGAGTGATCAGGCTCGACCAATTACATTTGCCAGCATCGATTGCCAAGATACTCGACGTTTTCACCTTCGATCAGTGGCCGTATTGCGGCGGGCTAGCGTTTCTTGACGGCTACTTCTTCTGCTCAAACAGCCACTTCATCAACTCGGGATCGGCGTACGCCGGCGTCCAGGCGTTGTGTCCGATTGTCGGGTACTCCGTGTACTTCGGCTTGCCGCCCGCTTTCTCGATGGCCGCGATCATGTTTTTCGAGCGGATCGTCTTCACGACGGTGTCTTTCGCTCCGTGGAAGGCCCAGATCGGCAGGTCCTTGATCGTCGCGGCCGTGGCTTCGTCGCCGCCGCCGCAGACCGGTGCGATGGCGGCAAACAGATCAGGGAAGCGGGCTGCGAGATCCCAGGTGCCGTAGCCGCCCATCGACAGGCCGGTGAGGTAGACACGCTTCGGATCGATCGGCTCATCTTTCAGCAACTTGCGGATGAGTTCAATCGTCAACCGGGAAGGGTCGGTCATCTCCTTGGGCATCACGTGCGAATTGGCGCTCCAGTCGACATCGACCCACTTGGTCGAGTTCGGGCACTGCGGCACGATCATGAAGCAGGGATACTTTTCGAGGGCGTCTTTCGAGGTAAACGCCGCCACGCCGTGGGTCAGTTGCTTTTCGTTATCAGTCCCGCGTTCGCCCGCCCCGTGCAGCAGGACGACGAGGGGATACTTCTTCGCGGGATCGGCATTCTGAGGCTTCAACAGCCGATAAGGGAGTTCCTTGCCCGCGGCATCCTTGTAGACGAGTTTCTCGAGCAGCGGAGGATCTTTGGCTCGCATCTCGTTGCACCCGACGAAAAAAAAGACCGCGAAAGCGGTCCGAAAGAGCATCCGATTCATGATCGTTCCCCCATTTCAAAAGATTCGAAAGCCGAGGTAACCGTTGATCCAGAAAGTAAGAATAATGATGGTGGGCACGCCCAAAATAGTGAACAGCCACATCAAGTTGTCTTTGGATTGCTGCTTCATGATCTGCACCTGTTCGAAAAATGATCCATTATCGATGATTTAGCGAAGCACCGGCATTCCGGCAATCGTACATCCGGACATCACCGGGGCGATTTTGTATTTTCACTGGAAGAGGTCGTTTGATTCGCCATTCCGAGATCGGGAGCCGTTCGCTATGAGCCAAGACGTTCGCACGACGCTGGAATTCAAGACCGAGTTGAAGCAGCTACTCCATCTCATCACGCACTCGCTTTACTCGAACAAGGAGATCTTCCTCCGCGAATTGCTGAGCAACGCCAGCGATGCCATCAACAAGATCCGCTTCGACTCCATTAATAACGACGAGAAGCTCGAAGGCAACAAAGACTGGAAGATTCGCATCATCCCCGACCGCGAAAAGGGCACGTTGACGATCAGCGACAACGGCATCGGCATGTCGCGGGAGAGCGTCGTCGAGAATCTCGGCACCATCGCCCGTTCCGGCACCAAGGCGTTTCTGGAAACTCTGAAGTCGCAAGAGGGTTCGACGAGGCCGGAGATGATCGGCCAGTTCGGCGTCGGCTTCTACTCGGCCTATATGGTGGCCGACCGCGTGACGGTCATCACGCGCATGGCCGGCTCGCCGGCTGATGGCATCCGCTGGGAATCGGACGGGCAGGGCGAGTTCACCATCGAGCAACACGAGAAAGCAACGCGCGGCACGGATGTGATTTTGCACCTGAAGGAAGACGAGAAAGAATTCCTGCAGGAATGGACGCTCCGCTCGCTAGTCAAGAAGTTTTCGGACTTCATCGAGCATCCGATCGTCATGGATAGCGAGCAGCATGAGGGTGAGGAGAAGAAGATCGTCGAGGAGACGTTGAACTCCCGCAAGGCTCTCTGGCTGCGCTCGCCCAACGAGATCTCGGCGGAAGAGTACAACGCCTTTTATCAACAGATCAGCGACGATCAAGAAGCGCCGGCTCGCGTGATCCACTACACGGCCGAGGGTCGCACCGAATTCCGCGTGCTCATGTTCATCCCCGCCCGCAAACCGTTCGCCCTCCAGTACGAGGAGGCGAAAGGGCTCAAGCTTTATATCCAGCGTGTCTTGATCATGGATTCGTGCGAGGCGTTGCTGCCGCCTTACCTGCGTTTCGTTCGCGGCATCGTCGACTCAAGCGATCTGCCGTTGAACATCTCGCGTGAGATTCTCCAGTCGAATCCGTTGCTCGATCGCATTCAGAAAAACGTCGTCCGCAACGTGCTCGAAGACCTCGAAAAGTTCAAAAACACCGAATTCGAGAAGTACACGACGTTCTACAAGGACCTGGGCGTGATGCTCAAAGAGGGGGCAGCCCGCGACTATGCGAATCGCGAGGCCGTGCAGAACCTGTTGCTCTTCGAATCGCTGGCGACCGAGGCGGGTAAGTTCATCACCCTGGCCGAGTACGTCGAGAAGATGCCGGCCGAGCAGACCGACATCTACTACTTGATTGGCGAGACGCGCGAAGTGATCGAACACTCGCCGCTCCTCGAAGTCTTCCGCGCCAAGGGCTGGAACGTCCTGCTCATGACCGACGCGATCGACGAGTGGATGATGCCATCCATCGGCACCTTCAAGGGGAAGAAGTTCACCGCGGCCGATCGGGGCGAGCTCGATCCCTCGGTTGCGCCGAAAGATACTCAACCGCCGACCGAGGCGTTCCGTGGGTTGTTCGACCGCCTCAAGACGCTGCTTCCGGAAGTCGGCGACGTTCGGCTCTCCTCACGCTTGAAAGAGAGTGCCTCGTGCTTGGTGGCCGATGGACAGGCCATGTCAGCCCATTTCGAACGCATGATGCGGCGAATGAATCGCGATCCCGAGTCCGAGGCGAAACGCATCCTCGAACTCAACGGCGAACACCCGGCTGTCACAGCTCTCCGCGACCTGTTTTTCAAGAATCCGGACGATCCGCGCATTGAGAATCATGGCCGTCTTTTCTATGAACAAGCCGTGATCGCCGAGGGCTCGAAGCTAAAGGACCCCTCGGCTTTCGCCCGTCGAATCAACATGCTTGTTGCCAACGACCTGAAGAACGGTTAAATTTGCTAAAGCGGGGCGCGGCTGCGCCCCGATTAATCCTGCCATCGGAGACATTTCATGAGGCTCTTCCGCTTCCCGACCCTTCTGGGTTTTGTGCTCAGCGCCGCGGGCGTCTGGCTTCTCTCGTCCGCTGCGGAAGAGTCACAGGCTCAACAGAAGACACCCAAGAAGAAAGTGGTGGTTCCCAAGGAAGAGTTTGCCTACCCGCCGAAACTGAAGGGCGACAAGGAAATCGTCACCGACAAATCCGAAGCGTTCTTGAAGCCGGGCGATACGCTTCTGCCCGAGGTGCAAATCGCCAAGACGCCGCCGACGATTGAATTCGCCTTCATCCCCGGCCAAGACTACAAGGGCAACCCGTGGTCGGCCTGGGGAGACAGCACCTTCGCCAACGGCAAGTATTACACCGCCTACGGCGATCACAAGGCGCCGGGCGGCAATGCCTTCATCTATGAATTCGATCCCATCAAGAAGTCGTTCCGCCAGCTATGCGACATCCGCAAGTTGCTGGACTTGAAAGAGGGCATGTATACGCCGGGCAAAGTGCACACGACGCTTTCGGTCGCCAGCGACGGCTGGATCTACTTCGCCACCCATCGCGGCTCCACCGGCATCACAAGTACCGCCCAAGGTTACAACGGCGACTGGATCATTCGTTGCCATCCGGAAACCGCCAAGTCGGAAATTGTAGCGGAAGGCGTGGTTCCCAAACACTGCATTCCAACCGGGTTTCTCGACCCCAAGCGCCTGATCTTCTATGCCGGCACCGCGCCGCCGACTGCCGACAAGACCGCCAAGATTCACTTCTTCGCCTATGATGTCAAGAACAAGAAGCTGCTGTGTGACGTCGAAGACGGTCCCGCGCGGGCGATGATTTTCTCCCTGGCCACTGGCAAGGTCTGGTACAACGAGGGAAGTTCTGAGAAGCTCATGCGCTATGACCCCGCGACGGGCGGCAACCCTGTGGAAGTCCCCGGGATGATCGGCGTGCGGGCGGCTTCGCAAGAGACGGCCGACGGCATGGTTTACACGGTCTCCAACGGCCAAGGCGGCGGTGACGCTAATTTGTATTCGTTCAACACCAAGACCGAAGCAATTGAAATGATCAGCTCGATGCAAGTGGGCGTCAGCAAGTATATCACGTCGCTCGACGTAGACCCCACCGGTCGTTATCTCTATTACGTCCCGGGCGCCCACGGCGGCGCCGAGAAAGATAACAGCCCAGTCGTGCAATTTGACCTGAAAACGAAGACACGCAAGGTCATCGCCTTCCTGCATCCGTACTACCAGGAGACGTACGGCGCGACTCCGTCGGGAACCTATAGCGTCGCCCTCTCGGAAAAGGGCGACACTCTCTACGTTTCCTGGAACACCAACCGCAGTACGACGGTCAAGGTGTGGGAGTGCATGGCCATGACGGCGATCCACATTCCGGAATCGGAACGGAAGCCGTAGACTAAACGAATTTAGTGCTTGATTTTCTTTGTTCGTAGTGACCCGCTTCAGCGGGTCCGGACCCGCTGAAGCGGGTCACTACGAACAAAGAACCTTAACTTGACAATCTCTTCGAGGTTAACCCATGACCTGCCCCGTTGCTTTGTTGATTCTTCTTTCGCTCTCCAGCTTTGTTCACGCCGACGAAAAGGACGACGAGATCGCCAAGCAAAAGGCGGCGGCTCTTGCTTTGCTCAAGCAGTGCGACGTCATGAATGGCGCTCTGCTTGAGACGCCCGATCTATTCGTCGCGGGCGGTTTTCCCGAAGCCAAACTCAAAACGATGGGCGACCTCGTTCAGAAGAGCTACGCTTCGGCAATCAAGGCCCTGAAGTTCGAAGCGGATCAAAACCCGTTCAAAGCGAAGTTGACCGTTTACTTCCTCCCTGATCGCAAACAACTGAGCGCTTTCGTGGGCGCGGTACTCAACGACCGGCTCGACAAGGGAGATCGCAGCCAAGTTGACGCCGTATATAAGTACCCCTACGCGGCGATTAGCGTTTACCCCGGCGAAAAGCCGATCGACCTCGAGGCCGAGGCAGCGAATCAGATTGCCGTGGCTCTTCTGCGCGGCAAGGCGGGATCGAACTCATTGCCGCAGTGGATGGAGGACGGCTTTGTCAAAGCACTGAAGATGCGAGCGGCGCCTCTCTCTCCTGACCGGACAGCCATTCGAAAAATGCTCGCCGAGACCAAGACCGTGCCGGCCAAATACAAGGTGGCGGATGTCTGGGGGCCGAACTATGACAAAGAAAAACAGCTCCTCGCGGGCAGCCTGATGGAGTTCTTCGTCTTCGGACCGGAGTCGGCCAAGCTTGGGAAGATCCTCGCTGGAATGAGGCCGATGGACGGCGCCCCGGCCCCGAAGATGGATGCCGTCTTGATGAGTCTGGAGATGCCGCTTGACAAGCTTGACATCGCCTGGAAGAAATATGCGATGACGGGGAAGTGATCGGCATTCTTCCCTCTTGACTCGCGCCCTATACTATCACTTCAAGCCACCCAGATCCGCCATGGCGGGTGTGCTGCCGCCTGGCAGCCGCACCGTAGCGGGTCGCGGTGGCTTTGTGCGTTCACCCTCCAGGAGACGAATCCGATGCTTTCGAAAAAGAAACTGCTTGCCACGCCGATTCAACATATCGACATGACCAAGACCGAGGTTGTTCCTCTGGTGAATGCGATGCGTTCCATGGCGTTTTCCGCCCGCGACCTGGCTCGGGCGGCCGACATCACCGAGAAGATGCTGAAAGACAAAAAGTGCGGCGTCATTCTCTGCCTGGCCGGCTCGCTCATCAGCGCCGGGCTGAAGAAGGTCTTCTCCGACGCGATCCGCCACAACATGGTCGACGCCATTGTCAGCACCGGCGCCAACATCGTCGATCAGGACTTCTTCGAGGCCCTGGGCTTCAAACACTACGTCGCTGAGGAAAAACTGCGATCGGGCATGTTCGACGGCGAACTCCGCGAACTCCAGATCGATCGCATCTACGACACGCTGATCGACGAAGATGAACTCCGCGTGTGCGACGACACGATCCGTGAGATTGCCGACGAACTGGAAGGCCGGCCCTATTCCTCGCGCGAATTCATCTACGAGATGGGCGCGTACCTCGAGCGCGAAGGCTGCAAGACGCCTGACAGCATCGTCTGGGAAGCGTACCAGAAAGATGTGCCGATCTTCTGCCCCGCCTTCAGCGATTGCTCCGCCGGCTTCGGACTCGTCGCCCATCAGCACGCCCGCGGCGATGCGCCCAAGGTCTCGATCGACAGCGTCAAGGATTTTTACGAACTGACGCAACTGAAGATCCACAACCCGTCGACCGGTCTGTTCATGGTGGGCGGCGGGGTGCCGAAGAATTTCGCCCAGGACGTGGTCGTCGCGGCTGATGTGCTCGGGCACGAGGCCCCGATGCACAAGTACGCCATCCAAGTCACGGTGGCCGACGTCCGCGACGGCGCTCTCTCGGGCAGTACGCTCAAGGAAGCGTCAAGCTGGGGCAAGGTCGACCTGGCCTACGAGCAAATGGTCTTCAGCGAAGCGACCCTGGCAGTGCCGTTAATCTTGGGATATGCGTACCAGCGCGGCGCTCATAAAGCCCGGCCGGAACGCCGCTGGACGCGGGTGCTGGCTCCGGCGGAAGTGGCGTGATCGGTTTTCATTCGAGCCCGAAGCGAAGCGAGGGAGTCGTCGAACACTCCCTCGCTTCGCTTCGGGCTCAAATTGATCCGGCACTCGACGCCTATCCGATTCGTCGAATCTGGTAGCCATTCTCTACGGCAACGCCACCGCGTGCACCGCACGACCGCGGTTGCGGTCGGCCAGTTCCTTCATCCCGGCGCCAACCGGTTTGTCGTCTTTTTCCGCGTATTCCAGGGTGTCGATCTCCAGCATGCGGTAGCGGTTGAGCAGGGCGATGCCGGCGTAGACGCGCGGCCAAGCGGTGAAGGTGCCGCCGGCGGGGGCTCCGTCGCTGAGCAGGATAATCTCTTCGCAACCGGGGATCGTAAACGCCAGGTCGAGGGCGTCGTAGATGCGCGTGCCGCCGGTGAGTTGGAATGACTCGATCCGCGTTTTCGCTTGGGGAAGTTGTTTGTAGTCGAGCAGTTTGCCCTCGGCCATCACGTCGACTACGCCGCCGAAGTTGACGATGTTCCAGAACGCGTTCATCGAAGCGGTTCGCAGGCTCTCCGTGAATTCCCGTTTCAGCGATTCGAACTTGGCGCCTTTCATCGAAGCCGAGGTGTCGGGCGTGAAAATGAACTTTGCGGAGTAGATCGGCAGCTTGTAGAAAACGCAGTAGATTTCGTAATTAATCGTCATCTTGCCGATCCGGTTTTTCGCTCGGAACGACTTGGTCTTGTCTTTGCTTATTTCAAAAGTTTTCTCGGTCTTTTGCCACCAGTCTTCCCACTCGGTCGGCCGATCGAGTTTCATCTGATCGCCGGCGATCGACGCAAGGGCGTAGATCGCATCCATCCGACAGCGGCCGGTCTCCTTGCCGAACTGCGTGATGAGGGCCGGGATCGACTCTTTGGTTGGGATCGCGCCCAAGGCGGAATAGATCGCCACGCGCACGGGCCACTCGGCCTTGGGCAACTTGGCGAGCAACGCCGCGACCGGGCTTGTCGACCCGATCTTCTCCATTGCCCACACGGCTTCGAGCTGCACACGCAGGTCGGCATGATTCAGCGCCTTGAGGAGATAGGGGAGGTATTCTTCTTTGCCGAGTTTGCCGATCGCCTCGCAGGCAACGCACCAGGGCGACGTTTGCACGTCGTAAGTGGAGAAGAGGACTCCTGGCTTGTCGAAGCCCGGCTTGACCGCCGGTGAAGTCTCGAACGCGAGTTGAAGGTCTTCTTCGGTCAACGGTAAATCGAGATGGGCACGGTAGAGCAGCCGGGCTGCTCGCACTCCAGGAACTCGCGAGGCTTTGTGGGCTTCGACCACCTCTTTCACGCCCTCGATGTTCAAGTACGCCGCCCCGATGATTGCCATCTCCTTGGTGTTGTCACTAGGGTCCTCGATCAGGCGAGTGATGAATTTCTCGTCCCACTCGGCGTTCTTGCCGCCCTTGGCTTTCCCCTTCGCTTTGGGAAGCTTGCCAGTCAGCGATTGCCGATAGACGACGGTCTGCTCCCGCGTCCAGGCGTTGGTCGCGAAGATGCGTGCCGCCTGCTGGTTCCGGTACGGATCGGTTCCCTTGACAAGTTCGGTGCAGATCTCCGACGCTTCCGGCGCGATGGCGCAGAGGGCGATCAATCGGCTGACGATCGGCTCACGATTGCCGCTGGCTTTCAAGGCGGCGGCAAGGTTTTTGGGAAGGTTCTTGTCGTCAGCGCCCTTGTTCTCAAGCAAGGCGCCAAAGAGGAAGCCCAGCACGCGGGCGCTCTTTTCCTTCTGCACGAGAGCGACCATGTCGGCGACGCTCATGTCCGCGGCCGATCTCTTGATCAGTGCAAACTTGTCGTTATCGTTCTTGCCGGCCAGGATCACATCCGCCGGACCGGCATTCAAATCTTCCGGGACCGAAAGTCCGATGATTCCCACGCTTAGAACGAGAGCGTGAATTCGCCAAAGGATCGAACGCATCGCGGTCTCCGCGAGTATAGAAGGAGAGGATTGCTTGCGGGCATCATACTCCGCCCCGGTGTTGGAAGGCCAGAGAAAACGAAGCCTCGACAAGCCTTAGTTGACAAAGAGAAACTCATTCGTCAAAAGCAACACTTGCGTGTAGCGTTCCCACGGGGTCAGAAGTTTGTCTTTTTCCAGATCCGGAATCTTCGCGGCACTCTTCAGGAATTGCCGGGCGAGATCGAGTTCCTTCTCGCGCGGGGCACGCTGGAAGATCACCCGAAACACGAACGTCACCTTCTCATCGTCGCTGCCTTTCGCGGGGAAATCGGAGCGAGCCAGAATATTCTTCACTTGCTCCGCGATGAACGGACTGTTCATCATGAAGAGCGCCTGTTGCGGCACCGTGGTGAGGATGCGTTCGCCGTTGCTCATGTCGGGATCAGCAAAGTCGAAGGTGTTGAAGACTTCCGAGAGGCCCGATCGATCGATCAAGGCATAGACGGTGCGCCGTTCGGGGGCGTTTGTTTTGACGGCACTGAAGTCGGCCCCGAGATACTTGGGCCTCGCCATGTTCGGCCCAAGTTCGCCGAAACTGAACGGCGGGCCGCCCATCTTCGGATCGAGGGTTTGGCTCAACGAAAGCAATGAATCGCGGAGCTCTTCCACATCGAGCCGGCGGATGTTGTAGCGCCAGAGCCACTGATTGGTCGAATCAGTCTCGATCCCCGCGTCTGTCGCCAGGCTCTGTTGTTGGTACGTCGCGGAGGTGACCATGAGCTTGTGGAGCTTCTTGAGCGACCAGCCGTTATTCATGAACCAGGTCGCCAGCCAGTCGAGCATCTCGGGATGCGTGGGCGGCTCCGAGCGGAAACCGAAATCGCTGACGGTTCGCACGATCGCCTGATTGAAGTGCCACTGCCACACCCGGTTGACCATGACCCGGGCCGTGAGCGGGTTGTCGCGGCTCGTGATGGCGCGGGCCAACTCAAGCCGGCCGCTGCCGTCACTGAACAGTTTTTGATTCTTGCCCGAAAGCACGGTGAGGAACTGGCGCGGCACGACGGGCCCCAGATTCTCCGGCTCGCCGCGGATGAAGACCGGCGAGTTCTTGATGATCGGCTTATCGACCAGGGCCATCGCCTTGACGGGCGCACCGGGATGCGTCAGGTCGAGATTGAGGACCTTCGAATAAATGGCGGCCTTGTTTCTCGGAAACAGATATTGGGAACGCGTCATCGCGGCGTCGTCGGGCAGGAGCGGCGACGTGCTTCCGTAGAGATGCTTGCGCATCGCCTCCATGTCTACATCCGAGAGAGCGCGTTGCGTCGGGGTGGCGTCGAATGGCGTCTTGGCGTTGGGGTGGAAGCGGTCGAGCTTCAATTGCTCGTGGAGCGTCGCGAGTACCGTGGTGTAAACCGCGGCCACATCTTGCAGTGAAGCGGGTTTTTTCGCGACCAGCGCCCGAACGATCGCGGGATTCACCTCCTTGGAGGCGGCGATTTCCTTCAGGAGTTCCGGCGCTCGCTCCTGAAATTGATCTTCCGGGAGCGCGGCAAACTTGAGCCAGGGACTGAAGACCGGGTCGTTCTTCTTGCCCGCTTCGATCGCCTCCAGTTGAACAAACCACGGGTGCGCCAGTTCCAGGATCAACCCTTTCTTCAGCGTCGCGCGGATGCCATAGTAACTCGCGCTCGCGGGCACTCGTTTCTTGCCAGTGAATGGTTTGCGCATCCACTCATGCCCTGCCAACATGTAGTTGCCCGCATCCCGCAGCATTCCCGACACGACTCGCGCGGCTTCGCCTTCGACATACCGCGCGACTTCCTGATCGATCTTCGCGACCTCGGCCAGGTAGTCCAAATACTCGGGATTCTTCTTGGGGTCGAAGAGCGGAGCGGAGTTCCGCACCTCTTCGCTGCTGTTGAAGATGCCGTGCAGCGAGTAATAGTCCTGCGTCGAGATGGGATCGAACTTGTGATCGTGGCAACGAGCGCAGGCCGTCGTCAGACCCATGAGCCCGCGGGTGACGACATCGATGCGGTCGTCGATCACGTCGTTCGCATTATTCATAAATCGCTTGCCGACCGTCAGGAACCCGAGAGCCGTGAGGAGTATCTTGTCCTCGTTGGATTCCGGCAACCGATCGGCAGCGATCTGTTCGATGATGAAGCGGTCATAAGGAAGGTCCTTGTTGAAGGCCGCGATGACGTAATCGCGGTAGGTCCAAGCGTAGGGATAGACCGATTGGCGAGCGCCTCCGCCGCGGTCGCCCGTCGTGTCGGAATAGCGGGCGATGTCAAGCCAATGCCGTCCCCAGCGTTCTCCATAGTTCGATGAAGCGAGCAGTCGATCGACCACTTTCTCGAAGGCGTTTGTTGACTTGTCGGCAAGAAAGGCGTCCACTTCTTCCGGTGTCGGCGGCAAACCGATGAGATCGTACGTCACGCGGCGAATGAGCGTGTACTTGTCGGCCTTGGGCGAGGGCTCGAGCTTCGTCTCGTTCAGTTTGGCGAGGATGAATTGGTCGATCGGATTCTGGACGAATTGCTTGGCATCAACAACCTTCGGGATGGGCGGATTGGCGATCTTCTTGAAGGCCCAATGATCGGCCACCTGCTCGGCGCTCCACGTCGGCGACTTGGCGATGGCCTTACCCACACGCGGATCCGGCGCGCCCAGCTTCACCCACTGTTCAAAATCAGCGATGATCTCATCGGAGAGCTTCGCCTTGTTCAGCGGCATCGCCTTGTGGGGATCGGCACTCTCGTGACGGATGCCGACGATCAGCAAGCTCTTCTTGAGATCGTTCGGGACAATCGCGGGGCCACTATCGCCACCCTTAAGCAACCCTTCACGCGTGTCGAGAAGCAATCCGCCTTTGACCTTTTTGCTCTCGGCACTGTGGCATTCGTAACAGTGAGTGAGCAGAACAGGGCGGATATTCTTCTCGAAGAAATCGACTTGTTTCGGGTTCGGAGATTGAGCCCGAGATGACGCGGCAACGCCGCAGATCGCGATGATGGCAGCGAGGAAGAGGTTATTGATGCTCATGATTCGATTCATCTAGTAATTTGAAAGGGCAGAAATCACGTGGCGGGCTTCCTCAACAATTCAGCGACGAACGCGGCATCCTCTTTATCCAGAGACGGTTCGAGCGGTTTGGTGTAGTCGAGCGTCGCGAAATAACGGCCATTCCGATAGGCTTGATCGAGGATCGCTTGGAGATCAAGCCGGAGATCGGTGTCGGTCGGCCGCAAAGGAATGCGAATCCGGGGCAGCCGTTTCGGTAAGGGAATGGGATATATTTCGAACTGCGATTTGGAGGACCGCCACACACATGCTTGATAAAGAGCGCGGACCTTGGCCGGCTGTTTGCTGACCGGAAAACTCATGACACGATCGCCCTGCCGGACCAGGTCGATCTCAACTAGATTCACCCCTCCCTTCAACATCTCCTTTTGCTTGGCCAGGTACAACTCTTGACCAGGACCCGCCACCTTGTTGCTCGGGCTGAGAACCTCAATCACGGTGACGACCCGATTGCCGGAACTCGCATCAATGATCTCAATGAGCGTTTCCATGGTCGGCTCGTCATCGGCGAAGAAGACAAAAGGCTCCTCTAACAGCATGGTCGCTGACTCGGTCGGGGAGGGAAGCGTCGCCACACCCGCCGATCGTCGATGATCCACCACGCGAACGTCGGGATAGGAACTGCGACCAGTCCCCTCTTCCATTTCCAGAAACACCCGTTCTTCGACGCGGGCAACCAAGGATCCGGGCAGCTCGGCCTGTAAGGCGTCGCGTGTGTAGATGATCACGCTGGCATGGACATCACGCCAGTGGGCTTCGAGGTACGGGTCCATGCCGGGGAATGGGCTCATCATGTGTTTATTATCCTCCGCATCCAGTGCAATGTGGGCAACCGAAGGGTTCCATTTATCGTTTTCCTGCCGCTTTCAAGAGGTCATCCGCCCAAGCCCGATCAGCTTCCGAGAGAGCGGGGGTGGCACCTTCGCGGTAGTTGAGTCGGTCGTATCGGCCCGGTCGATAACATTGCTCGAGGATCGCCTGGAGATCCAGATGGATGGGCGGTTCGTGAGAACGCAATGGAATGGGTAGTATCGGCAATCGCTTCCGCAGCGGAATGGAATACAACTCGCGATGGCTGCCGCGCCAGCTTCGTCGAATACAAGCGAGGTAATCGTTTCGCCATTCCTTGGGAATCATCGGCGACGGAATAGCAAGCACACGTTGTCCGGCTCGCACCAGGTCGATTTCCACTAGACTTGTGGGCGATTGGAGGATCTGAGTTTGTTTCTGGTAATATTGCCGCATCCCTTCGCCGCCCGCTTTGTTCCCCGGGCTCAGAAACTCGAGAATCGTGACCACCCGACCGCCGTCCCGTTCGCGAATTTCGATGAGCCCTTCCGTCACTTCGTCGGGCTCGACAACGAAGACACGCGGCTCGGCCACGGCCACTTCTTCCGCGACGGCCGTACCCCCGCCGATTCCGTTGGTTTGCCACTCCGAGATTCGCGAATCGGGCGCGATGCTTCGAATTCGTACGTCATCAATTTCCAGATAGACTCGCTCCTCAACTCGAGCGAGCAAATCGTCGGGCAGGATTCCCTGAATGGCATCTCGGCCGTACTGAATGAGACTGTGATGCACATCCCCCCAGTGCGATTCGAGGTACGGGTCCATGCCGGGAAAAGGGCTGTAAATTTTCATGGCATTATTGTATGCGAAGCTACGAACGCTCACTTCGAGTAAAGTGGAATGGCATCCGAACGATCAAATTCACCGCCGGGTCCGCCGCAACGGCGTGGTGTCGCCCGAAACGAGAGTGCGGCCCCGGTCGGCGTGCAATGCCTTGTTGGTCGGCTAATCCATCCACACATTCCGCACTGCCCTCTCGTAGACCGCCTGCGGTTCGGCTTCGTCTGCCCAGGCAATGCCTTCGTCTCTCAGGATGCCCGCCTCAACCAGTTGCTCAATGATTTGGTCTGTCACTTCCGTGTATGCGGTTAAATCTGCTCGGCTGCCTCTGGAAAAGGGCCATTCTCCGTAGGAATCCGAGATGAAGGCCACCCGATCCTCGGGGTGATGCAGCAGATACCAAGTTGTAATGGCGGCCGTGACCGAGAGCCAAGCAGCGCACGAACTCGACTATTTCGTCTTCGATGGAGATACCGATTCGATAATCTCCGATCCTAATGCGATAGAAGCAAATCGTTCCGCTCATCTTCTTGAGATTGCCTATCTCCTGCACATTGTCAGCAGCTTCGACGTCCTCAATTGCTTTCCGAACACGATCGAGGATGTCCTTGTCCTTGACTTTTTTCAGATCGCGCGTGAAGCTCTTGCGGAAGGCTGTTTTCATGACTTGCCTTGCAAGATCTGGAACACTTCATCGCGGGAGGCCTTTTTCGTTTTCTGACCTTCGCGAATCGCTTCAGCCAGGGCGAAGTCTTCCAGGGCTTCCGTGACGACATCGTGCAAAAGATCACGTTGCTCCTGGAGCGTTTCCACCAGCGCCTCTTTCAACGCCTTGATGAGTGCAGTCTCCTTCATTTTGCTTGTGCCATGATTATCGATACCAGTGCATCAGTGACTATGAATTACGCGATCAACCCCCGCGCCACATTGCCATGCACATCCGTCAAACGGAAGTCGCGGCCGTTGTAGCGGTAGGTTAGTTTCTCGTGGTCGAAGCCGAGGAGGTGGAGGATGGTGGCATGCAGGTCGTGGACGTAAACCCGGTTTTCAACCACGTCGTGGCCGAACTCGTCGGTGACGCCGTAGGCCTGGCCGCCTTTGACGCCGCCGCCGGCCATCCAGGCGCAGAAGGCCTTGCCATGGTGATCGCGGCCCGGTTCGCCCTTGGCGTAGCGATCGTGGCGCGGGGTGCGGCCGAATTCTCCGCACCAGACGATGAGCGTATCCTTGAGCATGTCGCGCTGCCGGAGATCGTTGAGCAGGGCGCCGATCGGCCGGTCGATATCCTGAGCCTGCGTTTCGAGATTGCCCTTCACGTTGATGTGGTGGTCCCAACTGCCGGCCCAGACCTGGACGAATCGCACGCCCTTTTCGACCAGACGACGAGCCACAATCATGCGATGGCCGATGCTGGAGTTGCCGTACATGTCGCGGATGCTTTGCGGTTCTTTGGAGATATCGAAGACATCCGTCGCCTCAGTCTGCATCTTGAATGCCAGTTCGAACGACTGGATGCGCGCATCCAGAATCGCCTCGCGTTTCAGCAGGTCGGCGTGCATCTCGTTCATCTGTTTGAGCAGGTCGAGTTGTGTCCGCTGCTGGGGCAGGGTGGCGTAGGGGCTCTTGATGTTCTCGATGATTTTATCCGGCGGAGCACTGACGTTGCTGACGAGCGTGCCTTGGTAGGCGCCTGGCAGAAAGGCCGAGCGCCAGTTGGTCGCGCCGCCGAGCCCGCCGCCCAGGGCGATGAAGCCCGGCAGGTTCTGGTTTTCCGTGCCGAGACCATAGAGCGTCCACGCGCCCAGTGACGGTTTGACGGCTCGGCCGGAACCGGTGTTCATCATGATCGTCGCGAATTCGTGCGACGGGATGTCGGTCGTCATCGAGCGAATCACCGCGATGTCGTCGATGCTTTCGCCGATGTGCGGGAAGATCTCGCTGACCTCGACGCCGCTCTGGCCCGACTTCTTGAATTTGAACTGTGGCGGCAATGGCGTGCCGCCGATGAGAGGCACGTTCTGATCGGCATACTTCGCCATGCCCGGTTTCGGGTCCCAGGTATCGATGTGCGACGGTCCACCCTGGGCGAAGATGTGAATGACGTGCTTAGCCGTCCCCGGAAAATGCGGCGCCTGTGGAGCTAGTGAAGAGTATTCTAGCCGTGTGATCTCCTCCGCGCCTACCGGCATGTGATGATTTTCTTCGCAACAACTTTCGTCCGCGGAACAGCAGCGATTTTTCTCGAAGTTCTCTGGTCGCTGGATTAGAATCCACCCACTCCTGGGTTTTTACTTCACGAGATGTTTTTGATGATCCATCATTTGACTTTGCTTGTCCTTCTTTCGTGCACTTCGTTCCTCAGGGGCGATACAGCCATCGAGCGATTTTACCATGATGGACGGCCCTATCCGGTCGCAGTCATCGTCGACAATGGTTCAATGCTCCACACGGGCCAGATTCTGCCGTGGACGAAGGAAGGCAAGATCGCCCCCGAGGCATTGCAACCTGATCAAGTGCTGGACAACTTGGACGTGATCCTGAAAGCTGCCGGCTCCTCCTGGTCGCAAGTCGTGCGATTGAATGTCCAGAGCGAGTCGGCGATGGATCCGCAATTGGGGGCAGCGATCAAGAAACGTTATGGCGAGAAGAAAGATGCTCCGATACCCGCGGTGACATTCCTCGAGGGAAATCTTCCTCGACCAGATGCGAAAATTGCGATTGATGCGGTGGCCGTCGCGCGGAATGTCGAAGCCGTCGAATACCTGCGGGATGACAACATGCCGTTCGATGGCGGCACCGCCGCCGCCATCTTGCCCGCGGGACCGCGGGCCTACTTTGCCGGTCAAGCCGAGAAGGGCGCCACGCCGGCCGAGGCGACGCTGAAGACTCTCGAAAGCCTGCGAGCGACGCTGAAATTTATGGGGCTAAACGATTCGCACGTCGTTCAGGCCAAGTGTTTTTTGACGCCGATGACTGCGCGCGAGGCCGTGGTGAAAGAGTTCGAAAAGTTCTTCGGCGCGGGCAAGGTGCCTCCCTTGGTCTTCGTCGAATGGAAGTCCACGTTGCCGGTCGAAATCGAGTTGATCGTGCACGCTCCCGCGCCCAAACGAAAGGCGTGGGACGAGATCGATTATTTGACACCGCCCGGCATGACGACGCCGACGGTCTACAGCCGGGTGACGCGTGTCCATTCCGATCGGCTCATCTATATCGGCAGTCTGTATCCTTCTACGAAGGACGATGCCAAGACCGGCGTGACGAATGTGTTCGATCAACTTGGCAAAGTCTTGGAACGAACCGGCAGCGATTATCGCCACCTCGTCAAGGCGACGTATTTTGTCGCCAACGACGATTCCAGCAAGCAACTCACGGAACTACGGCCGAACTACTACGACCCCCGGCGTGCGCCTTCCGCATCCAAGGCACTCGTTGAAAAGATGGATAGGGGGCTCTGTATGGACATGATCGCCACCCCTTCCACGATCAAAAAAGAAGGCAAACCGGAGTTGGGTCATAACCTGACGGGTTATGGAGTTTCACTCGGCTGGATTAGTCTATTCGACGGCAAAACGACATTCGGCTGGGACGGGGCGAAGGTCACGGATGGCATACTGTCCGGCGGGCGGACGACCTCGTCATTTTCGAGCGCATTCGTCGAGGCCGATCTCGTGACCGGTGGGGAAATAACCATCGGTGGAAAGATTCACAAAGTAGAAAAGGGAATGGCTAGCTTCACCATCAAGGAAGGACACGGCCCAATCGTTCTGGGCGCCGGTGTCAGCGTTCGACACCTCGCCCTTCAGCCCGTTGGGTTGACGTCGATCTTGCCGGGCGTTAATCTCGAAGGCTGGAAGCGGATCGATCGAGACAATATTGCCGAAGACAAACGTCCCAAGTGGACCGTGAAAGATGGCATTGTCGAGGCGGTCGGCGGTTCCGGGGCTCTCGAGTATCCCCACAAATACGGCAACTTCATCATGCAAGTGGAAGTTCGCTCGCGCAATCGTCATGCCAACGGCGGGGTGTTCATTCGCAGTATCCCCGGCGATTTCATGAATGGCTACGAGGCACAGATTCATTCCGCCTGCGATAAGGGCGACCCGGCCAAGCCGGCCGATTATGCGACCGGCGGCATCGACGATCGACAGAACGCACGCCGACTGATCAGCCGCGATTTTGAGCCTTTTGTCATGACCGTGCTGGCCGATGGACCGCACCTCGCAACCTGGGTGAACGGCTATCAAGTCACCGACTGGACCGATACCCGGAAGGAACACGAAAATCCCCGGAAGGGATTGCGCCTCAATCCGGGAACGATCCAGCTACAGGCTCATGATCCGGCCACGCACGTCGAATTCCGCCGTATCCTGATCAAGCCATTACCATGAAGAGGCAACCGACTCGATTGAATACGAGCGGATCGTGGGGCGTGCGCCGTGATGACAATCATTTATTTCGTTAGCCGCGTCGCGGCTAACTCGCTCGTGATTTTGCGGTCGTCGCGCCTTTACTTCTTCACCCCCGCCAGCCCATCCTTCTCCACCACCTCTTTCGGCAACAGCAGCGCACTGGGCGATGCGGCGATTCCGTTGGGGGCATTGAAGAACCACAGGTGTCCGTGGCCATGGGGCGAGAAGCTCCAAAGAGCACCGTCTTTGCCTTCGGGGACGGGGACGCTGACCAGGTCGTCGCTCGTTGAGACATCCGCGATCGGTTTACGGTCGGCGCCGACGAGTTTGTGCGGGCCGCCGCTCCAGTAGTAGTGGAGTTCTTTCGTTCCCTTGGGCACGTAGAAGAACATTTCCTGCATCTGGCCGAGGTGTAAGTAGCGTTGCGGGCGATGCGACAGCAGCGTGGCCGGTCGGCCGGCGTCGACTTTGATCCGCCAACCGGCGCCCGAATCGTTGAAGTCGAAGGAGTAGGTTCCCGCATGGGGGACCTTCATGACCACCTTGTGGGCTTCTCCATTGAGCTTGAGGGCGCCCTCCGCCACGATTTTCTTGTCGGCATCCTTCAAGGTGTACTTGGCGTCGGGTTTATCGCGATACCAGGCAATGACGCCGGTGACGATCTCCACTTCCAGCGGTTCACCTTCTCTGCTGTGAAGAGCGTAGTAGGCCGGCCGTTGGAACGCCTGTTGCGAGATACGTGGCTTCTCATCCGGGAACGCGACGGGAACCAGATCGTTCGAGAATTTCACTTCAACGACCGCGTGTGGTTGGAAGAACTCCAATCCCGCGCGAAACGCTGTCTCGGTTTCCTCGGGCGTCATGGCTTTGTCGACCACCCACGGCTTTACGCTCTTGTCGGTCGTCGCCCAACCTGGTTCGTTGAACTGCTTGGCGGCCGCGTTCGCCCAACCCTGACGCATGGCCGCCCAGTGGTTCATGTACTCGTAGCGCGTGCGATAGCAATGCGTGAGTGCCGCGACGGTCGCTTCCTTCTGCTTCTCCTTGTCCTTCTCGTGATCGACCTGCCAGCGGAGATGTACATACCGAAGGTAGTGCTTGATCTGGTCGATGCGGGCCAGCACGTCCGGGCGATCCTTTGCCAGTCGGCTCGCTTCCTCGACATCGCGGAAGGCCTCGCCGATCAGGCTCCGGCTCATCAGCGGATGCTCGTCGGGGGCGATGCGTTCGAAGTAGCGACTCATGGCCGGGGCGGCGGGGCCGAACGCTTTACCGTAGAAGTC
>Ga0105046_10000979_pt1 | contig 42517 bp, 34 predicted proteins | sample MAT03_FD_78385 | JGI IMG/M metagenome (GOLD analysis project Ga0105046, IMG submission 78385) | Freshwater microbial communities from Lake Fryxell liftoff mats and glacier meltwater in Antarctica - MAT-03 (megahit assembly) | ecosystem: Environmental > Aquatic > Freshwater > Ice > Liftoff... | reverse complement strand
AGGTGATCTCAGGCGACGACGGCTTATTTTCCTGCCGGCTTTACGACGGAGCGGATTCCGTGACGCTCGATCTCACCGTCGGCGCCAAGCCGCCCGGCCTGGCCTCGCTCATGCGCGAGAAGCATGGCGGACTTGCGTCCATTCGCGATCGGGGCTTGCTCCCGGGTCAAACTTATCACCTGGAGTTCTCGTTCTTTGATCGCCGGGTGGCGGTCGCGCTCAACGGCAGGCCACTCTTTGAGCCGATTGACTTACCGCCCGTCTCGAAACGGGACGACGTTCGTCGGCCGCTGCAAATGGGCGCCAGGGCCTGCAATGTGATCGTCAAGAACCTGAAGCTTTACCACGACATTCCCTACACCCACGGCGGCCAGACGGACATTACATCCTGGAAGCTCGGCCCGCGGGAATACTTCGTGCTGGGGGACAATACCAGCAACTCGCAAGATAGCCGGGAGTGGCGCAGCCAGGACGCGGATCCGAAGACAGGGCAACATGAACCGCGTCCGGGCGTGCCGGAAGGGGCGTTCCTTGGTAAACCATTCTTCATTCACCAGCCCCTGCGGCTGGGCCGAACCACAATCGGCGGCCAGGAACGCGAGTTCCAGACGCTCGACTGGTCCCGGTTGCGATGGCTGCATTAAGAGAGTGCCGGGAGTTGTCGCAGACAGTGGCCATCCCACAACGCGATGACTGACCGCGACGAAACGAAGCCCCCTGTCCGGCGAATCAGGCTCTGTACGGACCTTAACGAGATTGTTCATGCTGACCACCGTTGCCGAACCGAAGCCGGAGACCACGGATAAGAAAGACGCCCAACCGCGCAGCCATATCCGCGAGGGAGTCGAGACCATTGCCTTCGTCGTCACGCTGGTCCTGCTCCTCAAGCTGTTTGTGGTCGAAGCCTTCGTGATCCCCACCGGCTCAATGGCGGAGACGCTTTACGGCTACCAGAAGATCGTGCAGTGCTCCCAGTGCAAGTTCGAGTTCCCCGTGAACTCGCACGACGAAGTCGAAGGCAACGCCAGCAGCGGCCGAAAAACCCCGCTGCTCGGCTACACCTGCCCCAACTGCCGATACAAGGGCGACTTCCTCAACACGGACCGCCCTGACAACCGCTCCGGCGATCGCGTGCTCGTGCTCAAGCCGATCTACCACGCCATCCATCCGCACCGTGGCGATGTCGTCGTCTTCAAGTATCCCAAGGAACCACAGGACGCCCGGCTGTCCGCGGTCAATTACATCAAGCGAGCCATGGGCTTCGGAGGCGAAACGATCGCCATCTTCCGGGGCGAACTCTTCACCACCCGCGATCTGGACTATCCCGCGGACCTCAAGAACGAGGACGGCGAACCGATCTACCCTCGCCCCGAGAACCCATTCGACGCCTGGCGCCTCCGGTACATGTACAGCACGGCGTACAATCGCAACCCGCTCGCCCTCAATCGCTTCAACGAGACATGGAACGCCGGATTCCCCGCGGACAAGAAGTCCTTCGAGATCATTCGCAAGGATGACGCCCAGGTGCTCGCCTGCAAGCGAATCGTCTGGGATAACGATTTCCAGCCGACCTCGCTCAAGGGCGTCGCGAAGCCCCGCTGGCAGACGGATGGCGCCGGCTGGACGACGGACGACGCAACCCAGCCTCGGGTCTTCACCCATGCAGGCGCCGAGCAACAATGGCTGCATTACCAGCACCTGATCGACGTCTGGTCCTCGAACCCCGCCCAGGCGTCCCCCTCGATCATTCGCAACTTCCTCGGCTACAACAGCGGCGAATTCGGCCCGGAGGGACAGTCCCGAGCCTCCACCGCGGACAAGGCCTGGGTCGGCGATCTGCTCCTCGAATGCGATATCGAGTTCAGCAACGACACCGAGGTGGTCCTGGAACTCTCCCGCAGCATCCATCGCTATCAGGCAGCCTTCGCCAGTGGCACCGTAACGCTCACCCAGGTGGGCAAGGACGCGAAAACGCTCTCCACACGCCCCACAACCATCAAGGGCTCCGGGAAGTTCACGCTGCGGTTCGCCAACGTCGATTCCCGCCTGCGAGTCTGGGTCGATGGCACCGCGATCGATTTCGGCGGCGAGGCGGACTACGCACCCGTGATGGTGAAGTCCAACGACATGCCCAACGGCGGCACCGAGGGCTGGACCAAGGATAACGACGAGATCCGCCCCGCCAGCATCGGTGTGAAGGGGGCCGCCACCGTCCGCAAGGTCCGCCTTTTCCGGGACATCTTCTACTGCAACATGAGCGGCACCATCGAGCCGGAAACCCCCGAGGTTTACTACGTGCAGCCCGGCCATTACCTGTGCCTGGGCGACAACAGCGCTCAGAGTTCCGACAGCCGCATGTGGGGCACCGTGCCCGAGCGACTGCTTCTGGGCAAGGCGGTCTTCGTATTCTGGCCCTTCTCGATCGATCGTGCCAAGAATCGGATCGGCTTAATCAAGTAACACAGTGCCGGCATTCCCGACGGCCAGGATTTCTGGAAGCTTCACCATGCTCACCGGCGAAATCGAGATTCGCGTCCGCTACGCGGAGACGGACCGCATGGGCCTCTTGCATCATGCCAACTACCTCACATACTTTGAACAGGCCCGCACGGAACTCCTGCGTCCGCTGGGCGCCTCGTACAAAACGATCGAGGATCAGGGCTTCTTCCTGGTGCTGGCCAAGGTCGAGGTCAAGTACAAGAGCCCCGCCTACTATGACGACATCCTGACGATTCGCACCACGGTGACACGCACCAGCCCGATTCGCCTGGAGCATCGTTACGAGGTGCTCCGCGACGGCACCCTGCTCGCCGAGGGCAGCTCGACGCTGGCCTGCGTGGATAAAGCGGGGAAGCTTCAAGCCATGCCCGAGTGGCTCTCCGGAGCGAAGTGAGGAAACGCGATGCGCCGCTTTTGGATTCATCACGTGCTCCCGTTCGTCTTCTGCCTGCTGCCGTTGCTCGGTGCTGTGCTCGTCTTCCTCGCGGTGCCGGCCGCCGCTCGAGGCGAATACCTCCGGCGCCTCGAAACCTCCGCCATCGACTGGATCATTCTCGCCCTGGGCAGCGTCCTGTTCCTCACGCAAACGCTCCTCGCCTGGCGCGCCCTCCGCTGGCGGACCGGCGGCTTCGACCAGCGCCCCGATCGCTGGCTCACCCACCTCGCCCAGGCGGCGGAATGGTTCCCGCTCCTCGGCCTCATCGGCACCGTGGCGGCGATCCTCCAGACCTTCACCGCCGTCGCGGCGATGACCAGCCCAGACCCGAAAGCCATCATCGAGAAGTACGGTCCGGCCATCACTGCCACCGGCAGCGGTCTCTTCATGGCCCTCCTCAACATCCTGCCCACCTGGATCGTAGCCGTGGGCCGGGATCTCCTCGCCAGCCTGGCGGGCCAGTCCGCCCCCGATGTGGAGGGCTGACGTGATCACTCCACCGCGACGCTCGGTCACGCGCTTCTTCATCCCCCTCATCGACGTCCTCATTCTCCTCTTCGGCATCTTCCTACTGATGCCCTTCGTAAGCCGTCCTCCCGAGGAGGGAGACGACAAGTCGGCCCCGAAGGCCGCGCCCGCGGCAACACTGACGGCGGACGTCCAGGAACTTCAACGGCAACTCCTCGAAGCTCAGAAGCGGCTCGAACGCTTCCAACGTGATCGTGCCAACCTCGCCGATCGACTCAGCATTCGCGTGCTTCAGATCGATCCCGAGAAGGGAACCCTGTATTACTTCGACCCCGATCGCCAGGAAGTGAGAACCGCCGTGGACGCTCGCCGCCTCATCGATCGCCAGCGGCGGATCGCGGGAGCGAAAGACCCCTACTTCCTGATCCTTTACCCGCGAGCCTCCGGTTTCCCCCTGGAATCGCAGGTCGAGCACTATCACCAGTGGTTCCAGGACGTGCCCTTCGGCTTCGACAAACCCGAACTGGCGCAGTGAGGACAGAGAACAGAGGAATAGAGGAATAGAGGGACAGAAGACAGGGGACAGGGGACAGGAGACAAAGGACAGGGGACAGGGGACAGGGGACAGAGTCACTCGGACTGTGGCACCGGCGTCCCGCCGGTGCAAATTCGACGCACCCGCGTCACGCCCAATGGCACGGACTTTGTCATTCCTCGATGCGAAACCGAGTGCTGTGCCACAGACCAAATGTGGGTGCGATGGTTTCTGTTCTCAGCCGCGGATGCGGCGACCGATGGTAGCCAGGGGTGAGTCCTCGAACCCCTGGAAAGGACACCCTACAATAATGGGTTTGAGCCCTGGAAGGGCGATCGAACTCGTAGGAAACCATGAGTCGCGACGATGCACCAGTTCGATCGCCCCTTCCAGGGCTCAATGGTTTCTTTCGCCTTATTCCAGGGGTTCGGAAGCCCTCACCCCTGGCTACTTTCGGTCGCCGCATCCGCGGCTGAAGAGGGAAGAGAGAGAAGAGGGAGAATGAGGGTGTGCACGAAGGTCACGATGTGACTCTGCAAGAGGCACAATGAAAGTGCTATCGGGCGAGACGCCGGGGCCACTTCGCCCTTGAGGCCAAGACGGGCCAGAACCGGCCGGGCGTAGCGTCAGTGCCATTGGGCGAGACGCCGGGGCCACAGTCCCGGAGATACGGAGCCAACCGCCTTCACTTCCCCATGTATCGAATCACGACAGCGATCGCGCACAGGCTCAGCATGCACATCGAGATGGCAATCACGACCAGCATCGCCACGGACGATCGCGGCGGCGGGGGCCGCTTCTCAATGCGAGCCGATCGGGGCGACGTCTCGCGAAGGGCTGGCAGCGACACTCGCGTCGCACTCGCGGGATCGAGCGTTTCCGGTCCGGATTCGTAAAACGGGGCCACAATCTCCGCCCAGGGCGAGGCCTCGGGTTCCGGGATGCCGGTGAGGTAACCGGCACTCATCGAGTCGGTTCGCGACGCGGGCGTAGGAATCTCGAAGTTCACCGCGCCGCGGTCGGCCTGCGGGAAATGTACCGTCTGCGAGAAGCCATCGAGCCGTTGAAGGAGTTCGGTCGTTGACGCGATGGGATGCCGGGAATCGATTGAGAGGAGCAACCGCACCACGTCCGCGAGGGCGGTTGGCACCTGCGGAGGCAGCGTGAGCACGCCGTCGGCTGGAGGTGGCGCCCCGGTCAGTAAGAGATGAAAGATGCCGCCAAGGCTGTAGAGATCGACCCGCGGATCACTCGACGAAATCTTCGATGGAGCGACGTAAGGCGATGGATTCGCCAGCGTCAGTGGCAGCGGTGTCTGTTCGAGGGGAGCCCTCCGCCGGGCTGGCGAAAGAGCCGCGAGCCCAAAGTCGGTGAGTTTCACGAGCGCACCGGGCCCCCTTGGGTTCCGCGAGATCAGCAGGTTCCCGGGCTTGAGGTTGCAGTGCGTCATGCCCTGATCGTGAGCATGTTTAAGCCCGAGCGATGCCTGCCGAATGATCTCGCATGCCTCGCCGCAAGGGATCGGGCCTCTTTCCTCGACGAGCGTCTGGGCCGAGGGGCCATCCACATATTCGAGGACGACATAGAAGCGGTCGCCGACCTCATTGGCATCGTAAGTGGTGACGATATTCGGGTGGATGAGCTTGGCGGCAGCGCGAACCCCATCGTGGAACGCCTGCCGAGCCTGGGGATTGCGAGTCAGTTCCGGCGAAAGAACCTTGAGCGCCACGGCGCGGTTCATGGTGCGATGCTTGGCGCGGTAAACGCGGCCTCCCGCCCCGCGGCCTGCGTGCTCCTCGATCACGTACTGGCCGATCACGAAGCCGTCGGTCTTCCCCGCGACAAGTCGCTCGGCCTGGAAACGTGTCAGCAATCCGGCCTGCACCAGGAGCTGCGCCGCCCGAATCGCGGACGATGCCTCCGGCGGGAGAATCCCTTCCGCTTTGGTTCGCTGCGAAGAGGTGAACAGCCCCGACGACACGGCCCGATCGAGCAGTGCCTGACGATCCAACAGGTTCGGGCTGGAAACCTTCATCGCCACTCCTCACATCCCATCCCCTGTCCGCTGCCTCGTGGGCCCTCTGGGCCACTCACAGCAGAATCTGCGCCAAGCCTAGAGCGAAAATCTCCTCCGTGCGTTTCCCTCGCCAAGTTCGCGTCAGGCCATACTTCTCCTGACGAGCGGGAACGGGCTTTCTTTCCGCTCAGGCGCGATTTTGCTCCATGCTCGCCTGTCTTGCTCACATCCGTAAACTAGCTCACTCCCATTTCCGACGGTGGAGCGAGTGCTGATCATGCTGCGAGTTCTCATCTGCGATAAGCTGGAAACCTCGGGCCGCGAGCTGTTAGCGCAGGCCGGAATTGAAGTCGATTACCGGCCGGAGTTGGGCAAGGGCGGCGAGGAGCTGAAGGCGGCCCTTCGCGAGGCGGATGGGGCGATCGTGCGTTCGCTGCCGAAGGTGACTGCGGAATACTTCGAGAACCCTGGCAAGCTGCGCGCCATCGCGCGGGCGGGCGTGGGCATCGACAATATCGACGTCGCCGCCGCCACGCGAAAGGGCATCGTGGTGATGAACACGCCGGGCGGGAATAGCGTTTCCGCCGCGGAGCACACCATCGCGCTGATGCTCAGCATGTCACGCCAGATCCCGGCGGCGGACGCGGTGATGAAAGCGGGCGGCTGGGACCGCAACAAGTTCCTCGGCAGCGAAGTGACCGGCAAGACGCTCGGCGTCATCGGCCTCGGGCGCATCGGCCGCGAGGTCGCGAAGCGGGCCAAGGGACTCGAGATGCGAGTGCTCGCGTTCGATCCGTTCGTTACCCCTGCGAAGGCGGCGGAGCTCGGCTTTGAAGCGGTCGCCTCCATCGACGAGATGCTGTCGAAGGTCGATTACCTCACGATCCATGTACCCTTGACTGCCGAGACGAAGAGCCTGATCGGCACGCGTGAGCTTGGCCTGATGAAGAAGACGGCCCGCCTGATGAACGTCGCCCGTGGCGGCATCATCGACGAGCAAGCCCTGGCCGACGCCCTCAAGGCCGGAGTCGTGGCCGGGGCCGCGGTCGACGTGTTCAGCAAGGAGCCGATCGCTGCGGACAACCCGCTGGTGAAGGCGCCGAACATCGTGCTCACGCCCCACCTCGGGGCCTCCACCCTCGAGGCTCAGGAGAACGTCGCGATCGAGGCGGCCCAGTTGATGGCGGATTTTCTGCTCAAGGGGCAGGTGGCAAACGCCGTCAACATGGCCGCGGTGAACCCCACCGAACTCGCCGAGGTGAAGCCGTATGTCGATCTCGCTTACCGCCTCGGCCTGCTGCACGCTCAGATGGATCACGGCCCGATCCGCAAAGCGACGCTGACTTACAAGGGCGACCTTGCCGCGAAGAAGACGAAGCTGCTGACGGCCGCCTTCACCGCCGGACTGCTCGAAAGCCGCGTCAGCGGCGTGAACCTCGTGAATGCGTCGATTCTCGCAGGCGAGCGTGGCATTGAGATCGCCGAGTCCACTCTGCACAAGAAGGGAGACTTCGCGTCCGTCATGCAGGCCGAGGTCGAGACCGAGAAGAAAAGCTACACCGCCGCCGCCACGCTCTTCGGCGATCAGTACCTGAGGCTCGTGCAACTGGGCCAGTACCGCCTCGAATCCTACCTGGATGGCACGCTGTTCGTCTTCACGCACCTCGACCTCCCCGGGCTCATCGGCTTCGTCGGCACGATCTTCGGCCAGCACAAGACGAACATCGCCGCGATGACCGTGGGCCGGCAGACGCCTGGTGGCGAGGCGATCGGCGTGCTGAATCTCGACGGCCCACCGCCCGAGGCCGCCATCGCCGCGGTGCAGACGGACCCTCGCATCACCTCCGTCAGCGTCGTCAAGCTTCCACCCGCCGGCCAACTGCCCCCGTGGCTGGGGTAAGTTCACCCAGGCCTCGCAAGCGTCCGTGCCCGTCGCTTGGGTGCCGCTCGAAAGGGCTCGCAGCATGAATCGCAACGAGATGCTGCCGCGTGCCCGGGATCGGCGTGAACCGTGGGACATCGTCGTGGTGGGCGGCGGCGCCACGGGGGCAGGGATCGCCGTGGACGCGGCGGCGCGAGGGTACGAGGTTCTCCTCCTCGAACGCGGCGATTTCGGCGTCGGCACCTCCAGCCGTAGCACCAAGCTTGTGCACGGTGGGGTTCGCTATCTCCAGCAGGGTCACCTCGGCCTCGTCTTTGAAGCCCTCCACGAGCGCGGCCGACTGCGTGCGAACGCGCCCCACCTCGTTCACGATCTCGGCTTCGTGCTCCCTTGCTATCGCTTCGGGCAACGTCTCTTCTACGGCCTCGGCTTGAAGACCTACGACTACCTCGCCGGCCGTTATGGCTTCGGCCACACGAAGATGCTCTCTCGCAGCGAGACGCAGCAGCGGCTGCCGACGATCGCCCTCGAAAAGCTCCGTGGCGGAGTGCTCTACCACGACGGCCAGTTCGACGACGCTCGCCTGCTGATTCACCTCATGATGACAGCCGCGGGGCTCGGCGCCACGGTGCTGAACTACGCGGAGGTCCACGGGCTGACGCACTCCGCCACCGGTGCGGTGGACGGCGTACTGGCTCGCGATCTCGAGAGTGGCGCGGAATTCCGTGCTTCCGCCCGGATCGTGATCAACGCGGCCGGGCCCTTCTGCGACGACATCCGCAAGATGGCCAACCCCGAGGCGCCCGCCATGGTGGCCGCCAGCCGAGGGAGCCATGTGGTGCTCGACCGCTCATTCCTGCCCGGCGATTGTGCCCTGCTCGTGCCAAGCACGCCTGATGGCCGGGTGCTCTTCGTCATCCCCTGGCACGGCCACACACTCGTGGGCACCACGGACATCGCGCTTTCCTCCGCACCGGTCGAGCCGCGATGCACCGAGGAGGAGATGAATTTTATCCTCGAAACTGCAGGTCGTTACCTCACAAAGCCGCCACGACCGGAGGATGTGCTCAGCACCTTCGCGGGCATTCGGCCGCTCGTGAAGGCGGGGGGAGGGAAGACGTCGAAGCTCTCGCGAGACTTCAGCATTCGTGACGATCAGCCCGGGTTGCTGACGGTCGCCGGCGGCAAATGGACGACCTATCGAGCGATGGCCGAGGCCTGCGTAAACCGGGCCGCCGCGATCGCGAAGCTACCGGCGATGCCTTGCCCCACCAAGGAGCTGAGCCTCCACGGCTACCATCTGAACGCGGCCGAGTTCGGCGACCTCGCGGGCTATGGCTCGGATGCGCCAGAGATTCGGCGACTCGTGGAGAACGACCCCGTTCTGGGTGAGCGTCTGCATCCTGACCTGCCTTACATCGCCGCGGAGGTGGTGTGGGCCGCCCGCGAGGAGATGGCGAGAAGTGTGGAGGATGTGCTGGCAAGGCGAACGCGAGCCCTGGTCCTGAACGCGAAGGCAGCGACGGCCATGGCCCCACGAGTCGCGGAACTGCTGGCAAGGGAACTGGGAAGAGATGCCAACTGGGCGAGGGAACAAGTGGCGAAAGCCACGCATGCCGGAGCCAACTACAGCGGAAAATCACTCGTTTAGCCGTGCGGCCAGCGACCATTGGTGCTCATCACTGCTGGTGTCGACAGACAACGTTAAGCCTCCGCCATGTCCCCGGTCAGAGTTGCGTTGATGTAGACGTTTTGCACGTCATCGTGATCATCCAGGGCCTCGATCAGCCTGATGATCTTTCGGCCGGTCTCCATGTCGACCTCCATCTGCGTCTTCGCGATCTGCTTGACCTCGGCCTCGAGCGTCTCGATGCTGGCGGCCTTCAGCGCCGCGGACACTGCCGAGAAGTTCGAGGGGTCACAAAGGATCTCGAAATTCTCCCCCTCGCGGGTCATGTCCTCGGCACCCGCTTCGAGGGCAATCGTCATGAGCGAGTCTTCGTCCGGATGCTTGGCGGCATCGATGACGAACAGGCCCTTGCGATCGAAGAGGTAAGCGACGCAGCCCGGGGTGCCCATGTTGCCGCCGCCACGTTCGAAGAGTTTCTTCACTTCGCCGTTGGTGCGGTTGCGATTGTCCGTGGCCACTTCCACGAGAATGGCGCTGCCGCCGGGGCCGTAGCCCTCGTAATTGAACTCGTCGAAGCTGATCCCTTCGATATCGCCGGTGCCGCGCTTGATCGCCTTCTCGATGTTGTCCTTGGGCATCGAGACCGATCGCGCCTTATCGATGGCGTAGCGAAGCTTGAGGTTCATATCCGGATCGCCGCCGCCGTTGCGGGCCGCGATGATGATGTACCGGCTCAGCTTGCTGAAGAGCTTGCCTCGCTTGGCGTCGACGATGCCCTTGTGACGGGAAATATTGGCCCAGTGACTGTGCCCTGACATTCCTGATCCTCGAACGAGAGAGTCGAAAGGATAGTATAGGAAACGACACCGCGAGGCGGAAGCTTTGGCCGCGCTCTGGCCGGGTTCGTATCATTCAACTGATTTGTCCCGATCCTCGTTTCCGATGCGAGACCATGCAAGCGAAACTGGCTCTCGAAGATGGCACCGTGTTCACCGGCCTGGCGTTCGGTGCCCCTGGCGAAAAGCTGGGTGAAGTCGTTTTTAACACCAGCATGATGGGCTATCAGGAAGTCCTAACGGACCCTTCCTACACCGGCCAGATCGTGACGATGACTTACCCGCTTATCGGGAATTATGGCACCACCTCGGACGACCAGGAGTCCTCGGATGTCCATGTCGAAGGTTTTATCGTTCGTGAGCTCACCAAAGTTCCGAGCAACTTCCGCAGCCATCGCGATCTGGACACCTTCCTCCGAGCCAGCGGCGTGATCGGCCTCGAAGGGATCGACACACGGGCTCTCGTCCGCCGACTGCGCGTTCGCGGCTCCATGAGCGGTATTCTCTCCAGCACGGATCTCGACGATGCCTCGCTGGTGGCGAAGGCACGGGCGTTCCCTGGAATGGAAGGCCGTGACCTCGTGAGCGAGGTGGTGCCGGACCGCGCGTTCGAGTGGAAGCAGGGCTTCGGCCAGTTCGCGGAGCATGTGATCGTTGCAAGGCCGCCGTCGAAGCATGTGGTCGCCATCGACTATGGCATGAAGTGGAACATCCTCCGCTGCCTCGTCCAGTCCGGCTGCCGGGTGACGGTGGTGCCCGGCACCGCGCCAGTGGAGGAAGTCCTGAGGCACGAACCCGATGGCGTTTTCCTCTCAAACGGCCCCGGCGACCCTGCCGCGGTGGGCTACGCCATCGAGACGGTGAAGAAACTCGTCGACGCGAAGAAGCCGCTCTTCGGCATCTGCCTGGGGCACCAGTTGCTTGGGCTCGCCGTGGGTGCAAAGACCTTCAAGCTGAAGTTCGGCCACCGTGGCGCCAATCAACCGGTGTTGGACCAACGGACCAAGAAGGTCGAGATCACGACGCAGAACCACGGGTTCGCCGTCGACCCCACGTCGTTGCCCAAGGGGATGGAAGCGACGCACATCAATCTGAACGACCAGACGCTCGAAGGAATGCGTCACACGTCGCTGCCGATCTTCAGCGTGCAGTACCACCCCGAGGCCGCCGCCGGCCCGCACGATAGCAGCTATCTCTTCGAGGAATTCCGTGCGTCGATGGGTTAGGGTGCGGCCCCAGCGATCACGCCATGCCGCTCGACTTTACAGAATGAACTTGCTCAGGTCCTCGCTGTTGACGATCGCACCCACCTTGCTCTTGACGTAGCCGCCGTTGATCACCACTCGCTTCGGCTCCAGATCGGGGCCCTCGAAGCTCACTTCTTCCACCACCTTCTCCAGGATCGTGTGCAACCTGCGAGCGCCGATGTTCTGCGTCGAGCGGTTCACCTCGAAGGCATAATCCGCCAGAGCTTCCACGCCATCCTGCGTGAATTCGAGTTCCACGCCCTCCGTCTTGAGCAGTTCCGCGTACTGCTTTGTCAGGGCATGCTTCGGCTCCGTTAGCACGCGGAGGAAGTCGGCCTTCGTCAGGTCGGTCAGTTCCACGCGAATGGGGAAACGGCCCTGGAGTTCCGGCATCAAGTCCGAGGGCTTCGACGTGTGAAACGCCCCGGCCGCGATGAACAGCACATGGTCCGTCTTCACCGGGCCGTGCTTGGTGTTCACGGTCGTCCCTTCCACCACCGGCAGGAGGTCCCGCTGCACACCCTGGCGCGAGATATCCGGCCCATGCCCGGACTGCGGACCGCACACCTTGTCGATCTCGTCAAGGAAGACGATCCCCTGGTTTTCCACGCGATCGACCGCCTGCTCCGTCACGCTGCCACGGTCGATCAGGGCTTCCGTCTCCTGCTCCAGCAGGATGCGTCGAGCGTCCTTGATCGGGATCTGCTTCGGCTGGTTGGACTTTGGCATGATCTTGTCGAACATGCTCTGCAAGTCGACATCCATGTTCTCCATGCCCATGTTGGAGAAGATCTGCACGGGCACGGCCCGCTGCTCCACGGAAAGCTCGACGACGCGGTCCTCGAGTTCGCCGGACTCCAGCTTGGCGCGGAACTTGTCCCGCGTCCGCTGGCGTCGCTCGGCGTCCTCCTTTTCCTGTTCCGGTTCCCAGGGCGATGTCTTTGGCGTCGGCACCAGAAGGTCCAGCAAGCGTTCGGTCACTTTCTCCTTCGCCTTCTCCTGCACGCTCTGCCGCATCTCCTGCTTCACCAGCCCGATGGCGGCCTCCGTGAGGTCGCGGATGATGCTCTCGACGTCCCGGCCCACGTAGCCCACTTCGGTGAACTTGGTCGCCTCCACCTTGATGAACGGGGCCGCGGTGAGTTGAGCGAGCCGACGGGCGATCTCGGTTTTGCCAACGCCGGTAGGGCCGATAAGAATGATGTTCTTGGGCGTGACGTCCTTGCGAAGCTCGGGGGAAAGCTGCTGGCGCCGCCAGCGATTGCGGATCGCGACCGCGACGGCTTTCTTGGCCGCCTCCTGGCCGACGATGTACTTGTCCAGTTCGGTCACGATCTGACGCGGGGTAAGGTCCATCAAGCATTCTCCGACGTATCCGGCGGTTCTTCGGCGATCAGGGTTGCGTGAACCACTTCAAGTTCCTTCAGAGCAGTCGGCACGAAGGTGATGACTGTTTCCCAAACAATAGGCCAATCGACATCGTCATAACCGTGAATCAGCCGATCACGCATCCCTGCAATCGACTTCCAGCGGATTGTCGGGAAACGATCCCGAATGGACTGCTTTACGGACTTACAAGCCTCGCCCATGACTTCCAAGGCTCGAATGACGGGATCCGAGTAAACCTCGTCGCCGGCCAAGGATTCGACATTCTCGAACGACCGAACATGGCGTTGAGCCCGCTCGCCAGCAGCGATCATGTCAGCAACACGTTGGAGTGGTGACTTCAAAGCACTTACACCGGTTGGGCTTCGCGAAGAATGTTAGGGCCAATGTACTTCTTCAAGGAACGCTTCAGGGCAAGATCGACTTTAATCGCGAGCCGTTCTGTCAAAATGGCTTCAAGTTCCACGAGATCGATCAGGGTCGGCCGCGCCTCGGGGAGATAGGTTAGAAGCACATCCAGGTCGCTGTCCGGCCGGTGGTCGCCGCGAACTCGGGAACCGAACAGACCGAGTTCGCTCACACCGAAGCGTTCGCGGAGTTCCGGCATCATCGCCCGGAGTTGCTCGCGGTACTTCTCGGTTTCGGGCGTCATGTCAATTCCTGCACGTCGATGTTCCGGTTCGTGTAGATGCACAGATCGCCCGCGACCTCGAGCCCGGCCTTCACGATCTCCGCGGCCTTCAGGCTGGAGTGAGCCATCAACGCTCTCGCCGCCGCCAGGGCATACGGGCCCCCGGACCCGATCGCCACGACGTTGTCCGTCGGCTGGATGACATCACCGGTGCCGCTCAAGAGCAGCAGGTTGTCGCGATCAAGCACCACCAGCATCGCTTCCAGCCGGCGAAGTACGCGGTCGGTTCGCCATTCCTTCGCGAGCTCCGTCGCCGCCTTCGGCACGGACCCCTGGTGATCGCGAAGCTTCGATTCAAAGCGCTCAAGCAGGCTGAAGGCGTCCGCCGCGGCGCCGGCGAATCCGGCCAGCACCTTCCCCTCATAGAGTCGGCGGACCTTGCGAGCGTCGCTCTTCATGACGACATTGCCGAGCGTGACCTGGCCATCCCCGCCGATGGCGGAGCCCGAAGGAGTGCGAACGGCCAGAATTGTGGTGGCGCGAATCCGTTCCACGTAAATCCTCGCAAAGAAGAAGCGAATACCCGGATGACCAGGGTTAAAGGACTCGAATCGTTCGCGGGCTCGCCGGAACTTCATGATACTGTGTTCACCGCGACTGGGCAGTGGAGCAAAATCGAAGTTCGGCCGTCCAATTTCCTTCAAGTCCTGCCCGGGGTAACGTACAATGACCAGCGAACAGCGAGTTTGTCACACTCCCTGAATGAACGAGGAGAGCTCATCCATGAGCAAGTTAATGTCTGTGATGATGACCGGACTCTTGGCCATGAGCCTGAGCGCAAGCATGGCCGAGGCCGCAAAGCCTGCCCTGCCCAACAAGGCGGGATCGCTTCGCGTCATCGATGAAGGAGGTCTCTTTTCCTCCGACGGGATCAGCAAAGCCGAATCCGCGTTGAAGGGTTCCACCTTCCAGGACGGCCTGCAAGTCACCATCGATACTTACAAAGAAGTTCCCGAGAATAAGAAGGGCTCGCTCAAGGAAAAGCCAACCAAGGAGGAAAAGGATCGCTTCTTTTCGGCCTGGGCCCTCGAACTGGTGAAGAACAACAAGGACAAGGGGATTTACATTCTCGTCTGTCGGCATCCGGGCTATGTCGAGATCCTGGTGGATCGCGAGACCCGTGATCGAGGCTTCACCAAGGATGATGAAGCCAAGGTAAAGACGATCTTGCTCGCGTCCTTCGAGAAAGCCGCGAAAGAGACCGACGCCTCGAAATCAAAGTCCCTTCGCGATGACGGTCTTCACGAAGCAGCAGAGTTTATCGTCAAGGATTTGAAGGGGACCAAGGCTCAAGCAACAGCGGACGCCAGCCACGGCGATGTCGCTGAGAAAGGCAAAGGATTTATGAGCGGGATCGGTGGATACATCTGCATCGGCCTCGCGGTGATGCTTGGCATCTGGGCCGTCCTCGGCATCTTCCGTGCCCTTACCGGCGGCGGCAGTGGTGGAGGCGGCGGAGGCTATGGCGGCGGTGGTGGTGGAGGGGGCGGCGGAGGTTTCTTCTCCTCCATGCTCGGCGGTCTCTTCGGCGCGGCCGCAGGCATGTACCTCTACAACAACCTCATGGGCGGCGGGAGCATGTTCGGCGGCAGCTCGGATGCTCAAGCCAGCGATGGCTCCTCGAACACGGACACCGGTGCCGGCGACTTCAACGGCGACTCTGGCACGGGCGGCAGCTTCGATGATGCAGGCGACGCCGGCGGTGGCGACTACGGCGGCGGGGGAGACTTCGGTGGCGGCGGCGACTTCGGCGGCGGCGGCGGAGACTTCGGCGGCGGGGACTTCTGATCCCTGACATCAAGCCTGGCCGTGATGCGAAGTCTCGGGAGCGGAGCGCGATAGCTGACTATCGCGCTCCGCTCCTGATTACTTTGACTATCATCACGTCATGACACGCGAACCGCACTGCCACTTCTGCAAGAAGCTCGAGGCACCGGACGGTTTCCTTCCCGAGGAAATCGTCTGGCAGTTTCCGAACTCCGTTGCCGTCCTTGGTCCCTGGCAGTTTTACAAGGGATACTGTGTTCTTATCTCTCGCGAGCACGCAGCCGAACTCCGCCATCTGGGGCCGGCTCGCGAAGCATATCTCGCTGAAATGAGCCTGCTCGCCGAGGCGATCGAAGCCTGCTTTGAGCCTCACAAGCTCAACTACGAACTCCTGGGCAACATCGTTCCGCACCTGCACTGGCACATCTTCCCGCGGTCCGCGGACGATCCTGAACGCCTCAAGCCGGTCTGGCTTGCCCTCGAGCGAGCCGAGACCGACCCGGCCGAAAAGGCAAGGCTTTCCACGGGACGAGTCGATCGAACCGAGGTGGTTCAACGCCTGCAAGCCTGGCTCTCGAAAAAGACCACGTCACCATGACGCAGAGCCCTCGCCCTGCGTCCACCCGAAAACTCTCCACGATCGAAACTCAGAACAGCACAGGCTTCCCGATCGCCCGGCGGACGACGGTGAACTGGCCGCCGTGCATCAGGGTGTGGTGTGCAAGCAGCAGGCACAGCGTTCCGACCGTGGGAGCCATCCCCGCTAGCGGCCCCTCGGAGGGCTTCGATAGCTCATCATCAGGCAGGATCCGCACGATGGTCATCGTGCCATTGCGGACCTTCTCGAAGAGGGCCACGTATTCGTCCTTCTTCAGAAAGCCCGTCGTCGAGCCACAGGTCGCATTGCTGTGCTGCTGGGCGAATCCCGCGGGAAGTGCCGGATACTGCAAGCCGGGAAGGTCGAGTTTGAGCAGATGAATCTCGGACTGGATGAGGTGCCCAAGCTGCCAGGCGATATGGTTCGCCGTCGGCGCCGGGCGGATGAGAATGTCTTCGTCCGAGAGGTCCGCCAGGTAACTCTGCGTCAGCGTCATGGTCGATTCGAGCGAATACAGGATAGCCTCTTTCGCGGTCATGGTCGCATTCCTTTCGTCGGGGTTAAGTCTCAGTCCGCTTCGCGTGATTCACGATTGAGCTCGCGAACCCAGCGTTCCGATTCCTCGTCATCGTCCTCTTCGTCCTCGTCCTTCGCTTCCCTGGAGTCGATGGCAATCACCGCCTGTGGGTCCGCATGCGGATCGTTGACGAGCGTGATGGGCCGGATGGTCGTTTTGCCGTCGACGGTGAGCACGGCGCGATACGTTCCCGCGGGGACCAGCGTTGCTCCGCCGCCGGATTGTGTGAGATCCCACGTCTGGCGGTGGAAGCCAGGGCTCTTCGCCGCGGAACGAAACTCGCGAACGATCTGACCTGTCGCATCCTCCACCTTCAACGACAGCGATCGTGCGGGTGTGGTCAGCAGGTAGTCGAGTGTGGCGCCACGCGGCGGATTGGTTCCGACGAACCGTCGGGGCGTGGTCGTGAAGGGCGTCTCGCCTCCGGGTTCGTTCCGCCAGCGAACCGCCGTCGCCGGTGTGAAGAGCGTCGCCTCCGCGGCCAGCGTCGTGGGGTTAAGTTGACGAAGACTCGCGACGTCAAGGATCCAGAGACTGCGGCCGTGGGTGCCCACGACGATCTCGCTCGCGGTGGTGGGCTGGGCGATCTCGTGCACCGGCACCGTGGGCAGATTGTTGTTCAGCTTCGTCCACGAGGCTCCACGATTGGCGGAGGCCCAGATTCCGAACTCGGTGCCGAGGTAAAGCAGATCCGGGTTCGTGATATCCTCCCGCAGCACTCGTGTGGAACCGAACGCTGGCAGGTTGGCTGAGATCGAGGTCCAGGTGGTGCCGAAGTTCTCGGTGACGAAGATCCACGGCCGGTCATCGTTCGAGCGATGGCCGTCGAAGCAGATATAGCACCGGCCGTCCTTCGCTCGGCTCGCCTCCAGGCTCGCGACCCAGCGTGGCCCGGGCAGGCCGGCGGCTTCGATCTTCGGGGTCATGTTCGTCCACATGGTGCCGCCGTCGCGAGTCAGCCAGACGTCGCCTTCATCCGTGCCGGCCCAGAGCACGTCAGGGGTTCGCGGGCTCTCCGCGAGAGCGGTGCCGCTGCCCTTCTTCGAACGCGTGATCTCCGGCGAGATCATCTTGGCATCCTCGCCACGCTTCACGGAACGGAAGACGTACTGCGCCGAACTATAGACGACCCCAGCATTGTGGTGCGAGAGGATAAAGGGCGTATTCCAGTTGAAGCGGAGTGTTTCGCCATTCTTCCCTTTGGGCCGGATAAAGGCTCGTTCACCTGTGCGCAGGTTTCGCCTCACCATGCCGCCGTTCTGGGTCTCCGCGTAGACGAGATCAGGATCGTTCGGATCGACCCGGCAAACGAAGCCATCGCCGCCATTGACGAAGGCCCAGTCCTCGGGCACGGGGCCGTTGGAACGTAGTGTTCGTGAGGGTCCGCCCCAGGAACCATTATCCTGCAAGCCGCCGTAGACGCGGTAAGGCGTGCGGTTGTCGACCGCGATGTGGTAGAACTGCCCGAGCGCCAGATGGCTCAGGTGATCCCAGTTGGCGGCCCGGTCATAAGTGGCGTACGCTCCGCCGTCCGTGCCGATGACAAGGTGTCGGCCGTTCGCAGGATTGATCCACAGGGCATGGTGATCCGGGTGGATGCCGCGAACGTTGACAGCCTTGAAGGTCTTGCCAGCGTCGGTGGAGCGGTGCAGCGGAATGTCGCCGAGGACATAGATCGAGTCGTCGGTGGGATCGACACGAATCTGGCTGAAGTACATCGGCCGTGGGTTAAGGCTGTTCACCCGGTTCCAGGTCAGGCCGCCGTCCTTGGATGTAAAGACGCCGCCGGTCTGGAAGCCATCCTTGCCCTGGGAATTCTGGGCGTTGGGCTGCTGGCCGCCCAGGCCGAGACCGTATGGCCGGCTCACGGAAGGCCCTTTCTTGGCGGCGGGCGAGGTGCCAAGCGTCGCTTGCAAGTCTTTCGTCTCCTCGTCGCGCTGTACCACGATCTTCACCCTGGCACCCACCTTGAAAGTACGAAGCGCGTTGAGAAGATCCTGCGGCGAGTCGAGCGTCTTGCCGTTGATCGACTGGATGACGTCGCCCGCCTTCATCCCCGCGACGGCCGCGGCCCCGCCGGCGAGTACTTCGCTGATCTTCAAGCCGCTTTTACCAAGCTGGATCCCCAGGGTGGGTGTCGGCGTCTTCGAGTCCGTGGCCGCGCCGGGGCGAGATCCGAGCGTCACCTCGAACGACCTGGGCTTACCCTCGCGTTCCCCCTCGAGTTTGAGTTTGTCGCCTGGCTTCCGGGAGCGAACGTTCTCGATAAAGTCCTCGTAGTTCTCGACAGCCATGCCATCGATGGCCTTGATGATGTCCCCCGTTTTCAGGCCCGCCTTGTCGCTGGGTCCATCCTCGACGACCTCGGTGATCTTGGCCCCCTTGCGGTCCTCCATGTTGCGGCCGACGATGCCGAGGAACACGGGGGAAGGGGGTGGCCCGGTGCCGACTTTCTCGGAGTCGATGATGGCATAAACGAGGCCCTTCGTCTTCCGTGAGAAGTCGAGGCCGATACGGCCCAGTTTCACGGTGGGCAGGCCGGACTTGCGGTCGGGGTCGCTCAGGCGGATCCAGTTCGCGCCGCCATCGGTGGAACGATGAAGGCCCGCCCCGGGGCCGTAGGTGACGATGGGGCCGTACATGTCCGGCACGGGCGGGTTGCCGCCGAAGAAGGCGTCATGCTCGTCACGCTTGCGGTCCCAGGTGGCCACGAGCAACGTCTCGGGGTCGAAGGGGTCGAACCGCATGTCGATGATGCCGGTGCGATCGTCGTGGAAAAGGATCCGCTTCCAGGTTTTGCCGCCGTCGGTCGTCTTGAAGAGACCGCGTTCGTCGTTGGGGCCGTAAAGCCGGCCGAGGGCGCCGACGTAGACGATCTCGGGATTCGTGGGATGGATGAGAACCTTGCCGATCTGGAAGGTCTTCGCGAGCCCCATGCTTTTCCAGGTCTTGCCGGCATCGGTGCTCTTGTAGACACCGTCGCCATACGACACGGAGTTGCGGGGATTGTTCTCGCCGGTGCCGACCCAGACGACGGCCGGGTTCGAGGCAGCGACAGCGACGTCGCCGATGCTGACGGTGGCTTCGCGATCGAAGAGGTGCTCGAAGGTGATGCCGTTGTTGACCGTTTTGAGGAGCCCGCCAGTTGCAGTCGCAATGTAAAAGGTGGTGGGATCGCTCTCGACGATCGCGAGCGCCGTGACTCGCCCACCCATGTTGGCGGGGCCGATGGACCGCCAGGCCATGCCCTTGATGACCTCGGGCGGAATCGTGCCATCGGACTTCTTCGGGATCACGAGCCGCGGCATCGGTGCGGTCGAGTCTTCCGCGCGTCGCTGGCGGGCCTCGCCAAGCTTGCTGAAGAGATCGCCCGAGGCGTCCAACCTCGGCGGCGAGGGCTTCGGTTGCGCAGAGGCGAGCGGAACGTGGACGCCATCCTCAGCCAGGTGGGCACATCCGACGAGAATCGCGAGCAAGCACGGCCAGCGGCCGAGGCGGGAGAGAGTCACGGTGGGAGTCCTGAACGAGATGCGATCCATGGTGCAGAAGCGTGTGGTGGAGAGGATTGTAAACGCCGACAAGGCTGCGAGATAGGGACAAGTGTGCAAAACCGGCCACTCGATGGCGAGCGGGCTTGGGTTTTCGCGTCACTCTCGATGCTTCCACGCCGCGGCTTCCTCGCCGTCCAGGCGGAGCGTCAGGCACTTCGCACTGCCGCCGGCCTTGAGAAACTCGTCGAGTTCCACTTCAATCGAGCGATACCCCGCCGTGCTGAGCTCGGCCGCTAACTTCGGGCAACCCGAGTTGTGGACGACAGTCTTACCGACCACCACGGCGTTGCAACCGAAGCGATTCGCTTCGCTCTCGATGACCGGGATCAATGTCGGAACGTGCGTCGCGAGCACCTTGCGGCCGTAAGCATCGAACGCGTCCGGATAGTAGATCGCCAGGCCGGGGGCGATGGGGCAGAAGCAGGTATCCAGGTGATAGAATCGCGAGTTGACCAGTTCCAACGGCAGCACGCGGACGCCGAGGGCCTTCGCCACCCACTGCTGAGCGGTGGCATCCGACCGCGTGCGGTAGCCGGCGAAGAGCGACTCCCCGCAGAAGAGAGCGTCGCCCGCCCCCTCGTGGTAACTCTCTTCCGGCAGGTGCTCGACGACGAAACCGTGGGTTGCGAACCAGTCTTCAAAGATCGGCGATTCACGAGATCGCACCTCGTGGCGGAATCGACTCGAGAGAAATCGCTTCTGATACACCAGCCCCGCGTTGGCCGTGAACACCAGGTCCGGCAGCCCAGCACGTGGCGCGAGTTCTTCGATCGTGACGCCCAGAGAGACAAGCGTTTCGCGAAGTTGCGTCCACTGGGAGAAGGCCAGTTCGCGCACCGCTCCCAGCGAGCGATTCATCCAGGGGTTGATCTCGTACTCGATGCCGTAATGGTCTGGCGGGCACATGAGAATGCGAGGCGAGGCTGGCATGTCCAGAGCCTCCGTGTGCGAGAAGAATCCCGGAGGGGAACAAGATCACCCGAGCGAGGTTTCTCCTCTCTCGGGTGATTTGTTGCCGATGTGCTGGCAACCTCTCAGGGCTGCGGGGTCGCACCTGGAGCCGTCCCCACCGCGGACAGATAAGGGCTGACAGCCTGATTGATTCGGTCGTCGCCGACATCGAGTTTCACGCGGTACCCCATTCGCGGGAAGATCTCCCGATAGGAGACATCCGTGATCCCCTTGCTTTTGGCCTGGGTGGACGCCTTGGCGATCGCGTCGTTGATCTCGGCCTTCTGCCCGGCGAACGGGTCGTTACCAGAGGGGTTCGGCACTTCCCCCTTGATCGCGTAGCGAGTCTTGGGAGTGATGTCCCCGACCCATTTCTTCTCTTTGAGGTCGAAGTAGGCGTCGACGGGAATGCCCATCTTTTTGAAGTCCTCGACGACTTTCTTGATGTCGTCGATGCCGTCGCCATTGGTGTCGAAGACGCCGTAAAGTGCGACGTGATCCGAGTACCCGCGTCGCCAGATGGCGTTGTAAAGCAGGTCGCCCACGAGGATGCGGTCGCGAATCGGATCGGACTCCGAGACGATCCGCGCCCGGGACGAATGCGTGCCCATGACTTCCACAATCTCGATGGTTGCCTTCTCGACGAATCGCGAGACTTCACGGAAGACGTTGCGATCATCGGGAACGCGGGCCACCTGCACGCGAGACTGATAACCCTTGATCGGAAAATCGGCCGGGAGCACGGAGAACGTCAGACCCGCCCGGGCCTTGTCCGCCGAGCCAATATCGATCTCGATCGTGTTGTCCGGCCAGCGGCGGGTGACCTTGCCCAGATGCTCGTCGAAGAACTGCTCTTTCTTCTTGTTAAGTTCCTCCCGGGACGACAGGTCGGACTTCAGGCCACTGATCTGGTCCTCACGCTGCTTCAATTCCGTTGTCTTTCGGGCGATGTCGTTGACGTGCCCGTCGATCTTGTCGCGAAGACCCTTGACGTCGATATCGTACTTCTTGTTGCGGTCCATGCTATCGGTCTGCAACTTCGTGAGCATCGCAGTGATGTCCTGCTTCAGCTTGTCGGCCGTGGCCTTGAGATCCGTGGCGGCCGTGTCGTAAGCCTTCGATTTGTCGTCAGCGGCCTTGGCGGCGGCATCGTAGAGTGCGACCTTGTCGTCCGAGGCTTTCTGGGCCACTTGTTGCTGGCCGAGCGCTTTCGCGATCGAATCGAGCACGACGACCGTCGGCCCGCCGGACGGGAGCGCGTTGTTCTGATCCGGAGCCCAGTTCATCACGTTCTTGGCTTCGAGGGCGGGCAGGTTCGGGTCCGCCTGCTTCACGTTGGCCAGCCGCTTGGTGAAGCCATCGTTGATGAGCTTCAGTTCCGCCACGCTCTCGTCGCCCGGCTTGGCCTCGGCGATCAGCGAGGTGCGATCTTCGGGAAGATCGATGCCAAGGACCATGCGGTAAACCTTGAGCTTGTTCTCCGCGGTCTTGGTGAGCTTGGCCTGCGCAGCCGCCTCTTTGCCCACCTTCACGACCGCGGCATCCTTGTCGGCCTGCTCCGAGTACAGCACGTAACAGAAGACTCCGAGGCCCACCGTGCTGAGCACGAAGAACACCAGAGCGATGACCACGGGCATCGAGGTTTCTTTTTTCTTCTTGGCCATGAGAGTACCTCGCCGAACGGCGACATGAAGGGATCGGTCACGCAATGTGAATCGATTCCATTATAGGCTGTACCGTGTCCTAAAGATAACAGGGATTTTTGGAACCCACAACGCAGAGGTGGCGGCGCCAGCGACTCTTTCTCAAGGAGTGGGAAGGAATGTGACAGGTTCACCGATTCTTCGGAATGACCCAAAGCTCGCGCGAACCTTGAGAAGGTCCGATTTTGCCGGATGGGATGATTTCAACAAGAATGAGCACTTTGCCAGCCAGGGCGTGAAGGGCGTGCTATAAGTTGGAACCATCCCAGAGATTCGGCAACTTAGGATCACCTCGAGGTCTCGCCTGATGACGGCTGCGTTTGGCCCATGTCGTTGCCTGGGAGTTCTTTGCACTCTGGCGGTTGCGCTGGCGACGCCTTCCATATCTCGGGCTCAGGTCACAATCCAACGTGCAGGGCTCACCGGTTCGCCGTACACGGGCACCGGAGGGTATCAGTTCAGCCAGGTCGGCGTAAGCCTCGGAGTTTCAAGCCAGCTGGCGGGTTACTCGACTCGCATCTTGGACGTAAACACCGCTAACGGACGGAACAGCTGGGCCTTCGACCCCATCACGGGCGTCACCACTCTGGTAGGCCCCACGGGCATCGACTACACCGGCTTGCAGGGCTATCAGACCAGCGATAACGCTTTCCAGAACGCTGCCGGCCAGGTCATCGGGAAATCGACTCGTTACGACTCGCTCTTCGCCGAGAACGGGCAGGATAGCTGGTTCTATCGACCCGCGACCGGGCTCACCACGCAGATTGGGCTGACGGGTGCCGTCTATACGGGAACCGCGGGATACCAGTTCAGCGATGTGGTGAGTTTGAACGCAGCCGGGCAGGTCGCGGGAAGTTCGACGCGCATCACCGGCCTCAATTCCAACAACGGCGGCGACACCTGGGTGTTCAACTCGACCACAGGCGTCACGACACAGATCGGCTACACCGGAGCGGGTTATACAGGCACGGATGGGTATCAGTTCAGCCTGATCAATTTCCAGAACTCGGCCGGGCAGATTGCGGGTTCCTCTTTCCGAATCTTCGACGTCGCCGCCGACAATGGGCGCGACGCCTGGATTTACCTCCCCTCCTCGAGTTCCACGGTGCAGATCGGCCTGATCACCGGGGCTCACATGGGGAGCAACGGCTATCGATCCGCCTTCAACATTGCCCAGCACGAGAATGGACAGGTCGTTGGCTACTCGGAGCGTTACCTCGGAGTCAATACGGTCAACGGCCTCGATGCCTGGGTTTACAGCTCCACCACAGGAACGGTGCAGATCGGCCTCACAGGCACGGGCTACATGGGAAGTGGCGGCCTGCAATTCACCGAGGTCTCTGCCACCAACGAGGCTGGCTACGTGGCGGGGCTATCGTATCGCTACACCGGTGTGGATTTACAACTGGGACAGAACACCTGGGCCTATAGCACCCTCACGGGCCTCACGACAATCACTGGGCTCATCGACAGTCTGCATACCCATCTGAATGGAACGCAGACGAGTTCCAATGACTTACTCAACGACGCCGGCCAGATCGCGGGTACGTCGGTCAGGTTTGACGCTGCGGGCTTTAATGGGATCAACTCCTGGGCTTTCGACCCGATCACGGGAATCACTCTTCAGACCGGCTTCACGAGTTCGAGATACACCGACTCGCAGGGCTCTCAGTTCAGCGCGAACAACCTGCAAAACGCATCGGGCCAGGTCGCGGGCCGGTCGATCACGTATCGCAGCGACAATAACGAGAACGGCCAGGACACCTGGATCTATCGCCCCTCGACCGGAACCGTGGTGCGAACGGGCCTGACAGGTGCGGCGTACACGGGCAGCCAGGGCTATCAGTCCAGTGCGAACAGCCTCATGAACAATGCAGGCCAGGTGGCGGGAATCTCGATTCGCGTCACAGGTGTCGATACTGTGAATGGGCAGAACACCTGGGTGTATCACGCCACGACCGGCACTCAGTTCCAAACCGGGCTCACGTCGGCGGCTCACACCGGCAGCCAGGGCTATCAGTTCAGCGGCAACAGCCTCCAGAATGCCGCCGGTCGGTTGGTGGGATTCTCCTCCCGCATCTCCGGCCTCGACAACACCATCGGCCAGGATGCCTGGTACTACGACCCCACCACGCATGCCAACACTCAGATCACCGCGGGGGTGGCCGGCTCCGTCCGCGCCTCGGATAGCTACGCCTTCTCCACGGTCTCGGTTCTCACGGAATCAGGCTACGCTCTCGGGCAGTACACGTTCTTCGTAGGGAACGCCGGTGCCGGTCAGGATCGTGCGTTCCTCTATCGACCTGACATCGGCTTCCAGGAACTGGGTTCCATCGTTTCAGGAGGCCTCACGGCTAACGGCTGGGCGAACCTGAGTTCCGTCCTCTCCTCGAACGACTTTCAATTCCTCGTTGGCAACGGCCTCGCACTGGGGCAGTCACCGGATAGCCAGAGTGTTTACGTGATCAATGCCGTACCGGAGCCTGGCTCGGCCCTGCTGCTGGGCGTCCTCGGCATGGCCGGCGCCTGGCGCGTCCGTCGTCATCGTGTCGCGATCGCGTGAACGTCCCCTGGCTGAACCGGCAGCCCTATCGAGTCACGCACCTTTCCTCAGGGCTCCGGCGTCGTTGCGGGGTCTTTCGACTAAAACGAAGACATCTCTGGTCACGCACATCGCGACGCGGCTCTCGAAAGGTTCTTCCATGCCGGATGCTGACTCCGCGGGCAGTCTTTACATCCTCGACGCCCATGGCCTGATCTTCCAGATGTTCCATGGCATCGGCCCGATGTCCGCGCCCGATGGTCGCCCCACCAACGCGGTCTTCGGCGTCACTCGGGCCCTCATGAGCCTGTACGACCGCGGGGCGGACTACCTCATTGCGACATGGGACCACAAAGATCCGACCTTCCGCGACAAGCTGTTCGACCAGTACAAGGCCCACCGCGAGCCGCCGCCGCCGGACCTGCTGATTCAGCAACCGCTCGTGAACCAGGTGCTGGAGGCGATGCGAATCCCCTTCCTTATCGCGCCCGGTTACGAAGCCGACGACATCATGGCGACGCTCTCCAGCGAGGGCGCTGGTCGCGGGCTTGATGTGTTCATCTGCTCGTCGGACAAGGACTGCCGACAACTCCTGTCCCCGAAGGTGAAGATCCTGAACCTCCGCAAGGGCGACATCATCGATGCGGACGCGCTCGTGAAGGACTGGGGCGTTCGGCCCGATCAGGTTGTGGACTTCCAGGCCCTCGTGGGGGATTCCGTGGACAATGTGCCCGGCGTTCCTGGTGTCGGCCCGAAGACCGCGGCGAAGTGGTTACAGGAATATGGAACGCTCGATGCCCTGGTTGCGAATGCGGACGCCATCGGCGGCGCGAGGAAGTCCAAGGTGAAGGATTCGCTGAAGGAAGCGATCGCCAACGGCAAGCTCGAGCAGAGTCGGCAACTCGTGCGTCTCGACCGCCGTGTGCCGATCGCCCTGGACTGGGACGGCTGGCGACGCCGCGACTGGGACGGTCAGCGTCTGCTCGAACTCTTCCAGGAGTTCGGCTTCCGCGGCTTCGCCGAGCGAGTGCGGAATACGCTTCGCACCAGTGGAGCGAAACGGAACTCCGCGATACTCGAAGACGCCGGACTGGCGAGCGAGAAGAATCAATCCGCGCAACCGCCGACGGCTCCGAAGTCGCGGAAGGCCCCGGCGAAGAAGTCGAACACGATCAATCTCTTCTCGGCGCTCGGCGAAGAGCCGGAAGACGATGCCCCTCCCACCACGGACGCTGCCACCGACTCGCCCGAAGAGGGAAAGGCGACGCTCTCCGCTCGCCCGGCGATCGCGGACGACAACTGGTCTTATGACGGCTATCGGCTTGTTGACACGCCCGAGTCCTTCGCCGAGTTCCTGGAGAATCTTCGCCAGCAGAAACGATTCGTATTCGACACCGAGACCACGGGCCTGGATCCGCTGCAATCGGCGATTGTCGGAATCGCCTTCGCCTGGAAGGGGGGGGAAGCGTACTACCTGCCGATTCGTTCGCCAAAGGAGGATCGATCCCTCGACGAGTCCGCGACGCTTTCGGCTCTACGACCGCTTTTCGAAGATCCCGCGATCGCGAAGGTGAACCAGAACATCAAGTACGACCTGCTCGTGCTTCGCAAGCATGGCATCCTCGTACAGGGCGTCGCAGGCGATTCGATGGTGGCCCACTACCTGCTGAACGCCGGGGCCCGTTCGCACAATCTCGACGAGATGACGCGCGAGTATCTGAAGCACGAGAACATCTCGATCAAGGATCTCATCGGCAAGAAGGGGAAGTCGCAGATCACCATGGCGGAGGTTCGCACCGAGGCGATCCGTCGCTATGCCGGCGAGGATGCCGACACGGCCTGGCGCCTGGCGGAACTGCTCGAGGCACGGCTCGAGGTTGACCACCTTCGGCCGCTATATGACACGCTGGAGATGCCGCTGATCCCGGTGCTTGCCGAGATGGAGTTCAACGGCGTCAGGCTCGATGTGCCGTTTCTTGCGAAGCTGTCCGCGGAGATGGAGACACAACTCGCGGGGATCGAGAAAACCATCCACGATCTCGCGGGGAAGACCTTCAACATCGCCTCGCCGCGGCAGCTTCGCGAGGTGCTCTTCGACGAGATGCGGCTGCGTGTGCAGAAGCGGACCGGCACCACAGGCGAGGCCAGCACGGACCAGGAATCGTTGGAGAAACTCGCGGCCCAGGGTCACGAGCTTCCGCGGCGGATCATCGAGCACCGCCAGGTCGCGAAGCTCAAGGGGACGTACGTCGACGCGCTGCCAGCGCTCGTGAATCCTGGCACGGGCCGCCTGCACACCTCGTTCAACCAGACCGTCGCCGTCACGGGCCGACTCAGTTCGTCCGATCCGAACTTGCAGAACATCCCCGCCCGCACGGAGCAGGGAAAGCAGATCCGCCAGGCGTTTCTACCTCGCGAGGGCTGGACGATCCTTACCGCGGATTACTCGCAGATCGAGCTGCGGCTGCTCGCCCACCTCAGTGGGGACGAGGTGCTCCGCCAGGCCTTCGCGGAGGATCGGGACATCCACACCTCCGTGGCGGCGTCGATCTTCAAAGTGGCGGAGGACGCGGTCACGTCCGACCAGCGCCGCATGGCGAAGACGGTGAACTTCGGGGTGATCTACGGCATGAGTGCGTTCGGCCTCGCCATTCGGCTCGGCATGCCTCGCGGCGAGGCCCAGCGATTCATCGACGACTACTTTGCTCGCTTTCCCAGGGTGCTGGAATATCAGGACAACCTGCTGAAGACGGCCCTGGAGCGGAAGTACGTCGCGGCGATCTCGGGCCGACGGCGGAAGTTTGAACTCTCCGAATGGGATGTGAAGAGCACTTACCGCAACCGCAGCCAGGCCGCACGCGAAGCGATCAACATGGAGATCCAGGGCTCCGCTGCGGACCTGATGAAGCTCGCCTTGCTCCGTGTCCACCGGAGACTTGCCGAGGAGAATCGCGAGGCGAAGATGCTGCTGACGGTTCACGACGAACTCGTCTTCGAGGTGCCGCCAACGGAGTTGAGGGACGTCGCGAATCTCGTTCGCGTGGAGATGTCCAGCGCGATGACGCTGAACGTGCCGCTGCGGGTAGACGTTGCCGCGGGGCCGAACTGGCTGGACGTAACCGATCTGTGAGACCCAGCGTCGCGGCTGAGCTGAGCGATCGATTTCGAGGAGGTTGATTTTTAGACGAGAACAGCCTGAGCGTGCCGGGGTTGCCCGGATTCTCGGCCCCGATCGCCTTCGGAGAGGATTCGGCGATACATCGCCTCGTAGGCCTCCGCACTGCGGTCCCAACTCCAGTCCTGCCTCATCGCGGCTTGCACGACCTGTTGGAAATCTGTCGGCCGTTCATGATAAAGATGCAGCGCCCACCTCACCGTCTCGTAGAGAGCGCTGGCGGAATAGGCCTCGAAGGAGAACCCCGTCGCGATCCCGGCGGCGAGGTTCTCCTCGGTCGCGTTCTTCACGGTATCGGCCAACCCACCCGTCGCTCGCACTACGGGGAGCGTGCCGTACTTCTGGCTGTAAATCTGATTCAAGCCGCACGGCTCATATCGGCTCGGCATCAGGAACAGGTCCGCTCCGGCCTCGACACAATGAGCCAGATCCTCGTTGTACCCCAGCAAGAGACCGACCTGCTCCGGATGCCTGGCCTGGAACGCGCGAAGCTGGTGGTGGAATTCGGGATCACCTTCGCCGAGCACCACGATCTGGCAGCCAAGATCCAGGAAGCCGGGGGCCGCGCTGAGGACGAGATCGATCCCCTTCTGCGGCACGAGTCGTGCGACCACGCCCAGTACGGGGGCCTCGGGGTTCGTCGCCAGTTTGAATCGCCGCTGCAGGTCGGCCTTGCAGAGCGGCTTCTTCTCGAAGACCGTATCCACGTCGAAGGTCGTCGCGATCCTGTGATCGTGAGCGGGGTTCCAGTCGTGATAGTCGACGCCGTTGACGATGCCACAGAGCTTGTGGGAAAGGCCGCGAAGCAAGCCCTCGAAGCCGCAGCCGAACTCGCCGGACGACTGGATTTCCTTGGCGTAGGTGGGGCTCACGGCGTTGATCGCATCGGAGAAGACGATCCCCGCTTTCATGCAATTCAGGAAGCCGTGGAACTCGAGTTGAGCGTGGTTGAAGAGCCAGCCGGGCAGGCCGGTAAGCTTCATCACTTCCCGGCCGAACTGGCCCTGATAGTTGATGTTGTGAATGGTGAAGACGGACCGCATCCGCGCGTATGCCGGCTTGTTGCGGTAAACCTCGCTGAGCATCGCAGCGGCGAGGCCGGTCTGCCAGTCGTTGAGGTGGAGAATGTCCGCGGTGAAGCCGAGCCTCGTGGCGGCTTCGAGCACCGCCTTGCAGAAGAAGATGTAACGCTCGGCGTTATCGGGATAGTCCGCGTTGTAACCGCCTGGCATCATCTGCTGGTAAAGCCCGCGACCCGTGGCGGCGTCGTCCCGCTCGAAGAACGGGGCATGCTCCACGAAGAAGATCGGCACACTCGAGTTCGGCAGCGTCGAGCGGTAAAGCCGACAGGCCAGGGTGCGATCACCCAGCGGCACTGGCAGCACCACCTCGGACTTGGTGATCGGCAGCTTGGACTTCCGCACCGCGTTGTAGAACGGCATGATCACCGCGACCTGATGCCCCAGCCGTGCCAGGGCGCGCGGCAACGCCGCCGCAACGTCCGCGAGGCCGCCCGTCTTCGCGTAACCGGCGACTTCCGAAGCGGCCATCAGGATTTTCAATCCACCCACGGCATCACCTTTCATCCCACGCGATTTTCTTCAGGGCATTCTATCATAGCGCAGTTTATCGGGATTATCGGCACGAATGCCCCGGAGGGATGAGCGAACTGCTCGATGGACAATTCCCCGGCCCACGGCGATAATCATCCATCCCGACCTGCCCCTGGCGTTCTACCAGGCCACCCATGGAGGCGTCATCATGAACCTGTCTTCCGAAGTTCCTCGCGTGTTCGGCCGAAAGCTGCGACTCGGAGCGTTATTCATGACCGTTTTTCTCCAGGCGGCGGACTTTCCTGCGCCGGAACGCCTGCCCTCGAAGCCAGGGCTGCCGGACCCGACGATCGCGCTCGATGGCAGCAAGATCACGACCAAGGAACAGTGGGAGTCGCAACGCAGGCCGGAACTGAAGGCGTTGTTCGAGCACTACATGTACGGCCAGATGCCACCGAAGCCTGCGGAGACGGGCGCGAAGATGCTCTTCGAGGATGCGAAGGCCTTCAATAGCAAAGGGACGCTTCGCGAAGTCGAGTTGACCGTCGGCCCCGCGGACTGGCCGAAGATCTATCTCTTGACCGTGACACCGAACGCCCGCAAGACGCCCGCCGCTGTGTTCGTGGGGCCGAACTTCTCGGGCAACCACTGCCTCGTTGCGGATCCTCGCACGCACCTGCCGACGATGTGGCAGCGACCGAACTACCCGGGGGTGATGAAAAACCTGGCCACCGATGCGGGACGCGGCAAGATCCTCGATGTCTGGCCGTTCGAGCAGATCCTCGATCGCGGCTTCGCCGTGGCGACATTCCACAGCGGCGATTTGCAACCCGATCGCCCCTACGAGGCTGAGGGGCTTCGCAAGGTGCTTCCGAAGACGGACGGCAAGCCCTCCCTCGACGCAACTGCGACGATCGGGAGCTGGGCGTGGGGCGTTCATCGTGCCGTGGATTATCTGGTCAAGCAGCCAGAAATCGATGCCAAGCGTATCGCCGTCGTCGGCCATTCACGCCTGGGGAAGACCGTGCTGCTCGCGGCAGCCTTCGATGACCGGATCGCGCTCGCCATCCCGCATCAGGCCGGTTGCGGCGGCACCGGCCCGAGTCGGCACGAGGACACGAAAGCCGAGACGGTGAAGCGGATCAACACCTCGTTCCCCCACTGGTTCTGCGGGAACTTCAAGGCCTTCGACGAAGACCCGTCGAAGCTTCCCTTTGACCAGAACGATCTTGTCGCGCTGTGTGCTCCGCGGCCAGTGCTCTTCACCAATGCGACGGAAGACCTGTGGGCGAACCCCACCGGCCAGTTCGAGGTGCTCCAGGCGGCGGGCCCTGCCTATCGTCTGCTGGGCGTGGAGGGGCTCGGCGCCAAGGCGATACCACCCACAGGCAAGCTTCTCGACAGTCGCCTCGGCTTCTTCATCCGCGAAGGCAAGCACAGCATGACCCCATCAGACTGGGTCGCGTTCATGGATTACGCACAGAAGTGGCTGAAGTGACAGAGACCGGCAAGTTAACATAATCCATGCAATGTGAGCGATTCCAGGTGATAAAATGACCAGTGCATCTCGTGAAACCTTCGATGTCCTATTGGAATTCGGGACATAGCCATGAGCAACGATGACATTCTGGACGTTTGCATAGACGACACCCGTGACGGTGAGTGTTGGTCCGGATCGAATCCAATCTCCAATCCTTATGCGCTGCGCCGACTCATTCATCAGCGTCTTACCCTCGGAGAGACACCACTGCCGGAAGGTTTCCCGCTCCCGACGGGGATCACGCTTGAGGATTTGCTCAAGATGCCGCCTCCGGCTCGCGAATTCCGCTAAGATTCCCGGATGAGTCGTTCTTCCCAGCAGCCGCCCCTTTCGCGGGGCGACGCCCGACCCGTGAAGCGTCGCACCCGAACGTTCCGGCCGAACTACATCTCCTTCGCGGGGACTTATCAGTGCAATCTCGCCTGCCCGCACTGTTGCGTGCCGATCGAGTGGACCGATCGGCTCGATATCCCCACGGCTCTTCGCTTCCTCGGCCAGGCCCATGAGCAGGGCATCGAACTGCTGGGCTTCACCGGCGGGGAACCTTTCCTGTACCCCGAGTTTCTCGTCGCCATCATTCGCCGAGCCTCGGAACTTGGCTTCCGATTCGACAAGCTCATGACCAACGGCGTCTGGTTCGAGAACGAGACGCAACTCACGGCGACACTGATGGCGATTCGCGACGCGGGTTTCACCGGGAAGCTCGGCCTCAGCGTGGACAAGTTCCATGGCATGGACATCGCCAAGCTCGCGGAGTTCTGCCGAACGGCCCGCAGTGTCTTTGATCGCGACACGATTCTCTCACTGAGCTATGCGAGCCGTTCACCCGAGAAGGGCCTCGAACCGATCGAGCGACTTGCCCAGGAACTTGGCGGCATCCTCTCATGGTCCGAGATGCTGCGTCGGCACATGCTCGTCTCCGATGACCTCACAATGACATTGAACTGGAACCACCTCGCGACCGTTGAACGCGCCGAGTCGCTTCCGGGAAATCCCTGGGATGGCACATGGTTCGAGGAGGATTATTGCGAAGGGCCCGGGCAGGCGCTCATCGTCAATCCTCGCGGTGAGGTGAAGCCCTGTTGCGGCTTCGCCTCCGATCTCGATCAACTCACGATCGGGAACATTCACACCGACTCCGTCGCCGATGTGATCCGCCAGGCTCGCGAGCATCCGGTGGTGGGTCGGATCTTCCGCGAAGGCCTGACGGCGATTCGCGACGACATCCACAAGCACGATCCCAACGCCCTGCCTGGGGCCACGAGCAATCACTGCTACTTCTGCTGGCATGTGCTCACGAAGGGCATCTGGGACGCCACGCGAACGGACGCCAAGGAGCGCGTCGGCTCCGCTGGCAGCCCCTGGGCGAAGATCCGGGACGAGCAAGGCCGATTGCCACTTCAGATCGTGTGATCTCGATTCGTCCAAGTTTTTTTGCAATCCCGTCACATCTCGTCCTTCAGCGGCCCCATCCAGGTGTACAAAGAAACCTGATGTCCCCCTGTTCAGGAGCATTCCATGCCTTCGGATGCCTCTTCGTTTCGCCCCACTTTGAAAAGTCTCCCCCTGGATTCCCTACCGGCCGCGATCCTGGTGCTGGAGGAAGCTGAGGCGATGGTGGAATGGTCTCGCGCCGCGGCGGAGATCTTCCATCTCGCGGATTCCCATCGAGGTAAGCCGTGGTCTTTGTTGATTCCGAGGGCGGTTCGACCGCACATGGAGCAGGCGTTGAAGCTGGCTCGACAGATAGGAGTCTGGGAAGGCGAACTCACGCTGCAAGACACGAATGGCGGGGAACGACGAGCGGAACTCCGCATTCTCAGTCGGTCCGGAACCGACGAACGGGGGTTTCTCGTGGGAGTAACGAATCTCTCGTCACGTGTGAATCAGGAGCGGACCTTCCGGCAGACGTGGCAGCGTCGATCGGCGGTGCGACTGGCAGCGGCGGCCGCGGCGGAATTGCGGGGCTCATCAAGTTCGACCCACAACGGCCTGATCGAACAGTTCGAGTCATTTTCGCGAGCGACGGAAGGACCCACCGAGGCCGAACTGGCGGACGCCGCCATCGGTTCCGTGCTGATCGTCGGCTGCGGACCGCTGGAAAGGGAGTGTCTGCGATTGCTGTTGGAGGCCTGGGGATTCACGGTCCACGCCGCGGCCGACGGGTTCGAGGCTCTCGAACAATTGACGGCGGATCGCGTGGGAGTGCGGGTTGTCGTGGTCGATGCCGATCTTCCCGGCTGGGGAGCCTCCGCGGCCCTTACCGCCCTGAAGCGGCGGGAGCCGTTTCTGCCGATCGTGCTGCTGGGCAGCCCCGAAGGGAAGCGAATCTCGGAGGACGTTGCCGTGGTGGTGCCGAAGCCTTACCGCTTCGAGGATCTCCGCTGGGCGATCGCGGAATGCCGTCAGGCAGCCGTCTAACTCAAGACGAGCGAAGCATTCGCCGACGAATCGACCTCGCCCCGAGCGGCAGCAACGAGATCGCGGCCAGCGCCAGCGTGCCAGGTTCTGGAGTTGTGATCGGGTCCGGCCTCACGCCCAGGAGGATTTCCGCCACGGTTCCCTCGTCCTTGAGCGAAGCCGTCAAAGAGTAGAGATTGTCACCGAGTCGGTTCGTTGTGGTGATGCGGATCACATCATCAGGCTCGCCGAAGTCTAGCCGGTGAGCGTCGTTCTCGGGGGAGCCGTCTTCCCACTTGCCGTCGCTCCCGTTCAAGGTGAGGACGCCAGTGTGCCCCTCCTGATCATCAATGGCGACGGTGATGTGGAAGTCGCTAAAGTCGTCTGGCACATCGCTTCGGGTCGCCTCGTTCGGGTGGTTCAGGCGAACCCAGCCAATGGTGAATGAGCCGCCATACTCGCTGAAGTACGGTGTTCCTCCCGAGAGGAATTCGAGTTTGACAGAGCTTGGGCTTGGCGAGCCCGGCGACAAAGCCGCCGTGGTCGCATACCCGAATTGAATCGGCCCCGCATGTGCGAGGTTCGAAACAGTAAGCCAGCCGACGAGAACTAGAACCGAGTGACGCATTAACATTCAAGGCCCTCCCGCGTGTGAGGCGGGATGTTGCCAGAAAGGGACCATGCGGTCAAGGTGGATTCAGCGGCTCAAGGCAGCTTGAGAGCGATGTCGTAAAGTTCGTCGAGGTCGAGAGCAAGATTGTTCGCCTCGAAGAGGCGTGCGATGCCGGCCTTGTGGACCTTCATTTTGGTGCCGCCGACGCCGAGGGCTCCGTAGCCGAGGACGCCTTCGCGATCCGCGCCGCGGTCGGTGGGTTCGATGCCTTCGATGCCCACGGGGGGAACACCATTGAGGTCGATGGCGACGCGAAGCGTCTTGCAGGCTTCGCGAAGCTTGCGAGGCAGGAGCACGGCCCCGGGCGCCCCCGCCGCGACAACCAGCGTTCGGCCCTCCATCGCTTTGGGTCCATCCGCGGACGAGGCCACGCCGATGGCTTCAACATTCGCATGAGGTACTCGGGCCCGGATCGCCAGGCAGACGGCCTCGGCCTTTTCCTGCTGCCGTGAACCGATGCGAACATGCGCCCCCTGGCGGGCGAGCAGTTGTGCGACCCGCTGCCCCACGGGGCCGGTGCCGCCGAGGACCAGGGCCTTGGCGTCGCCGAGTGCGAGATGCTGACCGGCCGCACGAACCGCAGCGGCAGCAGTGGTGTTCGCGCCGTTGGAGTCCAGCATCACCGACACGGAAAGGCCGTACTGCGGGAGGAGATGTTTGCGGACTTCCGCGAGCACGGCTTCCCCCGCGGCCACATCCGAGCCGCCGACGAAGATCGCCGTGCGGTGCAGGTCCTTCGGCCCGCGAGTGAAGATGCACCCGTGGATGAGCGTCATCACAGTTTCGGGCTTCACGCCGCCATAGCTGAAGAGATGAGCGACGCCCGAGTCCACCGCCACGACGCGATCAAAGACGCTGGGCTGCGGGTCGGTGTCGAGTTGCAGCAGGATGGTTGGCTTTAGACTATCCATGAGGTGTGACAGGGTGACAGGGTGACAGGGTGACAGGGTGACAGGGTGACAGGGTGAAGAGAAGGGGTGAACGAGTGAGGAGGCTTGTCGCCCTTTCACCTGTTCACCCCTTCTCCGAAAAACCCACCAGTTCTCACTCGAACGGGTGCTTGGTTTCCTTGTTCTTGATGATGTCGTCGATGCTGGGCTGGTTCTTGATCGCGTTCTTGATCGCGAGCTTCACGGCTTCGTAGTTGTTCTTGTAGATCTTCTTGTTGTCGTTGGCGCTCGGAGCGATGAACACGCCACAGACGATGACGAACTCTTCGGCCATGTCCTTCGGCAGCACGCCTTCGACGACGCTGTCCACCACGGCGCGACCCACGGCAGCCTGGGCGGGGCCGAACATCTGCATTACCTGCTTGCCGCCCTTGAGGGTGACCTTGGTAATCATGACGGTGGACGGCTTGCAAGGCACGTTCGGGCTGACAACCGCGAGGAGGTTGGTGTGCCCGGCGGACTGATTGCAAAGAGCGCTTGCGAAGGCGACGCCCACGGGGCCGCTCTTCGGCCCGATGAGGAGATCGATGTGGGCCACATTGTCCAGATCGGAACCTTCAATGACGAGTGCTTCACCGACGTACATTACGGACATGCAAGAGCCTCCGGCGCGTGGGAGTGAATGCGGATGATTCCAGTAACCGATGGCGTAGATGCTACCGGCCAAGCGCCGAAAGGCAACGGTGAAAGCGATGAAGAACGCGATTCCCGGCTAACTGTCACTCAGTCCACATACGGATCCGCGCCGAGGTCCTGAAGCATTTCCTGACGTTGGCGGTCGTAATACATCAGGTCGAGGCGCTGGCGGTAATGCTTGCGTTCCACCTTTCGCTGGGCCTTGCGAAAGAGAGGGCGATACGCATTCCAGTCACGTTTCCCGCCAGCCCGGCCCAGGTCGCGAAGCGATTCGTGGCGATTGTGGCCGAGCCCTTCCAACAACTGGTCTTCGAGCGAGAGGAAGAACTGGGCGGAGCCCGGGTCGCCCTGGCGCCCGGCACGCCCTGCGAGCTGACGGTCGACTCGCTCTGCGTCGTGGCGTTCGGTGCCGATGACGTGCAGGCCTCCCGCCTCGACGACGCCCGGCCCCAGCTTGATGTCCGTTCCGCGCCCGGCCATGTTCGTCGCCACCGTCACGGTGCCCGCCTGCCCCGCTCGCGAGATAATGTCCGCCTCGTTGCGGTCCTGGCGGGCGTTGAGCACGGTGTGCTGCACGCCTCGCTCGGTCAGCTTCTTCGCCAGCTTTTCGGAGGCCTCCACCGTTCGCGTGCCGATCAACACGGGCCGACCCTGCTTCACCATCTCGCGGGTCGCTTCCACCACGGCGTCGAACTTCGCGTCCTCCGTCGGATGGACTTCGTCCGGCATCATCACACGCCGGCTGGGCTGGTTCGTCGGCACCTTCGACGTCCAACGGCGATAGACCTTCCGCAACTCCCAGAAGTTCGGCAACAGCGTACCGCTCATCCCGCCGATCTTCTTGTAAAGGCGATACATGCTCTGGAACGTGATCTGAGCCGCGTGACCGCTGGCCGCGTTGATCTGCACCTTTTCCTTCGCTTCCACCGCCTGGTGCAAGCCGTCCCGCCAGTGACGATCAGGCATCGGCCGGCCCGTGCCTTCGTCGATGATCACGATCTTCCCTTCGGAACTGATCATGTAGTGCTGGTCCTTCACGAAACGATGGTGGGACTGCACGGCTTTCTCCATCGCCTCGATGAGTTTGTCCATCGCCTCGGTGTGGGCTCCGCGCGGCGGATCGGAGTAACGCACCAGGTGTCGGCCGTCGTCGGTCAGTTCCACCTTGTCCTTCTTCAGGTCGATCGTGAAGTGCGTATCCCGCTTCATTTTCCTGGCGATGCGATCGGCCCAGTGATACACGACCTGCTCCTGCTCGGTCGCAACTTGCGTGGGGTTCGCGATGATCAGCGGCGTCTTTGCTTCATCAATGAAGATACTGTCAGCTTCGTCCACGATGGCATAATGGAGTTCCCTTTGAACGCGCGGATCCTTGCGGGCACCGGCTTCGTTCGGGGCCCAGGCGCTCCAGAACGGGACGGCATCCGTCTGTCCGCCGCGAAGCTTCAGGCGATCGCGCAGGAAGTCGAAGCCGAACTCGGACGCGGTGCCATAAGTGATGTCGCACTTGTACATGCTCACGCGGTCCTTGTCATCCATCTTCTGCTGCAAGCAGCCGATCGAAAGACCGAGCTTCGTGTACACCGGCCCGATCCACTCGGCGTCTCGGCGTGCCAGGTAGTCATTCACCGTGGTGACGTGTATGCCCTTACCCAGTAACGCATTAAGGTACGCCGGCAGGGCGGCGGTGACGGTTTTGCCTTCGCCCGTGGCGAGTTCGACGAGGCCGCCGAAATGCATGACGGCGCCGGCCGCGAGCTGGACATCGAAGGGACGGAAGCCCAGGATGCGGTAAATCGCGATCGAGCCGAGCCCAAACGCTTCGGGAATCAGGCGGTCGAGCTTCGCCCCCCCGCGAGCCCGGCCTCGAAGACTCATGGAGGCTTTTCGCATATCTTCGTCGCTCACGGAGTCGAAGTGTCGCTCCCAGTGGCGAATCCGGGGGATGTAGAGCGCCGCCCTTGCAAGGCGGCTTCGCCAGGGCGGCGCCAGAAGGGCCCGGGCGCGGTTCGTCGGGGCCAGGCCCAGCCGGCCGCGAACGTTCGCGATCGGCTTGCGAGTGTGTTCCACACTCTCGGCGGGCAGATCCAGAGCAGCCGTGGACATATGCGGATCCCTGCGACAAGACTCGTATCACGTTACGATACCGAGCTCCGCACCCGGTGGAAACAGGAGGTTGAGCGAAGAGGCGGTCACGCCGAGCCGCTTCGCCTCCCGGTCGCGGCGCCTTTCGCGTATCATAAGTATCGATTCCTCCTCTCGACTGGTTCGGAGTCGCCCCTTCCGAGTTCTGAATTTCGAGATTCCTGATGATCAACGCCAGCAACGTTTCGAATTCGCTCAGCCCGCCTGATGCGAACGGGGACCTCGTGAACCGCGTGAAGCGTTTACGGCTTGATACGACGTCCACCGTGCCAAAGCCTCGCCGATCAAGCGGGGCGGTCTGGCTGCCATGGGTGCTGTGCGCGATGCTGGCCCTCGCCTGGGCGAGCATTGGAATCAAATGGTCGAAGAGCACGGGCGGAAGTGGCGGCAGCCAGGGAATTCCGGGGGCATCGGTGGATTCTGCCAAACCCTCCGCTCAAATTCAGGCTTCGACATCGCCCGTGGCGAAACCCGGGGACATCATCCTCCAGCAAAAAGGCTCCCTGATTCCCTCCCTGCAAGTGGCCGTCAGCCCGATCGATGTGGCCGGTGAGGTGATCGAAGTGAACTTCAAGGAAGGCGATCGCGTGGCCAAGGGCTTTGAACTCGTGAAGCTGCGGCCGAATCGATACGAGAACGAGCTGAACACCGCGAAGGCGAACATGGCCGCAGCCGAGGGCAGGCTCAAGATGATCCTGCCGGAATCGGTTCGCGAGATCGAGAAGGATCAGGCCCGTGCCGAACTCGACGATGCGAAGGCCTTCCTCGAACGTTCCGAACGCGACTTCGTTCGCCTGGATATGCAGAAGGATAGCGGCACGGTGGCCCAGCAGGAATACGACAAGACCGTGGCCGACGTGCGCTCCGGGAAGGCTCGCGTGATCCGGGCCGAGAAATCGTTGACGCTGCTGCTCGAAGGGCCGCGGCGTGAGCAGATCGATGCCCTGCGAGCGGACTTCGACGCGTCCCGGGGACGCCGCGACGAAGCCCAGCGGATGCTGGATAACTGCGTCATCAAGGCGCCAATTCCCGGGACGGTGTTGACCAAAAAGACCGACGTGGGCGGCCTTGTGAACCCCCTGGCCTTCTCCTCCTCCAAGGACGGCGGAGGCGGCTCTTCCGGCAGCGTCTGTGAGATCGCCGACCTTTCCAACATGGAAGTGGAGCTTGACGTGCCCGAGCGGGACATCACCAAGATCCGCGACAACCTCGAATGCCAGGTCACCGCGGATGCGGACGTGAACCGCATCTACCGTGGCCGAGTGGATCGCATCATGCCGGTGGCGGACGACAGCAAGAATATCATCAAGGTGCGAGTCAGCGTGATGCTGCCGAAGGACGAGAAGCCCGGTGCATTCCTCAAACCCAAGATGAGCGCGGTGGTGACGGTGTACAACAAGGAGTTCATCCCCTGATCATGACCGGGGTGAGATGCAATGCGGTTCCTTTCGTTGCGAGAACGTACCCGAGGACATGATGGCCGAGCCGATCGTTCGCGTCGAACACCTGACGAAGTCCTTCACTCGCGGCAGCGAAAGCATCGAGGTTCTCAAACAACTGACGCTCGACGTGGAAACAGCCGAGTTCCTGGCGCTCATGGGGCCATCCGGCTCGGGCAAGACCACGCTGCTGAACCTTATCGCGGGGCTCGATCGACCGACCTCCGGCACCATCATGGTTGGCGATCAAGAAATCTCGGCGATGTCCGAGAGTGAACTGGCACGATGGCGCACCCGGCACGTCGGATTCGTCTTCCAGTTCTACTATCTGCTGCCAGTGCTCACGGCTTACGAGAACGTGGAACTCCCTCTGCTGCTGCTGCCCATGACGAAAGCCCAGCGGCGCCAGCAGGTGGAGACGGCCCTGGAACTCGTCAACCTCTCCGATCGCATGAAGCACCGCCCAGGCCAGCTTTCTGGCGGTCAGCAGCAACGGGTCGGCATCGCCCGGGCGATCGTCACCGATCCAACGATCATCGTGGCCGACGAACCCACAGGCGACCTCGATACGAAGAGTGCGGACGAGATCCTGAACCTGATGGAAGTGCTCCGCAGCCAGCTTGGCAAAACGATCATCATGGTGACCCACGATCCGAAAGCGGCCGCGCGAGCCCAGCGAACGCTTCACCTCGAAAAGGGCCGCCTCGTCGAATCCAACCTCAATGTGTAGCAGGGCGACCCGAAGCGTAAGCGCCGGGGTGGGGAATCCAGCCACCAGGCGAACCCGAAGCGGACTCATTTTGTAATCTTTCCCGGTTGACGCATCTTTCAGCCACGGTATCGTACGCTGCTTTTCCAGAGATCAATTCCGTGCGAGGCATCGCACCGGCGGGGGCCGGGACCTTGCGAATCACGGAGCAAAATGGGGGGACAGGGATGCGTCACCAAATCCTGGCGGTCTGTACGGCGATTTTCCTTACGGCAGGTTCCTCCCACGCAGGAAACCTTGTCAACAAACCGATCAACACGGAAAACCTCGTGGTGAAGCCCAGTCAGACCGCGGCCGATCTCGCGTCTCGCACCATCAAAATCGTCGGGACCGCGACGGCAAGCGTGATTGAGAAGGACGGTTTCGTGAAGACATTCAACAACCTCTTCCGCTCGCCGACGCCACAAACCAAGCAGCCCAACGGTCTGCCGCTGCCGAATCAGTTCCCTTCGACCATGTATAAGAGCTATAACACGCCGCAGATGCCGATCATGGTGCCGACGCGCCGTAACTGAGTGATGGAAAGCGCGAGGCTAGCAACACTCGCCTCGACCCATGCGGATCTCGCCATTACTCGGCAAGGTCGGAGCGGCTCGTCTCGGTGGCGAGATAGACGCTGACGATGGTGATGGCGGCCATGCCGATGAGGTACAGTGCCACGGGCCAGGGCTTTCCTCCCGACCAGTCCAGCAGCAGGTAGGCGATAATCGGCGCCAGCCCTCCGGAAAGCGGTGAGGAGAGTTGATACCCGAGTGACGCGCCGGTATAGCGAACGCGAGTGCCGAAGAGTTCCGAGAGGAACGCGGCCTGCGGGCCGTACATCGCCGCGTGGCCGATCATGCCCACGATAATGCCGATCCAGATCGCTGCCGGTGTTCGCAACTCCACCAGTAAGAAGAACGGATAGATATACGCGGCGAGGAAGATCGCACCGCCGAGGTAGACGGGCCGTCGTCCGACGCGGTCCGAGAGTGCGCCGAAGAAGAGATTCGCCCCGAACTGCAAGGCCGCCCCGACCAGGACGCCGTTGAGCACCATGGCCCTCGGCATGCCGAGAGTATCCGTGGCATACGTGAGAGCGAACACGGTGAAGAAGTAGTAGTAGGCGTTCTCCGCCATGCGAGCCCCCATCGCCAGGAGCACGTTTCGCGGCTGCTTGCGAAGCACTTCCAATAGTGGCATTTCCTCGTTGGGCTTGGCTTCCTGAGCCTTCGCGAAGACGGGAGTTTCGAGCACCTTCATACGGAGGAAGAGGCCGATGCCCGTGAGGAGGACGCCAAGCAAGAAGGGTACGCGCCAGCCCCATGAGAGGAACGATTCCTCGGGCATCTGCGAGAAGATTGCAAAGACTCCCGTGGCGAGAAGCAACCCGGCGGGGGCGCCGGCCTGCACCCAACTGGCGTGGTACCCACGTTTCCCCGCGGGGCCGTGCTCGACGACGAGGAGCACCGCACCGGCCCATTGACCGCCAACTCCGAGGCCCTGAACGAACCGTAGCAACACCAGCAGAATCGGAGCCAGGACGCCTGCGGTTTCGTAAGTGGGCAGCAGCCCGATGAAGAAGGTGGAGAGGCCGACCATCATGAGGGTGGTGATGAGGACGGACTTCCGCCCGATGCGATCGCCGTAATGCCCGAAGACGACGCCACCGATGGGCCGGGCGAAGAAGCCCACCGAGTACGTGCCGAAGGAAGCGAGGATTCCCACAGAGGGATCGGCATTGGGGAAGAAGAGGCGATTGAAGACCAGGGCCGCGGCCGTGCCGTACAGGAAGAAATCGTACCACTCGATGGCCGTGGCGACGAAGCTGGCGGCCACGACTCGTTTCACGGACGTGGGGTTGGAAGAGGGATCGTGATTCATGGCGTCTTCTGGGAGGCGAATCTCGCCATTGCGACGCGGCAAGGGCTCGAAACCGCGT
>Ga0105046_10000978_pt1 | contig 42530 bp, 40 predicted proteins | sample MAT03_FD_78385 | JGI IMG/M metagenome (GOLD analysis project Ga0105046, IMG submission 78385) | Freshwater microbial communities from Lake Fryxell liftoff mats and glacier meltwater in Antarctica - MAT-03 (megahit assembly) | ecosystem: Environmental > Aquatic > Freshwater > Ice > Liftoff... | reverse complement strand
TGCCCGCCAGCTCGACGACGACCGCTTCGAGGCCTTCCTGTCGTTTATCCAGTCGCTCACCGAAGCGGCGAAGATGGTGCCGGGCATTCTGATCGTCGGCTCGCTGCCCGAAAGCAACGCGGAAGCCGGTGGCCCGCGCGGCGAAGCGGCGCTGCTGCGGCTTGAGAAAATCTTCGGCCGCGTGCAATCGGCCTGGCTACCCGCTTCCGGCGACGAAACCTATGAGATCATCCGGCGGCGCCTGTTCCAACCGCTCGATGCCGAAGGCGAGAAGGCGCGCGACGAAACCGTCAAAGCCTTCCACGATCTCTACAAGAAGAACCCTGCTGAATTCCCGCCCGAGGCGAAGGAAGCGCGGTATCTCGAATTGCTGCGCCTGTCCTATCCGATCCATCCAGAATTGTTTGATCGGCTATCGAAGGATTGGGCGAGCCTCGAAAAATTCCAGCGAACGCGTGGCGTGTTGCGCTTCATGGCGAACGTCGTCGGCGTGCTGTGGCATGGCCAGATGCGCGATCCTTGATCACGCCTGCGCGGGTGCCCGTCGCCCACGAGCGCGTGCGGGTGAGCGTTCTCTATCCCCTCGACCCGGCTTTCGGATCGGTGGTCGATAAGGAAGTCGATGGCGAAGGATCGCTGCCGAACCGGATGGAAGCGAACCCCTCGCGGCGAATTTCCCAATTGCGGGCCGCAACCCGCGCTGCACGGGCCGTCTTCATCTGCTCGGCGCCACTGGTGGGACAACCGAATGCAGGGCTCACCGGCCAGGGCTTGCGCCTGGCCTGCGCCGAACCCGGCGATCAGTTGGCAATCTTCGGAGAAGCGCTGCGTGAGCTTACCGAAAAGGCCACCTATCTCTATGAAGAGGCCGGGCGCTATTGGTTCTCAACCCAGCCGACGTTGAACCGGCTGGCCGATGATCGCGCCAAGGCGCTGCCCGACCACGAAGTTGAAGCGGCAATCACGGACGTGCTTCGTGAGGACGCGGGCAGCAAGGGCGGCTTCCATCGCATCTTTGCCGCGCCGGACGATCCGGTGACGATAGACGAGGCGCAATCGCTTTCCCTCGTGATCCTGAGCCCCGCACTGGCGCATGCCGGCAAGGGCACAGCAAAGTCGCCTGCGACCGATGCCGTAGCCGACGCGCTGATGCGCTGCCGGGCCTCGCAACGCCGGCTGCGGAACACCCTTGTGTTCGTCGCGCCGGATGAAGCGAATCTCGCCACCGCGCGCGAGGTGATGCGCAAGGCAATGGCTTGGGCGTCGATCGATAAGGACGGCCGGCTTCAACAGCAGATGACGCAGGCCCAAGCGGCGGACGCGAAGGACAAGGCGAAGACGAACCGTGAGTCGGCCTTGAAAGCGATCCGGACGGCGTGGAGCCATATCCTCTATCCCGTGAAGAGCGAAACCGCCGGCAAGCCGTTTGATCTCGAACACAGCCTGATCTCGTCCCGGGATCGCGCTGCGATCCCTGTCGTCGTCTATGACAAGGCGAAGGCGGATCGCATCGCTCTTGAGAAGCTGGGCACCGAGCGGCTGTGGCATGCGCTCAAACCGATCTGGCCGGATGATCGGCCGCATCTGACGATCGCCGAAATCGCCGATTGGTTCGCGGCCTACGTCTATCTGCCGAAGGTCCGTGACAAGGTGGTACTTGAAGGCTCGATCCGCGATGCGGTCGCAAAGCTCGATCCACAGTTCGGCTATGCCGACGGCTTCGACGAGGCGACCGGCAAATATCACAAGCTGATCTGGGCGAAGAACCCGCCCGAGTTCGCGACGCCGACCGCAATGATCGTACGGGAAGCTGAAGCACAGAAGCATCTGAAGGAAGAAGGCGTTCCCTCACCACGGCCGGAACCGGGATCGCCGCCCGGGCCGGCGCCGACGCTAGGAGATCCGACGCCGGTCGTTCGTGGACCGGCTGCGCCCGGCAAGCTGCGGCGCTTCTATGGGTCCGTCGAGCTTGACATGGTTCGGCCAGTTAAATCCTTTGACGCAATCCTAAACGCCGTGGTGATGGAACTTCAGCGCACCCACGGTGCGAAAGTGAAGCTCACACTTGAGATCGAGGCAGAAGCGAGCGACGGTTTTGCCGAGGGCGAAGTAAGCGTCGTCCGTGACAACGCGCGCCAGCTCAAATTCAATCCAGGTTCAACGGGTTTTGAAGAGTAGCCGCCGATGGGTGCGCAATGAATCGAATGCGTTGCGGCGAAGGAGCCGAAATGTTTCATCTTCAAAGTCTCGACCGCCGCCTGCGAAAGGCGGCGGTCGATAGCTGTATTGTCAACAATTTCAATACCTAAACCTCGATCGTAGTAGTCGGGGTAGCACTGGGGTAACACAAAGTCCGCTTTGCGCCCTCATGCACGAACCCGCTTCGCGGGAGGGACGCCTTGTTCTGAGATGGCTTAGTATTCGTAGCCTTTGAGCAGGTGGCGGCGGGCGAGCCGACCATGGAGTTCCCTTCAACGAGAGGAACTCGCCATGGCTACCCCGTCGACCGATGCACCCATCTCGCCACTTCGCCAGCGCATGCAGCACGACATGCTCATGCGGGGCTTGGGCTCCCACACAAGGCAATGCCCCGTTCCGTGCCGTCGTCGGGCACTCCTTCAGGCAGCGGCAGACCGTAGGTGCCGCCACGGCGGATCATCCGGCGCCTGTTCATGTTGGCCGCCGTGTCGCGCGGGTTCATGCGGCGGATGTGAGCGCCCAGCGGTATGGCGTAGCCGTGCGGGTCCATCTGCTTGTAGTTGAAGGCCTACGCCGAAGACCGGATGCGCAACGAGCCGTTGATCGAAATCAAGCAGACCAAGGGACAGTCCGAGACCCATCCCGCGCTGTCGCCAAACGACGAGTTCGCCGATTATGAAATCTGGTCCGTTCTGCTCGGCGACCCTGCCGGTCGTATACCGCACATTGTGGGCAGCTACGCGAGGCAGGCGCTGAAGGACGGACTGGCGTTGCAAGACGTAAACGGGTTCAATCCCTACAAATTCGGGTTCGGCGCCGCCTCCGACTCCCACTCCACCGCGACTCCCTATATGCAGAACAACTACTTCGGAACCCTCGGCGCGGCAGACGGAACCATCCAACAGCGCATGTCCGGCACCGTTCTTTCAGGCATCGACGTTCGAACGGCCGGTCCAGCCGGTCTGACAGGTGTCTGGGCCGAGGAGAACACGCGCGCTTCGATCTTCAATGCAATGCAGCGCAAGGAGACATTCGCTGTCAGCGGACCTCACATCAAGGTGCGGTTCTTCGGCGGTTGGGACTATGCGGCCGGCGAGACCGCCGATCAGCTTAAGGAATTCTGGAAGAACACGCCCGACTGGGTGAAGGACGCAAATTGGCTCAAGGCGGCCTATGACGGCGGCGTGCCGGTAAAGGCTCAGAACAGGATGAACTTCGGCGCGCGGCGCAGGGTCTCAACCTCGGTCAGGCAGTTCCACCTGCCGTTGTTCATTTCGGGGCAATCAACACCAAGAGCTGCCGGTCTGCTGCCGGCCCCCGTTTTGCCATCGGAGGGCAGCCAAACGAACGGCAGGTTTCGGGTCGCGATCGGAGGGGGCCGAACGGCATTAATAAGCTGACCAGGCAAACTTTGCCTGATGAGGCAGACTCATAGCTGCACCTTACAGCCGAGCCTTCCCCACAACAGGCCCATCTGGATACGGCCCCACAGTGCGTATTTGTCATCTTATCAAAATGCGGTTCCCGCGGTAGGGGCCTTCGCGAGCGCGATTTCGCACGCCATCGCGACGAGACCACCGGCGGCTCGGAACGTCTTAAAGTTTCGTCAAGCAACCATTCCGGTTACCGCCAGGCGCGCAACGCGCCCACGATCATTGGCACCAACGTTATGGCCCCGCCTGCGATGACGACGACGAGCCAGTTTACCCCGCCACTAGACATGCCCGCGCCCATTGCGGCAAGCGTCCAACATATCGGCACGATGCCCAGCGCTGTCGCTAGAGCAAAGCGGCCGAACGAAAGGTTGGTTACACCGGTCGCATAGCTGATCGCATCGAATGAAATGAACGGAACCAGGCGCGATGCGAAGACGATCAACATCAGCGCGCCTTGCGAGCGCGGCACGGCAATGAATTTCATGACAGGATTTTGCGACCGCCGGACGGCATCATAGCCAAAGTGGCGTGCCATGCCGAATGCGAGCAGGGCGCCGATCTCGGCACCGATTATGCTGATCAGCGCGCCGCCGGCGGCGCCATAGAGGGTACCTGCCGCAACCGCAATCGGTCCGCTCGGGATTGGGCTGACGACGATGGCCAAAATCATTAGGCCGATCAGAACCAGCGGTCCGAAGATCCCCAAGTTACTGACGAGCCGGTATATCCAGTCAGCGTCGAGTGCCGACAGGTCGCTGAAGCCGCCGGCCAGCCACGTTGCGCCTCCTCCGAGCGCGACCGCGGTGACCAGGAGGACTAGCCGGCGTGGGTGGCGGATCGCGCGCAACGGCATGTCCAGATCTCCCGGCGCAGTCATTTGCGCCCAACCGTGAGCAGCAGCGTGTTTGGGCCGATCCAGGCGTCCGCTGTCTGAAATGCGTCGAGTTGCTCGGCCATATCTGCCCACGCCGCCGCCCTTGCTGCGTGTGTCAGTGGGGCGAGCAATTGCAGGATCGGACCCGCGGCATCCCTGATGAACGTGAGATAGTGCTGCGTCGTCGGCATGCGGAACGGCGCGTCCATGCGGGTCGTCGCCACTGCTGTGAACCCTGCTTCCTCAAACAGCGCGTCGATCGTCCCAGGTCGGCCGAGACTGACCAGCCCGCCTGGCAGAAACGGATCGCGCGGCGGAAAACCTGCATGGCGCAGCGCCGTCGACATCAGGATACGAAGGCACGGGTTCTGCTCCGGTCCGGAAAACACCATGCTGCAGAACCGACCGCCCGGCTTCAGCGCGCGATAGACCTGTCCAAGTCCTGCGAGCGGGTTGGGCAGGAACATCAGGCCAAGACGACACACCGCCGCATCGAACATACAATCGGGCAAATCGAGATGCTCGGCGTCGGCCAGATGGGTGTCGACATTGCCATGCCCGGCCCGTGCCGCGTTTAGGGCGGCGAGATCGAGGATCGTTTCGGAAATGTCGCTCGCGACGACGCGTCCCTTTGGCCCGACGCGTTCCGCAAGGTCGAGCGTCTGGTCGCCAGCGCCGGCCGCCAGATCGAGAACCGTGTGGCACGACACCACGCCCGCCATATTGAGCATCGCGTCGGTTGACGGCCGCAGCCATGCCCGAATGGCCGGTGCGTGTCTGTCCCAGCCGGTTGCTGCCGCGTTCCAGTTCTGCCTGGTGCTGTCCTTGCCGGGCTCAAACTTGGCCGTTGCTATGTTCATGCTTCTCTCCCTCGACCAACAAAGTTACCCAACTCCGTATGATCGGAGCTGTCGTGCAATAACTGCCGCGATTGGTTCTTGTGAACCACGGGACCCGTGCTGAGGGTCCGCAGCGCATTCTCAGAATGCCACTTACATTCGGTGACATGCAGTCGCATCATTGCGGAACGGGGCCGCAGAATTGCGAGGCAAGCGTGTTCGACTGGAACGATCTGCGATTCCTTATCGCCGTTGCCGATACTGGCAGCACTCTTGCCGCCGCTCGCGCGCTCGGCGTCAACCAGTCAACCGTACAGAGAAGGCTCGCAGAGCTTGAAGCGCGGCTGGGTCACCGCCTTGTCGAACGTCTGCCGTCCGGCTATCGGCTGACCGACCTCGGCGCTGCTGCCCTGCCGCGGGCGCGCTCCGTGGCTGCGGCGATCGAGGACTTTGCACAGTCGGTGCGGACGCTGGGGCGAGCGGGGCAAGGCGTTGTGCGCGTCACCTGCCCGGAACCCATTGCCTTCCGCCTCAACCAGTCTGGGCTGCTCGACCGGTTCCACGCCGCGCATCCGGGCCTAAAGGTAGAGTTTGTTCTCAGCGACAAATATGTCGACCTCGCCAAGGGGGAGGCAGACGTCGCGCTGCGCTCGGGCGACACCGACGATAGTGTCCTCGTCGGCCGCAAGATCGCCGACTCGCTCTGGGCAATCTATGCCAGTCGCAACTATGTCGCCGCGCATGGTGCACCCGGGAGCGCTTCAGACCTCGCTCGCCATCCGCTGATCGGCTTCGAGGAAACCATGACACGCCACCGTGCGGTCACCTGGCTTCGCGAGGTCGCGCCAAACGCAACCTACGCCGCGCGCAACACGAGCGTGCTCGGGCTGATCTACGCTGCCAAGGCCGGCGTCGGTGTTGCGGCCTTGCCGATGTCCCTTGGCGATGCCGAAACAGATCTCGTCCGCGCCTTCGGCCCAGTACCGGAACTGACAAGGCCCTGGCGGATTCTTGCCCATCCTGACCAGCGGAACGCGCCCGGCGTGGCGGCCTTCTTCGACTTCATCCTGCGGGAAACCGAAGCGCTGCGGCCCATACTGTCCGGCTGAACGGCCGGCTTTGGCAGGGTGGAAAGACTATGCATTCCCGAGCCAGGTCGATCGCGCACAGCATTGGAGCACTAGGCAGTATGCGCGGCTCGTTGACGAGTGGGTGACTGCGATCGGGCTGCGTCCGGAAGAGTACGGCACTCACTCGCTCCGTCGCACAAAAGCGTCCATGATCTACAAGGCGACAGGCAACATCCGCGCTATCCAGATCTTGCTCGGCCACTCCAAGATTGAGAACACTGTTCGATATCTTGGTGTCGGCGTGGAGGACGCGCTGCTCCTGGCAGAGCGGACCGAAATCTGACGTTGGGCGGTCATCCGACGCAGCGCGGATGACCGCTTTGACGCGCGGTTGCCCCTGCCGTCTCGTCCATCATGGGGTGGATTCTTGCCAGGCGGCTTCTGGGCGGCGAAGCTGCGATCGGGGTCTTTGAGGTGGCCGCCGCACTTCGACGGCAACGCGCCCTCAAATCAGTCATTGGCAAAATCGTCTCGGCTCACCGGAAGCGGACATTTTAGCTCGCTTTGGAAGGGGTCAGGCTGCCGAGATTGTAGCTTTGCGCACCCGCAGCCATCCAACCCCGAAGGCCATGTAACAAGCTATGCCACCCCAAGAAGCCGAGCTCCCAATCCATCTCGCACAAGCTTGGCGTGACACCTCAACCGAGTTGCAAATTCGTGCCGCCGTAGTCGCCTAGCAGACTGCGTCGAGCCTCATTAATTGGGTAGCTATATCTGGTGCACCGAAATCCCGGGATCGCTTCGCACGGTGATCGAAACGGCTGGCGATGCTCGCGAGCCGCTCTCGACCAGCCCGAGCAGATCGTCGCGCATGGACCAGACGATAGCACGGTAGAAATAGCGATGCTGCCCAAGCAGCGGAACGTCGACGAAACTGACCGTGCCTGCACCACCCGCCCGGCTTGCGTGAACCGGCCCCATCGATCCCACATCGGCGGCGGCAGCCTCGACTATGGTTCGGTAGAGATCGATCCGCCCGCTCGGTGTGCCTGCGAGGTCGACTGTGACGACCATGCCACCGAGCCCACCCACTCCCGGCGCGACCGCGATCCCCGGAGCGGGCCGGCGCGCAATGCGCGGCGCTGCGACGGTAAAGAACATGCGGGCATCGTGCGGCCATGGGCCCTCGATCCGGTTCGCGCTCATCGTGGTGACGGCAAAGACGTGGATGACGCGGCTGCCGCGCGGCAGGACGACCTCGTAGCTGGTGCCGGTCTCGAGACTTTCGTTGAGGCGCCTGAAGCTCCGCTGCTTGCCGCTCAAATTGCGACGGCGCAGTTCGGCCAGCCGGACGTAGTGCGGTGCCGACAAGTCGGTGCCGGACTGGTCGGCGTCGAGCAGCGCGGTTTCGGTCGCCTCGTAGACAATGTAGCCCGCCGCCCCTGCTATCGCGGGCCAGTTCAGGGTGAAGCGGCTGACGCCGGCCGCATCGGGCAGACTTGCCCACGATGGCGCCTCCGGCGCCACGACGGCGGGCGCCGGCAGGGGCGTGTCGTCCCAGACGCGGGTCGGCGAAAACTCCGTCCAGGCGCTGATGCCGAAATTCGGATCGAACAGGAAATGCAGATGCTTCTGGCCGCGCCCGCGCACCCCGAACTCGCGCGAGACCTTGCCGCTGAGGTCGATGGTTTGCCGCGTTCGCCAGCCATAGAACCGCGTGCCCGGCTCGGACGGATTCTTGTCCTGTTCCGCGCCCCAGCCGCACGGATTTCTGTCCTGTGCCAGCGCCTGCACAGAGTCGTCGGCGGAAAATCCTTCGTCGTTGCCGCCATGTTCAACGCGCACGCTTGCAAGTACCGAACCCGGAGCATCGGTCCAGGCGCCGGCAAGTTCGATGATTTCCGGGCTGCGGTCCGACCAGTCCCACGCGAAATCGACGATAAGCAGGCCATCGTCGATCCGCACCGACAGTATTCTTGGTGCCTGCGGCTCTTCCGGCGGCACGGCGTGCTTAACTTCCCGCCAGTCACTCCAACGGCCGAAAAGGTCCTGGCCGGCGACAGCGTAGACGACGTCCAGTTGGCCGGGGTAGGGATCCCCGCCGGCCATCCCGTCATGCGTGCGGTGCATGTGATCCTGGAAGTCCATTGGCTCGTTGTCGGGCGACGTGCCCGGGACGTAGCTTTCCCAGCCGCCGGCATAGTCGCGCCGCGTCAGCAGGATGTCCTCGGGCGGCGCGCCAAAGCGGGCGATCGCATAGGCCACGGCGAACGGCGTTTCGGCTGCCAGCGGCGGCTGGAGGAGCGGCCTGACAGGCCGGTCCCAGGTTACGGCGGTTGTTTCCAACGCGGCTCGGTCCAGACCCTGCGGCCGCGTTACTCGTGAGCGCCGCGCGGCAACGCCGCTTGGCGAAGGAACCGGCAGATAGAGCGAAGCGGGAAAAACGATGTCGGCAAGCTCGATCTCCTTACCCGATCCGGGTTCCAGCGTGTGCCGCACGGAGATCATGTATATGTCGTTTGAACACACCGCATCGACGGCGGTGCCGAAGCCGTAAGCGAGTGCGGCAAGCGGGTCGGTGCCGGCACCCATCAGCAGCAGGCTCAGCGGGTTCCACCTGCCGCGCGGCCGATCGTCTTTACCGACGCTGCCGACGACGTCCTCAAGCAGGAGCTGCGGCAACACGTCGGACGGCTTCTCGGCTTCGATCTCTCTGGCGTAGAAGCGATGCCGGCGCGGCGAAGGCTCCTCTTCAAGCATCGCGGCAAGTCCCCGAAGGACGTGCCCGCCGGCGATATGCTTGAGGAAGCGCGCCTCGTCGGGACGCTCCCAGGCCGGCGGCTGCTTGCCGCCCGGCGGCTGCCCCCTCCAGCCCTTCCGGGGAGCGCCGCGCATCAAACGCGCGTAAGCGGCGGCGAGGGCGTCGGTTTCCTGACCGACGGGCCCCTGCCCGTGGAGCGCGTAGCCCGTATAAACCCACCCCGTGGTGGCCGGCAGCCCGACCGTCTCGACCAAGGTCCAGCCGCCGAGATTGGCGAGCCGCTGTTTGTCGCGATTGCCGCCTGGCAGGCGCATGCGCCAAACCTTGAACGGCTGCAGCGGCAGGCCGATGTCGGGATGTATCATCCAGCGCAGTTGCACGGCGACCGAGCCGGAGGTGTCGCCCCCCTCCGGCTCCTTGTCCAAGGAGATGGAAGCGGCGCGCGCGGTCAGCCAGCCGGCCTCGCCATCGACGACGATGAAATCGCTCATGTCGTCGCCTCCCACGGCGCGGTAAGGCGGACGTTCGCCATCTCGCTCGGCAAGGGCGGGACGTCGCCTTCATAGAGCCGATGACCCGTCCGCACGAGGTCGAGCCGGAACAGCTTGCCCCGCGCGTTCGGGTGAAGGATGGCGATCATGCGCGTGCCGCCGCTTGTCCAGACCAGCCGCGCCATGGTCTGCGGTTCGCTGCGGTCGGCAACGGACAGCCACTGCTGGCTACCGCGCACATAGGCCGTGACGCCATCGGCGGTTTTCTCGACCGGCACCATGCGCTCGCGCCACAGCCTCTCGGGCGCTTCGATCAGCACCGCCGCGGGCTGAGCCGGCCCGCCGGCTGCTCCCGTCCAGACCAATGTCGTTCGCGGTTCGACGGTACGCTCCAGCCCACCCCAGCCTGCGGTGCGCAGCGCCGTCTCAAAAGCAATGTCCGATATCTTGCCCGCCGGCAGGCGCGTGAGCGCGGCGACATCCGGCAGGTGGCGATGAAGATGCGCCCGGCTGAGGATGTCGGCGGCGAAGGAAGCAACGTCGCCGTATCGCGAGGTTCGGAAAGAGCGACGCAGCAACGGCTCGAGCTGTGGCGACGGCGAGGCGCCACCGGGCCTGCGCGCCTCCATGTCCAGCACGTAGCCGGTCGACGGGGCAAGCTCGAGCGGGATGGTAACGGCCTCGTGCCGGTTGGCGGAGAAGGTAAGAGTGACGCAGCGCTGCCCGGACAGGGCGGCACGCAGCGCACTCTCAAATGGCGCAACCGCCAGCGCCACGATCGGCTTGACGGAAATCGCTGGCGCTTCCAGCAATACAGTGCCCGGCGACAATCCTCCTGTAGAGGGCGGGTGATTTCCGGATGCGGCTTTTGCAACTGCGTACAACCGCCTGCCGTAAGCCTTGAAAAGTTTGCGCGTCGCGCCCGTGGAGAAGACCACACGGATCGGATCGCGGTAGAAAAAGCTCTCCTCGCCCTCGGCCGGCGAAGTCGCCAAAACCAGAGACTCCAGTCGCTGCGGAGGCTGCTCATCGGTGGCGAAGCGATACGATTGCGTCCGCTGCTCCGGCTGGCCGACTGTCGTGAGGTCTAGTTCACCCGTGTCATCGGCGTTCGCCGAAACGACCTCATAGTCGACGCTTACCGAATAGGTCGATGCCGGATGCATCAGCGCCCGCATGCTCTCGTCGGCCGCCAGCGCGCCGTTGACCGTGGAGATGCGTTCGCGCTGCCGCGCCTCGTCGAAATCGCGCCGCGCGACCTCTGCCTCGGTCATCAGTTCGACGGCAAGCAGCGCCCAGCGTTTCGTGCCATTCTGCTCCTCGTGCCGACTATCATAGATGAAACCGATGTCGACGGCGGCGGTCCCGGCGTCGAGCACGACTTCGAAAAAGGAAGGCGGCTGGCCCGTAGTGCCGTAGAGCGGCTGGGTCTGCGCCGCCCACGGACCGTCCTGATCCTGCCACGGAGCCGGCAGCTGGTCGAAGGCAAGATGGTTCGGTTCGATCTCCTTCTCGAAGCCTGTAGGCGAACCGTCAGCGCCACGGGCGCGCAGCAAAAGGCGGCCCGATTTCTGCCCTATCGAGACGAGGCCCCTGATGTGGCGCAGCCCATTCGTGTCGAGGCGGATCACGTCTGCCAGCTCGCCAAGGTCGGCCGGGGGGAGATGGTCGATGACCTGCTGGATCGCCGGATCGCCGTCGACGCGCGGGCGGAGAAACCGTTCGGTTCGCGGAGCCACCAATACCCTGGCATCGCCCAGCGCCACCACAAGCGCCGGCCCCGCCTTCATCAGCGCATCGACCAGCGTGCCCGTGCGCCATGGTTCGGTGATCCGCAACCGGGTCGGCGGCGGCGTCGAGCGCACCTTGTCGGGCTTGTCGGGCCAAGGGATCCCGGTAATCGTCCAGCCATGCAAGGAGGCGCCGGTCGCTTTGCCGTGGAATGTCCAGAGCACGCCCGCCTCTATGGCAACCTCGGCGCACACGGTTCCCCAAAGCGACTTGATCTGGGTATCGCGCGTTTTGGTGCGCAGCGCCGCCGCCGGCGTCGGGTCGGGAATCCAGTTGAGCAGAGCGAGCTGCACATTGCTGTCCTCGCCGGACGCCGGATTGGCATGCCTGTCCCACCAGGCAACTGGCTTCTCGCCATCCTGAAACGGCGCAGCGTGCGGCTTACCCTTGGCATCCGTAGCTTCCACGCTGACTGAAGTCACCGTGTAACGATAGAATCGCTCGCCGCGTCTTACCCACGCGTCCTTCGCCAGCAGCGCCGGGATGGTGCGACCTACAAACGACGCGTCAGGACCGATATGCGCGCGCATCTCGAACTGCAGCACCGGAATGGTGTCGATCGGCACGGTGAGCAAGCGCTCGCCGCCTGGGGAGGCGTCGCCCAGGCTGGCATCAATCGGTGCGTCCGCGCCCTGGCCGGGCAACAAGGCGTGGCTCCTGGCATGCAGTGAAAGGCCGCGCAGCAGCGGCTCGGCGGCGGGCATCTCAAGATTGCGGTCGCCCAGTTCGAAGGTAACGCCGCCGCTGACCTCGAAGAAAAAGAATTCGACACGGCCCTCGATACGGGCGCGGACATAGTAGGAGTTGCCGGTGATCCGGATGATTGCCGATGCCTTGCATCCGATGCTGACGATGAACAGGCGCAACTCACCTTCGAGTGTGATGCGCCCGATCATCAACACGGGCTTGTAGCTGATGCCGACATCGGCGCCGACCGCTACCCTGACATAAAGGCCGATGGGCACCGGCCCCCATGTCAGCGCGGCTTCGATGCCAGCGGCGACCGCGAAGCCCTGCAGCGCGTGCAGCGGCGACTGAATGCCGTTGCCGTGGATCATGAAGTAGCCGTCTGCCCGGATGAGCGTCATGAAACGCACCGAGACGAAGACCCGCTTCTCGACGGATCCGGCGTCGAACTGCCAGTCCGCCGGATCGTCGAAAGAAAACCACGACTCGACCGGCACATCGACTTCCAGCAGGAAAGGGATGCTGTAGTTCAGATAGATACCGATGCTGATGCCATCGGCGCTGACCTCGATAACGGCAAGCAGCAGGCCGCCGACGTCGCCACCGAGCGACGGCGGCGGCAGCATGACGTTCGCTTTCATCACGATGAGCACGCGCGGGCCGGGCAGCTCGACCATCAGCATGCCCTCGGCGTTGAACAGAAAGCCGCCCTCCAGCGTGCCGAGCACGGCGCCGACGCCGAGCGCGAAGCCACCGCGCTGTCCCGTCCAGGCCGCGGTGTCGCTGCCCGGATCGCCGCCGGCTTGCCCCAGCCAGTCGAGCGGGCTCGTGCCCGCCGGCTGGTCGCGGCACCGGTTGACGGCGAGAAGACCCAGAAAGCCGAACAGGCCGAGGCCCGAATTGGCAAGCGGGATCGGGACCGGCAGGTTGACTCTCAATCCGACCAGAACCTGTATGAGATCGCCGAAAGGCGGCGCCGGATCGCGCGTTTCCAGGTGCAGCCGGCCACTGACGCGCAGGCCAAGCGGCGGCGCGATCGCCGCGTCGAAGCCGCCCTCGATGCCGGACGGCAACAGCCGGATGTGGCCGCCACCGTTCACCAGGCCCATGTTGAGATGCGCGCCGAGGCCGGTCAGTGTCGGCAGCCCACCCTCAAGCGGAACGCGCACGCCGGCGCGGTTGATCGTTACCGGGCCGAGATCGGCCTTGGTGACGAGGTCGATCTCGAACACCAGCGGATTGTCGCGCGCCATGCGCGCGGCGTCCGGCTGCAGGAAGTTGCCCAGCGGCGGCGGCGCGTCGAACGTCCCAGGGTCGCTCAGATCGAGGTCGAACCCCTGCAGCGGGTCGAACACCGTGTGCAACTTCGGCGATGCGCCGTTGGTGCCGAAATCAAGCCTTAGCCCGACTGATTTCTGGCGCACCTTAATCGGCTTGCGGGTGCGGATGAGGCGCAACTCGTGGACTTTGACGTCAAGGTCGAGTTCGGTCTCGACATCGAAGAACAAGAGACAATCGGGTGATCCCGCCCCCCTCTTGCGCACCGATAGTTCAGCGCCGAGCACGGTCAGGCGTCGCGTCGTAACAAAGCCGCTGGCCGCCAGCGACGCCGCAGCGCCGCTGCCGAGCGCCAGGTCGACGACGCCGCTGGTACCGGCGCCCGGCAGCGACGACGCCAGCAGCGGCGCGAACACCGCATAGGCGCCCATGGCGTCGCGAAATGGGCTGGCGATATGCGGCTCGCCGAGTTTTGAGCGCCACAGGAAGGCCTGCCCGGAGCCGCCGCCGAGCACCAGTGACGCGGTCCATGCGCGGTCGAGGGCCAGCGCTAGCCGGTAGTCCAGCAGACCCGGCGTTTCGCCAATCTCGGCGCCGAGGCAGCGCGCGATCTCCTGCGACAGCTCTACCTTCCCCTCGACCGACAGCGACAGCACAGTGTTGCGCCGCAGCTTCACCCGCCCGTTGATATCGCGGAGGAAGCGCGGTCGCCGGGCCGCAGCCGCACCGCCGGCGCCCGACACGGCAAGATCGCCGGACAGGCCGCCGCCATTGCCGAACTCCAACGTCAGCTCCTGTCCGCTGCCGCTCATCGCAAGCGCTGCGATGCCGGGCGGCTCAAGGAACAGGCGGACCTCGGGCAGGCGCAAGATGGCGCCACCAGGCGCATCGAGGTCCAGCGTCGCGCTTGGCAGGCCGAGCCCGAGAACCGTTTCGGGGCCGAGGAAAACGTTGGGCGGCTCGAAGCTGACTGAGAGATATCCACCGGGTTCGCCGAGCGGCAACAGCCGTGCCGTCGAACCGGGATTGCCTCGCGTCGCGGTCACTTCCAGGAGGCAATTGGGGAAGATCGCGCGGACGGTGCCTGCGGCGGGGCCAAGCGTGCCGTCTGCCTCCAGCGAGGCCGGCCTGAGGAAGGGCAGCGCAAGATGCGGCGAAAGCAGCGTGATTTTGACGGAGAGCTTCTCGCCGCTGCCGCCGCTGGTTGCGATGGCGAAGTCCCACTCGCCGCCAGGCAGGTCGAACACCATTGCGTCGCCGACGGCCGCCGCGCGCGGCCTGACGCCCTTGGGCGTCGGTTCCAGCGTCAACGCGCCGACATTGGCGCGGCCGCGGCCTCCCGGCCCAAGGACGCCGACAAGCGTCATGCTGGCCAGGATGACGGCTCCGTCAGAGCCGGCGCCGATGGTGAACCCGAAATTGTCGCGAATGATCTCGAAGAGGGTGCGGCCGGCCATCGCTCGCCCCCGCCCGAAGTGCGTTAAGGCTTGTAGACGAGGAGACGCGCCTGCACGCGGCGGTTCAGCCTGCGTCGGCTTTCCGTCAGCGAGACCTCGTCGGCGACAAGCACGGCGGCGCCCGGCGCGCGCAAATGGACGTCGAAGAAGGAGAGCGAGTTGAGATCGGCTGGGGCGCTCGGTTCACGCTGGCGCACCAGCGTGTGAATATAGTCGATCGCGCTCGACACGCGATCCTCCGCAGCCTGCAGTTCCACCGCAAGTTTCTCTATATGGCTTCGGGCCGTGTTGTCATCACGATCGGAATGACCGCTCACCGAGAGGGCAGCGCCGGCATTGGGCGAACGCAGCGCGTCGACGATGTTGTCGATGATCGTGCCAATAAAGAACGCGCCCTGCGCCGGATCCTGATTCATGCGGGTTTCGAGGTCGACTTCGCCAGACTTGAAGCCATCGACAGTCGCCTCAAGGATAAAGAGATCCATGCTTGAAACCCCTCAATTGTAATGCGGGCCTGCAGTTCAAATAGCATCTCGCTTACAAAACTAAGATGGATTTGACGCACCGTCTAGTCTGTATTGGCCTACGGGGAAGACGTTCGCTTTTGCAGCGAACTCGTGAGGCGACCGGCAAGTTTTTATGCCGCTAGCTGTGGTCCAACTAAATAGTTCGTGTTTTCGTCAAATGACGGTCAAGCCTCACAGATGTTGCTCATTTTTCGCCTCTATCCGGACCAGGATCATGCCGCGTCGTTGCCAAGCGACGTCTGCTTCGCACCATCGGTGTCCGAAAGCAGACCGTCCGTCTACGGCCCCGTTGCTGCCCGGCAGCTTTGCGCCTCAAAGCCGTCAATTCATCCAGGTCGTGCCATCACCAAGAGCGGACATTGCAGCGTATCGGCTAATCTGCGGGCAGGTCGTGACTTTGCTCTGTAATGGTGCATAGATTTTAGGCACCGTTCCTGCGGCGCGATTTTTTAGGCACAACTGCGCAATTTACGCTTGAACAGCTTTCGTCTCGCTGCTACCAATTCTTCAGCGCAGGGGATAACCCCTAGACTTCCCCTCACGGTTGGCGTGCCGATTTGCCGGTTTTAGGACTGGATCAGATCGGAAATGCGACCCAAATCCGTTTTTTCTCCCGACCCTGATAGTTTCGATCCACGCGCGGTTCTGTTCCGCAGTGCGACTGTACTGACGATGGATCACGCCGATCGGCTGCTTGCCGATACGGATGTGTTGGTAATCGACGGGCGCATCGAGGCCATCGGCCAGTGCTTGGACAGTCCGGCCAATGCCCGCATTTTCGACGCGTCGCATAATCTTCTGATGCCGGGCCTGATCAACGGACACGTCCATTCCCCCGCCAATTTCCTCAAGGGCGCGCTTGATGATGCGCCGCTTGAGATGTTCATGCTGTACGAAGTGCCGCCGCTGGCCGCCTCGCCGGAGAGCGCCAGGCTCTGCCGGCTGCGTACGCTCCTGGGCGCCGCCGAAATGCTGAAGCTCGGCATTACAGCGGTGCATGACGACGCATTCTTCAACCCGGTTCCTACCCCGGAGACGATTGATGCAGTGATGCAGGCCTATGCGGACGCCGGTATCCGGGCGAGCGTTTCGCTCGACCAGCCGAATGTCGTCGAGTTCGACAAGTATCCTTTCCTGCGGGACCTGCTGCCAGACGATCTGCGCCACCATATGGAATGGGCGCCACGCCAGAGCGATGCCGAATTGCTGGCGCTTTATGACGGTTTCATCGAGCGCTGGCATGGCGCCGCCCAAGGCAGGCTACGCTGCTCCGTTTCGTGCTCGGCGCCGCAGCGCGTTACCATTCCCTATTTTGAGGCTCTGACAGCGCTATCCGCCAAGCACGACATCCCGTTCATAATTCACATTCTGGAGACGCGGCTGCAGCGGGTGCTCGGCCAGGAGAAATATGGCAAGTCGCTTGTGCGCTACGTTCACGACCTCGGGCTGCTGGACGAGCGAAAACTGGTCGTGCATGCGGTTTGGATCGACGAGCAGGACATCGCTCTGCTCGCGGCAAGCGGCTGTACCGTGGCCCACAATCCGATCTCGAACCTGAAACTCGGCAGCGGTGTCATGCCGTGGCGAGCCCTTCGCGACGCCGGTGTACCCATCTGCCTGGGAAGCGATGAAGCGGCAGTCGACGATACGGCCAATATGTGGGGTGTGTCGAAGACTGCCGGGCTCATCCACAAGATCGCCGATCCGGAATGGACGCGCTGGCCGAAGGCAGGCGAGATCCTGCATGATCTTCTGGCAGGCGGTGCGCGCGGCATGGGTCTGTCAGGCGTGATCGGCCGCATCGAGCCGGGCTATGCCGCCGATCTCGTCCTCGTTGACCTCGACACGATCGCCTTCACGCCGCTGAACGACATCCGCCGCCAACTGGTGTTCTGCGAGACCGGCAGTTCTGTCGAATTGACCATGGTCGACGGCCGCATCGTCTACGAGAACGGTAAGCTGTCCACCATCGACGAGGCGCAACTGCGCGCCGACATCCGCGAGGTCATGGGCGAATACGGCGCCGTCCTCGAGGAGACCAGCCGCCAGGCGGATCGTCTGGCCCCCTTCTACCGGGAAATGTACCGGCAGACTCTCCGCCGACCTGTCGGAATGAACCGCTGGGTCGGCACGTATGAAGAAGAAGACTAAACCTCACAGGAGAACACGATGAAAAGCAAATATGGGAAATCCGCAGTCCTTCTATCGCTTGCAATGGCAGTTGGTCTGTCGGGCGCACAGGCCGCAGAACTCAGGATTGGTGGCGTCGGCGGCGCTGCCCAGGCGGCAGCGACCGAATCGATGGTCAAGCCCTATGCCGCGAAGACGGGAATTCACGTAGTCGAAGACGAATACGACCAGAAGCTTGCCGAGATTCGCTCACAGGTCGAAGCCAACAGCCTCAAATGGGACGTGGTGATGGTCGGCCCTTCGATTGGCCCTCTGGCTTGCGATGAAGGGCTGCTGGAAGACGTTTCTGCCAAGGGTGTCATGGATCAGGCTGATTTCGCAAAGCCTCTGAACCCGTGCCTGGTGCCGATGTTTTCTTCGTCGGGCGTCATGGTCTACGACGGAGCCAAGCTCGGCGACAATGGTCCCAAGACCTGGGCTGATTTCTGGGACGTAACGAAATTCCCGGGCAAGCGAGGCTTCTATAACGCTCCCAACGAAACGCTCGAATTGGCGTTGCTCGCGGACGGAGTTACGCCGGCGGACCTGACCAAAGTCCTCAATTCGCCGGAAGGCGTCGACCGCGCCTTCAAGAAGCTCGACGAGCTAAAGCCGAACATCCAGTGGTGGAACAGCGCCAGCGAGGCACTCCAGCTGCTGGCCTCTGGCGATCTCGCAATGACATATGCATGGAACGGACGCGTCACGAAGGCCAACAAGGACGACAAGCGTGATTTCCGCATTGTTTGGGATGCGGGCCACCTGAACGGCAGCCAGTTTTATGCGGTGATGAAAGGCTCGCCCAACATGGACGCCGCTCTTGGCTTCGTGAAGTTTGCTGCCGAGCCTGCCCAGCAGGCCGCCTTCACCAACATCACTCCGTACGCCCCCCTGAACATGAAGGCGGTCCCTATGCTCGATCCGACGTTGGCCGAGGTGCTGCCTTCCAGCCACATGGACACGGCCGTCGACCAGGACGATCCGGCCTACGTATCGTTCTGGCTTGATAAGATGGATAGTCTGAACGAGCGCTTCGCGGCCTGGCAAGCGCAGTAGCCGGCTAGGGATCAAGGAGCGAATGGTGCAAAGCGGCGTGTCCAAGCTTGCAAAGGCAGTGCGCCGGACACGCCGCCGCGAGCTACTCGGTGGCTATGCCCTCGTCGCGCCGGCAGTGGTCTTCCTGATCCTTATCTTCTTTGTACCGATAGCGCTGTTTGCCGGGCGCAGCGTCGACAATTCGGACGCGTGGCGCGCACTGTTCAGGACACGCGCCGCGCTCCCCGCTTGGACCGGTTCGGGGCTCCCGCCCGAGCCGGTCTTTTCCGCCTTTGCTGAGGACGTCAAGTCACTCGACCGTCCGGTGGCGGCGGCGCTCGCTCGTCGGCTGAATTATTCGGAGCCCGGTTTGCGCAGCATGGTGATCGCGCTGCATGGGCAGATGATTGACCCACAACTACCCGTTGCCCAACAACTCGTCGCGGCCAATCCGCGCTGGGGCGAGCTCCGGACATGGCAGGTCATCGCCTCGGAAAGCGGCAGGCTGACCTCGTACTATATGCTGCGTGCGCTCGATCTGGAGATGGTCGACGGCCGGGTTGCGGGGGTCAAGAACGACGACGGTGCAACTTTCAGGGCGATCTTTGCGCGCACCTTCTGGATCAGTGGCGTTGTCACCCTGCTCTGCCTGATCATCGGATTTCCTGTTGCCCATGTGCTTGCATCTGCGAAGGGTTGGTTCGGACGGCTGCTTTTCATCGCGATCCTGCTGCCCTTTTGGACTTCGGTGCTGGTGCGCACCATGTCGTGGATATTGCTGCTGCAACAGAACGGCATCCTCAATCGATTCCTGATGGACAACGGAGTCATCAGCCAGCCATTGGCGCTCATCTACAATCGCACCGGCGTGTACATCGCCATGGTTCATGTCCTGCTGCCATTCTTCGTGCTGCCGCTTTTTGGAGTGATGCAGAAGGTGGATCGCGCTCAGCTCCGTGCGGCTGCGAGCCTCGGCGCCCGCCCGCTGGCGGTTTTCCGCCACGCCTACCTGCCGCAGGTGATGCCCGGCGTTCTGGCCGGATTGGTGCTGGTGTTTGTGACGTCGATCGGCTTCTACATTACGCCTGTTCTGGTTGGTGGCGGTGGCGACCAGATGGTCAGCTATTTCGTTGCCTTCTATACCAACTCGTCCGTAAACTGGGGCATGGCGGCGGCCCTCGGCACGCTGCTCCTGATAGCGACATTGGCGTTTCTCGGCATCTTTCGGCATGTCGTCAGCATCGCCGCGGTGGCGCGCCGATGAGCCGAGACGCCCATGTCACGGCAACCGAGCGGGCCGCCGATATCGCCTCCCGTGTTATAGCGGTCGCGGTCGCGATCTTCCTGGTGGCGCCCATCCTCGTGATCTTCCCGCTGTCCTTCACGTCGGACACGCTGATGGTGTTTCCGCTGCCCGGGCTGTCGCTCCGCTGGTACGCTGATTTCTTCACGAATCCCGTTTGGCTGACGGCACTGCGCAACAGCATCATGCTTGCGGTTGTCACGACTCTCGTTGCGACGACGCTAGGTACGTTGGCCGCGCTTGGACTGGTGCGGTTGCCTAGGCGCCAGCGCGGCATCGTCTCGACGCTGCTGCTCAGCCCGATGATCGTTCCGGTTATCATCGTCGGCGTGGGAACCTTCTTTTATTTCGCCCGGCTTGGTCTTGTTGGCACCTTCTTCGGGCTGGTGCTGGCGCATACCGCACTGGCGCTGCCCCTCGTGGTGATCGCGGTCGTTGCGACGCTCGAGGGGTTCGACCCCAATCTGGTTCGTGCCGCCTATGCATCCGGGGCAACACCGATCGGTGCGTTCTGGCAGGTAACGCGGCCGCTGGTGATGCCCGGCATCGTCACCGGCGCTACCTTCGCCTTCATCACGTCGTTCGACGAGATCGTCTGCGTCATCTTTCTCGGCAGCCCGGAATTCCGAACGCTGCCGCGCCAGATCTGGAGCGGAGCCAAGGAAACGGTCTCACCAACCATCACCGTCGCTGCCGTCTTCCTGATCGTCGCCTCGGTCATCCTGACGCTGGTGGTCGAAGCGCTGCGCCAGCGCACGCAACGACTGACGGGAGCTAAGCCGCAGTGAATACCGACAAGCATACCCTTATCCGCGCAAAATGGGCCGTCGGCTTCCAGGACGGTGAACATCGGCTGATCGATGGGGGCGTCATCGTGATAGCCGGCGAAAGCATCATGCATGTTGGCACTACCTGGACGGGCCGCGTCGACGAGACAATCGAGGCGCGAAACTGTCTCGCCATTCCCGGCTTGATCAGCACGCATGCCCATGTTGCCGCCCAAGTCACGGACCGGCTGGTTCTGGACGGCGGGCGCCGCGACTTCATGCGCTCGGGCTTCCTGAACTGTGCGCCTCGCAAGCTGTCGGGCGGGCCAAGCCTAGGCTCGTTCGAGGACGCCGACGCATCGATCGCCTTTGCGTTCGCGGCATTGCTCGGTCATGGCGTGACGACCATCGCCGAGGCGGGAAACACCGGCGATGTCGCCGACATCATGCTGCGTCATGCCGGAGCATGTGGTGCGCGCCTGTACTATTCGCCCGCCTATGCGACGGGCGAATATCTCTTCGAGGACGATGGCCGCCTCGTCGTGCATCGAGACGAGACCATGGGGTTCGAGGGTCTGGAACGCGCCGTCCGCTTCATCGAGGACAACGACGGTGCATTGGACGGACGCTTTCGCGGTATCCTCAACCCCGACGAGTTCTATCTCTCAACGCCCGAACTGCGGCGCAGGACGCGTGCCGAGGCCGATCGCCTTGGCGTAGGTATCACCATGCATTTCTGCGAGCAGTTGTTCGAGTTCCATGAGACGCTGCGTCTGACCGGACGTACTCCAGTGCAAAACCTGGCCGACGAAGGCTTCCTTGGGCCGGATGTGCTGCTCGGTCATTGCATCTATGTCGCCGGGCATCCGATGGTCGCCTATCCTTGGGACGGTGACCTCGAACTGATCGCCGCTTCGGGGGCGACGGTCGCTCATGCGCCGCTGGCCCTCGCCCGGCGCGGCGTCTTTCTCTCGACCTTCGATCGCTATCGCAAGGCCGGCATCAATATCGGCATGGGCACCGATAGCTACCCGTACGACTTGATAGCCGAGATGCGCATGGGATCTCTGGCTGGCAAGATTGTCGGCGGCGACAACGAAGCGGCGAAGGCGCGCGCGGTGTTCGACGCTGCCACGCTCGGTGGCGCCAAGGCGCTCGGGCGCAACGACCTCGGCCGGCTTGCAGTCGGCGCCAAGGCGGACATCGTCTTGGTGGATTTCGATGACGTCGCCATAGGGCCCGTGTGGGACCCAATCCGCAGCCTGGTGATGTGCGCGTCAGGCAGCAACGTTCGTACCGTTCTGGTGGACGGCAAGGTCGTCGTGGACGAGGGCCAGGTGCTGTTTGCCGACGAACAGGACCTCATGAGAAGGGCACAGGAATCTTGCGAAGCAGTATGGCGTAGATTTCCCGAGACCCACTGGACGGGCAAGCAGATGAGCGAAATCTTCCCGCCGTCCCTCGATGCCTGGCGCGAACCTGCGGAAGGTTTGTCATGACTGACTCTTCGACCCAACAGGCCGAAGTCCTGGTCCGCTTTTCAGGCGTCAACAAGAGCTATGACGGCAAAAACCTCGCTGTGCGCGACCTCGATCTTGAGGTTCGGCGTGGCGAGTTTCTTTCGCTGCTCGGCGCCTCCGGGTCCGGCAAGACAACCACGCTGATGATGCTGGCGGGTTTCGAACGCCCGACATCCGGCCGCATCGAACTGGCGGGCAAACCGCTCGATAATGTGCCGCCTTGGCAGCGCGACATCGGCATCGTGTTTCAGAGCTACGCCCTGTTCCCACATATGACGGTTTTCCAGAACATCGCCTTCCCGCTGAAGCAGCGACGCCGCACCGCAGCGGACACAGACCATCGCGTTCGCGACATGCTTTCGCTGGTAAAGCTGGAGGGCTTGCAGGATAGATTTCCAGCGCAACTCTCGGGTGGCCAGCAGCAGCGTGTAGCGCTTGCCCGAGCGCTGGTCTTCGAGCCACAGCTGGTGTTGATGGATGAGCCACTGGGCGCACTGGACAAGCGTCTGCGCGAACACATGCAGCTTGAACTGAAGCGCATTCACGCCCGAGTCGGCGTCACCATCGTTTATGTGACACATGATCAGGGCGAGGCGCTCGCGATGTCCGACCGCATCGCCGTGTTCTCCGATGGCCGCATCCGCCAACTGGCAACGCCGAGCGAACTCTACGAACAGCCAACCGATGCGCTGGTCGCCGACTTCGTCGGTGAGAACAACCGCATCGAAGGTACTTTGGAGATGTCCGATGGCGACCGTTGTCGCGTAAGCTTCGACGAGCTCTTCCACGTCGCGGCGGTTGCACCCGCCGGGGCCAGCCCTGGCATGGAGGTCGTGCTTGCCATCCGACCCGAGCGCATCATGCTTGGAGAAGTTCCCCCGGCAGGAGAAAACGTCTTTCAAGGGGTCGTCAGCGGTGTTGTCTATCTCGGCGACCACGCCAGGATCGAGATGACGCTTCCTGGCGGACGCACGCTCACGACGCGGATTTCAAACGAGGCCGGACGAATCGTCCCGGTCATCGGAGAAGAAGTGACCATGTCGTGGCGAATCGAGGATTGCCGCGTGTTCTTGCGAGAGAGCCAGGCCCCAGGACAAACAGCAGGGGACAACTGATGCGAACCCTTATCAGGAACATCGAGTGGGCGATCGTCTGGGACGAGGCAACCAACCGACACGCCTACCGCAACGGTTGTGACATCGTCTTCGAGGGCAACACCATCGTCCATGTGGGCGCCACCTGGCAGGGTGCGGCGGACACCGTGATCGATGGAAGCGGGCGACTGATCATGCCGGGGTTGGTCAACATCCACTGCCATTCGCGGTCGGGCCCCATCGGCAAGGGCATCATGGAGGAACTCGGCACGCCAACCTTCTGGATGAGCGGGCTCTACGACGCCAAGGCTGCGTTCTGGAAGGGAAGCTCCGTGCCCGGGGACGAGGCGACGCCCAAGGCTTCGTCTCAACTGACCTACCATGAATTGCTGCTGGGCGGCGTCACCACTGTGCTGGACCTTTCCGCTCCCTATGATGCTTGGATCGAAACCGTCGAGGCTAGCGGCCTGCGCTGCGTGCTCGGTCCCTGGTATGCCAGCGCCGATTGGTCGACGCGCAATGGCCACGAGGTAGAGTATCTGTGGGACCTGCCAGCAGGCCGTAGGCACTTCGAGGTCGCGATCGGGATCATTGAACAGGCAAATGCGCACTCGTCTGGGCGCCTGTCAGGTATTCTGGCGCCGGACACCCTCGATACAACGGCCGAAGACCTTCTGCGCGACACGCTGGCACTGGCAGCCGAACGCAAATGGCCGCTGACAATTCATTGCGCGGAGAGCATGGTCGAATTCCATGAATTCACTCGGCGGACAGGCATGACGCCGGTGGCGTATGCCAAGTCTCGCGGCGTTCTCGGTCCCAACACAATTCTCGGTCACTGCATCTTTCTTGACACCCATTCCTGGCCGCACTGGCATACGCGTGACGACCTGCGCTCCGTTGCTGACAGCGGGACTTCGGTAGCCCATTGCCCGACCCCATTCTCCCGCTACGGCGTGACCATGGAAAGCCTACCAGCCTACAGCGAGGCAGGCGTGAACATGGGGATTGGCACAGATACGTTTCCGCACAACATGCTTGAGGAGTTGCGGCTGGCCCTGACGCTGGCGCGCGTAGCGTCAGAAGACATGACGCGCATCTCCACCTCGGACGTCTTTCATTTCGCCACTGTCGGTGGAGCCAAGGCGCTGGGACGCAGCGACATTGGTCGCATATCAGTAGGCGCCAAAGCGGACCTCGTTTCTATCGACCTCACCGATCCGAGCATGAGACCACTGCGCGACCCTTTGAAAAGCCTCATATACTCCGCAGCGGAACGTCCTGTTCGCGATGTGTGGATCGATGGTCGTCAGGTCGTAGTTGCCGGCAAGGTCCCACATATCGATGCGAAGGCCGCCGCCGCCATTCTGGAGGAAGCGCAGCGCGCCACCGAACGATCGATTCCAGATGTCGATTGGGCAGGCAGAAGTGCGCGAGAGTTGGCGCCACTCACCCTTGCAACCGTTGGCTGAGCCATGCGGATTCTGATCGTCAATCCCAACACCACCGCTTCTATGACGAAAAAGGTTGGAGAAGCTGCCAGAGCCGCTGCATCCGCCACGACCGAGATCCTTGCTGCAAATCCGGTCGCCGGCCCGGAGAGCATTGAAGGTTACTACGACGAAGCGTTCTCGGTGCCGGGCCTGATCGGCGAAATGCAGCTTAGGCCAGACATGGACGCCTACATTATCGCTTGTTTCGACGACACCGGCTTGGAAGCGGCTCGCTGCATGACCGATGCACCTGTTATCGGAATTGGCGAAGCCGCATTCCATATGGCCTCAATGCTCGCGCATCGCTTCGGCGTGGTTACAACGTTGCAGCGCTCAATTCCCGCGATTGAGAATAATCTCGTCAAATACGGACTGGCGTCCCGTTGTTCTAAAGTACGCGCCGCGGATGTCGCCGTTCTGGACCTGGAAGGGCGTAATGAGGTTGCGCTTGGTAAAATCACAGACCGGATCGTTGAATCGCTTGAGCAGGACGGTGCCGAGGCGATCGTTCTGGGATGCGCAGGAATGGCAGATCTGGCGCGGTCTTTGTCTGACAAGTTCAACGTGCCCGTCCTCGACGGTGTCGCTTGCGCAGTAAAGCTCGCCGAAGCTTTGGCAGGAATGGGGCTCAAAACGTCCAAGCAGCGAGCCTACGCCGCGCCAATTTCCAAGAGATATTCCTGACGTTTGAGTACCCAGCGGATTGGGTTACTGCGGAGGCGCTGTGGCCTTGCAAATATTCGGGCTGTTCCAATTGTGATCGCACGGCTGTAATGGGTCTACCCGCGACATCGGACCCTTGATGCCAGCGTCTGCTATCATTCCTCAGCTCACCACAAGCAGACATTCTGCTTGCGGCCCCAAAGCTGCCGGTCAGCAACGCGCCTCCAAGCGGACGTTCAGACATTACCGGGCATTCGCTGGAAGCGGACATCACACCCTTCGTCGAACATCGTCGACGCGAGGAAACTCCAACAGCACTTCAAACCCATTGCTTCGGCCTGCCGCCGGTGAGGCAAACCTGAGTGTGCCGCCCATCTGGCGCACAAGCATGGTGCTGATTGCCAACCCGAGACCCGACCCTTGTGCGGCGGACCGGCCACGCCGAAAGCGTTCGCCCAGATGTCGCAAGTCATCGACCGGAACCACCGCGCCGCCATTTGTTATTGCGATCGTTCCGTTATCCCTTACGTTGATCTCGACAGGAACCCTGTCATCGCCATGCACCAGTGCATTCTCGATGAGGTTCCTGAGCACGATCCCCAAAGCATCGACATCGACGTTGCAAGATACAGGCTTTGCTTCGGCGAAGTCTTCATGACGCAGCCGTCCGGCGAACTCAGGCTTTCGCTCGAAGTCCTCCACAACCAGGTCAAGAATGGACATGATGTCGGCCGGCTCGACAGCCAACCCTATCCCGGACTCCGCGCGGGTCAACTGAAGCAGTTTGTCCGAGAGACGACCCAGCGCCGACAGGTTCGCTTCTATCTGGTAGGCGCGTGCCCTTGGGCCACCCTCCGGCAGCTCCGCGATGAGCCGCTGCGTCTGCGCGAGCGCCCCGGCAATGGGCGTTCGCAGCTCATGTGCGCTGTTGGCGGCAAACGACCGTTCGGCGTCGAGCGCCTTTCTCAACCGTTCGAAAAGCCGATTGACCGATCCCGCGATCGCCGCAAGCTCGCTCGGCAGTCCGTCGATTTGCATGGGCAACAGGTTGCCGCCGTCGCGCGCGCCGATTTCGGCCCTCACAAGTTCGACCGGCCTGAGTGAGCGCCGGACGACGAGCCAGACGATAAGCATGTTGAGAGGCACGAGAAAAATCAGCGGGACAAGCAGCGAAACGGCGCCCTCGCGAACCGCTTCGGCACGATTTTCGAGACGATCGGCCACCTGAAGAAACAGCGTGCCGCTCACAGCCTCTTCGGTATAGATGCGGTATCCGGGGACATCGTGGAACCCACGCTCAAGCGGCGCGTCAAACGGGTCCTGCTGCGCATCGTGGGAACGCAGCAGAATTCGGCCAGCGCCATCACGGGCCTGATACGCCAGATATTCTTCCTCTCCCGTATTGCCGCGGTCCATGCTCGAGGGAGGGTCGGTGTCGTCTCGCTGAAAGATGCTGTTGACCACCAGCGGCATGAGCCGTTCGGCCGTTTCCTTGAGCGCACTGTCGAAGACTTCGTCGAACTCCTCGCGCATCACGAGAGCAGCGACGCCAGCGGCCACAAGCCAGAACAGAACGGTCGCACAGGTCAGCCAAAGGATCAGCCTGCGTGCCATAGGACGACCCTCTTATCTTCTGCCGAACCGATAGCCTACGCCGCGAACCGTGGCTATCTGATCGGCGCCAATCTTCTTGCGCAAACGGCTGATATAGACCTCGACGGCGTTGCTTTCGATCTCGGCCCCGAACTCATAGATCGCCTCTTCCAGTTGGGCCTTTGAAACGAGAAGGCCGGGCCTGCGCAGCAGACTGTCAAGGACGGACCATTCCCTCGCGGTTAGCTCGACCACCTGGCCATCAAGCTCTACCAATCTTTCGGCGGGGCGGATGGTCAACGGCCCGAATGTCAGTGACGGACCGCCATGGTTGGCGTAGCGGCGGGCGACCGCATGGATCCTGGCTGACAATTCCCCGAGATCAAAGGGTTTCACGAGATAGTCGTCAGCCCCGGCATTCAGACCCTCGATCCGGTCGGAGATCTGGTCGCGGGCGGTCAACACGATCACGGGTGTCACATCCGAACGTGCTCGCATGTCCTTCAGATACGTGATTCCGTTTCCGTCGGGCAGATGGAGGTCAAGGAGCACAAGCCCATAGGTCGCCGCCGCTGCATGGTCGTACGCCGCCGAAAGCGACGTCGCCCAATCGACGGCGTGGTTGTCCGCGGTGGCGTGGTCGCGAACCGCGCTGCCGATTGCCTTGTCGTCCTCGACGAGAAGAATTCTCATGCCCGGCTTTCAGGTTGGTGTCAGGTTCGACTGCTATGCGTTCCCCCAGTCTAACTGCGGGACGCGGCAGAACAGTCGTGAAAAGAGTCATTTTTCCGATCTTGATGCTGAGCTTTTCAAGCGGCTCCGCGCTGGCAGGCGAGAAGTGTGACGTGCCGGTTTCCGAATGGCAACCGCGTGAAGTCCTGGAGGCGAAGCTCGAAGCAGATGGCTGGCATGTTCAATCGATCAAAGCTCGGGACGGCTGTTACGAGGCAGTCGCCGTCGATGCGCAGGGAAGCGCCGTCGAGGCGGACTTCAACCCCAAGACGCTCGAACCCGTCGCCGACAATCGCGGATGACCGCTTGTCATCGCGAGACAACTTGGACCCACAGCCCCTGATCACAGTCATCGTGCCCGTCTTCAACGAGTCGGAGAACGTGGCAAGCCTGCTTGCCGAGATCGTCGCGGCCTCTGCGCAAGTCCCGATTCGCGAAATCATCTATGTCGATGACGGCAGCACCGACGCGACCCTGCGCTGCCTGCAGGAGCAGATGAGCACAGTCCCCACCCTGCGGACCATTCGACACGGTCGAAGGCTCGGACAGTCGGCTGCATTTCTTTCGGGGGCTCGCGCTGCCACCCATGAACTGCTGGTTTTCCTCGACGGGGATCTGCAGAACGATCCCGCCGATATCGCGAAGCTTTACGCACGATTCCAGGCCAAGGATCCGGCCGCGCGGCTGGCTGTACTCGGTCAACGCGCCGTGCGCCAGGATCACTTCGTCAGGCGGCTGTCGTCCAAATTGGCTAACCGGCTGCGCGCGTCGATCCTCAAAGACGGAACGCGCGACACCGGCTGCAGCCTGAAGCTCATTCGCCGCAGCGATTTTCTCGCGCTCCCGTACTTCGACCACATGCACCGATTCCTTCCCGCCATGCTGCTGCGAAACGGCGTCGAGCTCGCGCATGTCAACGTCTCGCACCGAGCGCGTATCAACGGCCATTCGAAATACGGGTTCTGGAACCGGGCGTTCATCGGCGCCGTCGATCTGCTTGGCGCGGCTTGGCTTTCCCGACGCAGATTGCCATCCGACTACGAACCTACAGAGATCAAGGAGATGGAACGGCTATGACGCAATCCTCAATCTGGCTTGCGATAGGATTTCTGGGACAATCCCTGTTCTTCATGCGCTTCTTCGTCCAGTGGGTCGTCTCCGAGCGCAGCCGCAAGAGCGTCCTGCCGAACGCTTTCTGGTATTTCAGCATATTGGGGGGCATTACCCTGCTTTCCTACGCCATCTACCAAAGGGACATCGTCTTTATGGCGGGCCAGGCCAGTGGCCTCCTGATCTACGCACGCAACCTGGTCTTGACCAAGCAACAGGCTGCGCTGCGGGACGAAGCCCTAGAATGCTGAGCGGAGACCGACTTGAACGGCTGCTTCCCTATGGGCTTCTGGCAGTCTTCTTTTGCCTGTCGGCGTCGCTGCGTCCGCTGCTGCCAGTCGACGAAACGCGCTATTTGAGCGTTGCGTGGGAAATGTACTCCCGACAGAGTTTCCTGGTACCGACCCTCAATTTCGAGCCATATTTTCAGAAGCCGCCTCTGCTGTTCTGGTTGATCGACGGCGCGTGGGCCGCCTTCGGCGTCAGCCGTATTTCGGCGCTTCTGGTCATCTTCGCGATCTCGTCGCTCGTGATGGTCCTGACCCATCGTCTGGCGAAGGAGCTATTTCCGGATGCAGTAGGTCTGGAACGAAGGGTGACATGGCTGCTGCTGGGCAGCGCACCCTTCGTGATCTATTCGACCTTGATCCTGTTCGATCTTCTGCTGACCGCATGCGTCCTTGGCGCTTTCCTTGCCCTGATAGCGTTCGCGAGGGATGGCAAGGTGCGCTATGCGCTGCTGGCAGGCCTGTCGATCGGACTGGGCGTGCTGGCCAAAGGACCAGTCGTCCTCATCCATGTGGCCTTTCCGATCCTGCTGTACCCGCTTTGGCGGCAGGCGCATGTTTCAAGCGCACGATTTCTCGCCGGCGCCGGCCTGGCCCTGCTGGTGGCCGGAGCTGTCACGTTGGCTTGGCTTGGCCCTGCGCTCAACAGCACGGGCAGCGACTTCGCGCGTGGTCTCGTGTGGGAGCAGGCCGCCGGCCGAATAGCTGGTTCAGCCGCCGGAGCCCATGCGCGGCCATTCTATTTCTACGCCCTTCTTGTGCCCTTGGTTCTGCTGCCTTGGGGCCTGTCTCGCGACCTATGGATTTCGCAGCCATGGCGACGAATTCGCGATAGGAACGATGTCGGTCCCGATGACCGGCGAATGCTCGAATTTCTTGCGATCTGGTGCCTTGGCGAGTTGCTTGTGTTCAGCGCGATATCGGGCAAGCAGCCGCACTACCTCTTGCCCGCGCTCCCTTTGATCGTCATGGCTTTCGCGTACTTCATGACAAAAGTCCGGCTCTTTGACCTCGTTGCCACCGCAATCTTCATGCTCGGACTGTTCACGGTCGGCCAGACAATCGCGTGGGCAACCGTATTCACTCACTACGATCTTCAACCCGTGGCAAACTTTGTCAAGAACAACCAGCAATCCGAACTGGGTTACTCAGGGCGCTACCAAGGTGAGTTGACCTTCCTGGCGCGAATGAACAAACCGTTCGAAATCGTGAATCCGTCGGAGGTAAAGCAATGGCTCCGTTCGCACCCGTCCGGCTATCTGGTTGCAAGGGCGGCCCACTACCCGGACGACACCCGAAGCGTAGCGTTCAGCCAGTTGGTGACTAGTGGCTATCTCATCGTTCTAGGCGATAGTTATCCCGCAGATGTCAGCATGCGATGAGGCATGTGTCACGGTGGTTTGCATGGGTGGCCGGAGCGGTGACGTTGATCGTTACGGCACTTGGCTTGCTCGCGATCTATCGCACGCCGCCATCTATTGGCGATTTGATCGGAGCGCCATTCGCGTTCGGGTTCATTGCAGGCGGGACTTCACTTGCCCTGATTTCTGGTCGGGGATTGGGCCGACGAACGAGACACCGATCGGGACGAAGATTGATAACTCGTACCCATTCAGGTGGCTGTCAGCTTGAGTTGTCATTTATGCGCCCGGCAAAGCTTAGGTTTTGCCGCGGGCAGCCGTCATTCCCACACCCCCGGGATTGTCGGCTCCCGCACCTGTAGCAACCCCGAGGAAATCCCCTATGATGTCAAGATTGCATTCTGCCGGCACCATGCTTGTCGTTGCCGCCACGGTCGCCTTCGCAAGTCCTCTTTGGGCAGCCACGGTCGTCAGTGTCGTGGAGGACGGTGAAGGCGGCAGCGCCATGAGCCTGAAGCTCGATCCACAGACCGTTAAGGCAGGCGAGATCACGTTCAACCTGAAGAATGATGCGGTCTCCGAGGAACACGAGATGGTGGTCGTGCGGCTGAAGACTGCCGACGAGAAGATTCCTTTTGACGCTAAGAAAGACCGTATCGACGAGGACAAGTTGAAGAGCATGGGCGAAATCGGCGACATCAAGCCCGGCGCAACAGGCACCATGACCGCAAAGTTGAAGGCTGGCACTTATCTCGTTTTCTGCAACATCAAGGGCCACTACCAGGCCGGCATGGCTTCCAAGCTGACCGTCACTCCTTGATCGCAGTCTTCTGAAAATCGTCCCGTCGTTTCGACGGCGCTGGTCGCACGTCCGGAGACTTTCCGCCACCCAGGCCCAATCAGAAGAACTGCGAACAATTCACTCGGCACCGCTCCTTCCACTGGCGCGGTGCCGAATGTGTATGGAAGAAGATGACGCTTCACTGGCAAGACAAAGACTTGGATCGGAATTTTCCCAATCTTCAGGTTGCTGTCAGGCGTACGAGGCAGAACGACGCCATTGGAACAGTCCAATGGAGAAACTCATGACCAAGCTCATTGTTACAGCACTACTCCTGAACGTGGTGGCAGCAGGCGCCGCATTCGCCAGCGAGAAGTGCAACGTGCCCGCAGCCGAGTGGCAGCCGCGCGAAGCGCTGCAGGCAAAGCTCGTCGCAGAGGGCTGGCAGGTCCGCTCGATCAAAGACGAGGACGGCTGCTACGAGGCCTATGCGATCGACGCAAACGGAAACAAGGTCGAGGCCTATTTCGACCCGAAGACGCTCGAGCCCGTCGCCGGTTCGGGTGCTGCTGACGACGATAGCGAGGGCTGAACCGTGACGGCCACCGTGAAAGTCTGGGATCCCATGGTCCGTCTGTTCCACTGGAGTCTGGTAACCAGCTTCGCGGTGGCGTGGCTCACGGGGGACGAACTGATGAGCGTGCATGAATGGGCGGGCTATGCCGCCGGTGGTCTGGTGGCGCTTCGCCTCTTCTTGGGTTTGGTCGGATCGCCCTATGCCCGGTTTCGTCAGTTCATTCGCAGTCCGGGCAAAACCGCTGCCTACGCTGGAGACATACTACGTAACCGGGAGGTGCGATACATCGGCCACAACCCGGTCGGCGCCCTTATGGTCATTGCGCTGCTCGCCGCTATGGCGGCACTCGCGTTCACCGGATGGATGCAGACCACGGATGCATATTGGGGTGTCGAGTGGGTCGAGGAAGCTCACGAGTTGCTGGCCAACGTGCTGCTCGCACTGGTGACACTGCACATTGCAGGCGTCGTGCTGGCGAGTGTGCGCCATCATGAAAACCTGGTCCGCGCCATGATCACCGGCCGCAAACGCGCTGCCGGGCGGCGCGACGTCGCATGACTGGATCCGCAAGCCAGCTCTGCAGGGACCTGACAGGCCGCGACGAAAGTCGGCCACCGTACGGTCGGTCCCATCTCGGCGATTTGCGTCAGCCACATCCCCGGCCTCGACGAGGGAGCCACTGAAGCGCAAAGTACTGTGCGACAATGCCACTTCGGTGCTTCCCATCACGGAGCCCGAAGCTGCTTCAAGAGAAGACATGTCACGCATTCCAAGCCACGCCGAAAGTCATCTTGTCGCCCGCATCGGGTGGCTTCGCGCGGCGGTCCTTGGCGCAAATGACGGAATAGTCTCGACTGCGAGCCTCATTGTCGGCGTTGCGGCATCAATCGGCCGGTACGGCCGAGATTCTTGTTGCAGGCGTCGCCGGGCTTGTTGCCGGCGCCATGTCCATGGCGGCCGGCGAATACGTCTCGGTTAGTTCACAGTCCGACACCGAAAATGCGGACATCGCCAAGGAAACAAGGGAACTCAGGGAAAGTCCTGGGTCCGAACTCGAGGAGTTGACGAAAATCTACATCGCGCGCGGTCTCGATACCGACTTGGCCCGACAGGTCGCCATCACGTTAACGGAGAAAGACGTGCGCGCGGCACATCTTCGCGACGAGCTAGGCATGTCCGAAATGACCGCGGCGCGCCCCATCCAGGCGGCGTTGACATCGGCGGCGACTTTCGCGGTTGGCGCAGCGCTGCCGCTCGCCATGGTCTTCGTCGCGCCGGCAGGCTACCTGATCGGCGCGGTCGCCGCCGTGTCTTTGGGCAGCCTCGCGCTGCTCGGCGCCATTGGTGCACAGGCTGGCGGCGCCAATTGGCTCAAAGGCGCCGCGCGTGTGACCTTCTGGGGAGCAGCTGCGATGGCAGTTACCGCCGGGATCGGGACAGCATTTGGTACGACGGTTGCATAGCCAATGCAGACTTTGATCGATGTCACCAACGGCAGCTTTTTGGCACTTCATTCTAGAAGCTGACCGTCTTCAGTCGGCCCCGTTGCTGCCCGGCAGCTTTGCGTCTCATCCCAGCCGTTGGGGGTCAGAGGCCGTTATCCGGGAAGCGGACATACCCGAAACGACCTCGCGATCCGCCCATCCGAGCAAACCCGTCGATGAAGACGGCCGCAAAATGGGAGGGTTACCGACTGGAACAGCACGTATCTCGGCTTAGCTTCGCTGGCCAAGCGGACGATAGCCCCGGCGACAGGCATCCGTTAACATTCAAGCTGGATTCACCCAACGGGACCTGCCGGTTGTGATCAAACGCCTGTTCTACGCTAGCCGCTTTGCCCGTCCCCTCACCAAGTACGACATCGATTCCATTCGCATGTCAGCGGTGCGATACAATCACGACCACGGCGTCACCGGCATCCTGATCTGTCTCGGCGACATGTTCTTCCAGGCCCTTGAAGGGACGGAAGCCAGCGTCGACAAGCTCTACAACGAACGCATTCTTCGTGATGACCGACATCGGCACCTGCTCTGCCTGAGCTCGGTGAATGGCGTCAGCGACCGCATGTTTCCCGATTGGGACATGCGGATCTTTAACCTCAACGAAGAAGCGGAAGCACTGCCCTTGGTTTTCCGTCAAACGCTGACCGCGCTGCTCGAAGCCAATTGCATCATCTCGCAATACACCCAACCCAGTATTCTTCGCATGCTGGAGCAGGGAGTGAATCCGACATTGATCAAGCCGCGACGGCTGCGCGCCACCGTTCTCTTCAACGACATCGTCGGCTTTTCCTACTTTGCCGAACGTCTCAAGCCGGCCGATCTGGTCGACCTGGTCAACAGTCACATTGATGCCTGCACCGAACAGATCGATCGACATGGCGGGCAAGTGAACAAGCTGCTCGGCGACGGGGTTCTTGCATATTTCACCGAGCGGCAAACGGACGCGGCGCTCGCAGCGGCCACCGGTATTCTTGAAGAGATGGATCGTCGCCGGAGACGCGCTGCCCCCACCAGTCCCCACCGCCTCCTCTATGGTGGGGTCGGGCTGGCCAATGGCATGGTCTACGAGGGCAATAGCGGTCCCGCCTTGAAGCGGGATTTCACCATCCTAGGCAACACGGTCAATCTTGCGTCGCGGCTCGAATCGTTGACCCGTGTGCTGAAGGTTCAGTTGATTGCAACCGCGTCGGTCGCGGATCGAGCGCGTGCGTCCTGGGAATTCGAGCCGCTCGGAACACACACGCCCAAGGGGCAGCTGAAGCCAATCGAAATCCTTGGCCTCAAGTCAGTGCAGCCCCTATACCTCGATGAACTCTACCAGCAGATCACAGCTTTCCTGCGCTCAAGGTAAGCCATCGAACGAGCAACCTCGCGTCGGCTCTGGTAAGGCTGGTGCCCGTGAACTGTTCGAGTTCGGCGTGATGCAGACCGATCCCAACTTCGCCAACTATCGCTACCAGACGGATACAGGCCGCCTTGTGCTACTGGATGTTGGCGCCAGAAGCCAGGTCAAGTCAGAGACGGTGGCAGCCTACCGTGCCATGCTCCGCGCCGGACTTGTCGGGGGCGCAGAGGCGCATTGACCGGTGACATCCGTGAACGCCACCGTCTCCTATTGAACGGGACGCCGCTTCTCCTCCCTGATCGCGGGTACCGAGAGGGAGCGTCCGACCGACGACGCCGGGGCGCCGCAACGCACCCCAATTCTCGGCGATGAGGTTCTGTTGGGAGGGCTCAGCATCTCAAGGCAGGCCGGCTGTGGTCGGGCGGCGGATCATCATCACCACCAACGTCACCAAGGCAAGTGGCACCACGAACCCCATCATCAGGCCCGAGAAGGCCTGCAGCGCGTCGTGCTGTTGCGCGGCAAGGATTAAATAAGCCACGTAGGCGACGTAGTAACCGAGGAAGACGCCGCCTTCCCAGCGCGCGATCTCGCGGCCGGTCATGAACACCGGCAGGCAGGCCAGCGCCACCGCCAGCATCACCCAGATGTCGAAGGCCAACACTGACGGTGCGATCACCAAGCCTGCGCTGCCCGACACAAGGCCGGATAAGCCAAGGCATCCCAAAATGTTGAAGGTATTGCTTCCGACGACGTTGCCCACCGCAATGTCGCGTTCGCCCTTCAGCGCGGCCGCGATGCTAGTTGCAACCTCGGGCATGCTGGTGCCCGCTGCGACGATGGTCAGTCCGATGACGACGTCGCTCACCCCAATAGCCTGAGCAAAACTGACCGAGGCTCTGACGAAGTAGTCCGAACCTAACACGAGCGCGACCAGACCGGCTGCAATCAGGCCCAGCTGCGCCGACCAGTGGCTGTCCCAGGCGCCGACCTCAGCGGGTTTGACCGCCTCGGCAAACTCATCGTTGGCCGCCTGAGTTTCGCGGCGCGACTGGATGATTAGGAAGATGGTGTAGGCGACGAGGAGTGCAAACAGCACGCCGCCTTCCAAGAACGAGAGATTGCCATCGAATGTGAACGCCAGCAGCAGCAGACTCGCACCCAGTACGATAGGCACCTCCTGGCGGATTAGCTGAATGTTGACAACCAGCGGCGCGATCAAAGCGCTGAGGCCGAGGATAAAGAGCACGTTGAAGATGTTGCTGCCCACCACGTTGCCTATGGCGATGTCTGTCTTGCCGTCGACAACCGCTTCAACGCTCACCGCGACTTCGGGTGCGCTGGTCCCGAAGGCGACGATGGTGAGACCGACAACGAGCGGGCTGATGCCGAAAGAAAGCGCCAGTTTGGACGCGCCTCGTACGAGAACATTCGCGCCGATGACCAGCATGCCCAAACCGCCGAGAAACATAAGCACGTTCATTGTCGGGTACCACTGGCTTCTGGTAAGCGGAGAACAGTCTGCCTCCTCAGGCATCCGGCGGCAAGTTGCGATGCAGGCTTGAGGTCACCGCTCATCGCGATGCGAATCCGACGCAAGATTGCCGCGGCGCGGGGCTGAGGGGCGGACGCGATCGAGCGTCTCTCTGATCGTCGACGCAGTCGCAATTGTGCTTGCTGTCACGTCACAGCGGATCGAGGCTGCATTTTTGTGCGGCGCTTCACGCCATCGTTGTTCACGACCGCGACTTTGTAAGGGCCTGCTAAGGTATTCGAATCGATCCCACCGCCCAACTAGAACATGGTCGCTGCCGCTACCGCAGCGCTTGCAGCATCCGTTGGGCAACCCCCATTTCTCCTGGCCGCGTTCGGCATTGCGCGCGTACCGGCGCGTCTTATCTACGGGCCTGACCTGCGGTCAGTTAGGCCGCCGACCGCATCGGCGGCCGGGGGCCTCGGAAGTCGGTCAAGCTGCAAGCCTGCGAATGATCGCCATTGCGCCGAGAATGATCAGCGTGCCCAGGAGCCAGAGGATTCCGACCACCGGTCCGCCAACTTGGCCGACGAGTTGGCCACTCCAGGCAATCCACCCGTCAACTGCGTCAAGGGACGCCATCCAATTGGAGACGGTCCCCAGCACGGCGTAGCCTGCGATCGCCAATAGCGACCACCCCGCGATCAGTGCGACAGCGCCGTAGCGGACTATTCGGGCGAGCTTGGCCTTGCTGCGAGGGTTAAGGTTCATGACCTTTTCCTTTTCCGATATAGAGCTTGGCGGCCGCTGCCTTTGCCGCCTTTCTCTGCTTTCGCTCGTCGCGACGACGCTGCAGATCCGCGCGGATTCTCTGGCGCATCCTGCCTATCTCCTGGGAGAGCGCGCTGAGAACCGCGTAGTCCCGATCGCCCCGCATCAGCATGTCGGCAAGGCGCCGCTTGAGAGCCCGATATCGCCCGGCGACGCCGCCGAAGAATCTCGCTCCCGTAGCGCGCAGACCATTTCTGCGCTGCTCCGGTCGAGGCTTTTCCATCGCCTGCATGACTGTCATTTCAGGTCTTCTCCGACAGATGCAGGCGGAACGAGCGTCGACGGACAACGGGTATCGGTATCGCCTCGCCGCGCCGGTTCATCCGCTCGATGAACTCGATCTGGTCACGGTACCGCAGCTTCAGCCTTTTCAGCGCGCTCAGGCGAAGCTGATCTGGTGCGGGACTGGCCTGCTCGTTTTCGATGCGGCTTTGGACGGTCGCCCGTCGGTGAAGGAGCGACTTGATGAACTGGTCCATGGCACTGCCTCCTTGGCTGTTGACAATCCAAAGCTGGTGTCGTGCATCTGATAGTTCCAATTGATTGTTGCAATCGCGTTGATAGTCTCTAACTAAATGGGCATGCCGTTTCGTCCTTCGCTCCGCCAGCTTGAATATGTTGTCGCCGTCTACGACTTCATGCATTTCGGTCGGGCTGCCCGCCGCTGCAACGTGTCCCAGCCGACTTTATCGGTTCAGATCTCGCTGGTGGAGAAAGGCCTCGGAACGCCGCTCTTCGAGCGCACCTCCTCGCAGGTTTCCGCCACGCCTGCCGGCAAGAAGCTCGCAAGGGGTGCGCGTCTGCTGCTCGCATCCCTGGATGATCTGCTGACCGAACTATCGGCGCAGGGGAACGCGCTGGGCGGGACCATCAGACTGGGCACGCCGCCTACTTTCGGTCCTTATTTCCTGTCGAGGCTCTTGCCCAGGCTGCATGAGCAATATCCCGACCTGAAGGTCTATGTTCGCGAGGAGAATCCGACAGCGATCGAGGCGTCGGTTGTCGATGGCGGTCTCGACTGCGGCATTGGTCCTTCGCCTGAGCGTGCCGGGCTGGCTTTCTCGCGCATCGGGAGAGAAAGGCTTTTCCTCGGCGTGCCCGCCGAGCACCCACTCGCGCAGAACACCACCGTGAGCCTGCGGGCGCTTGCCGGTCAGAAACTACTGGCTCTGGGGCGTGGTCACCGTCTGCTGGAAAACGTCCGACACCTCGCGGATGCGTCCGGTGCGCGGATCGTCGACGACTTCGAGGGCACAAGCCTCGACGCTATCCGCCAGATGGTCTCCATCGGTATGGGACTGTCCCTGTTCCCGGAGCTGTATGCCAAAGCCGAGTTCAGGGCGCAGGACGACGTGAGGCTGCTTGAGTTCGAGGACTGGAGCGAGCAGCGCGACGTCGGTCTCTACTGGCGTGAAGGCAGTGTACGCCAAGGCCACTATATGGCGATCGCGGACGCCGCTAATCTCGTGGCGGCCACGCTTGGGCTTCGGTGAAAACAATATGCAGGACCGAGTCGACGCATCGTGGTTATCCAGGGTTGACAAGTCCACCCGCCGAGCCTGCGGCGAACATGATGGCGCCGACGATGTAGCACGATGCCAGCGTCGCGCCGGTCGCGGCGAGCGTCGTAAGAATTGCGAACCGACGGGGACCCCTCGTCCAGCCGAGGGCACCGACCAAGGCCGCAAGGATGGCAAGGACGACGAAATAGGGCCAAATGTCGTCCACATGGAGGACGATATAGTCGCATAGTAGCTGGATGTCGGATCGAGCACAGCGCCAAGTGCCAGTGCGTCGACCACCGCAGCGATTGCGAACGCCCCGAGACAGAGGACCAGCAAAGTTCACCAAATCCAATCGCGTCTGTGGCCAGCACCCATATTGCGGCTCCAACGAGTTTTCCGACAACAGACCGCTCTGCCGTTGAAGAAAGAACTAGCATGGTACGGCCGGTACCGCGACTGGACCTCGGCGAAGCCATCGTTTGCGCATGAAAACGAACAGAGTTCTGAATGGATCGCGCGGAACCAGTTGCGATCAGCGACCTGAAGTCGGCAGCATGCGACGGGAATTGCAGCCGGCATCGCCGGCTGCCTGCTCGGCGTGCCTCGCACCATTGTCCAACAGGGGAGCATGGCCATCGTTCGTAGAGCCCACACCGCTAGCGAACCAATGCGACGTGCCTACGAGGCCCTAGCGACTAATCCCTCGATCAAGATCTTGAACAACAGCAAGGCGGGGGCTCGGGACAACGAGGCGTGGATCGGACTTCCCTCCGATAGCATCGGGCTCGTCTACAATGGATTCGTGCCGGGCTCGGCTCGTTTGCCCGACCAGGCGGAAGTCATCGACCTACGGCGGAGGTTGGGACTAAAGGACACGGAGCTGGTTGTAGGGACAGTCATGCGCTTCGTTAAGGAAAAAGACCCCGATCTATGGATCGATACGGCTGCAGCAATTTATGCAGAGCTGCCCTGTGTGAGGTTTCTGATTTTCGGATATGGGCCACTCGAATCCGCAATGATAGAAAGAATCAAACGCCTCGGATTGCGGGATCAGGTTGTTATGGCCGGCGCGACCACAGACGTTGGATTGGCCTTCTCGGCAATGGATGTCGTGCTGATGACATCGGCGATCGAGGGGCTGCCCAATGTGATGATCGAAGCGCAGGCAGTAGGGCGGCCCGTCGTCGCGCCCGATGTCGGCGGTACTCGCGAAGCCTTGGTCGAAGGGGTTACCGGCCGCATCGCCTCCAGGCGAAGTCCGCGACGGCTAGCCCGCGCTGTCGTTGAAATCTTGAAGGATGAGCCAGGACGCCGTCGCGTCTTAACCGCGGGGCCCGATTTTGTTGCTGACCGGTTCGACCTCGATCGCATGGTCGAAGCCACGCTGCGTTTCTACGGCTGGGCAAGCTACGGCGAATCCCAATAATCGCATCTACAAATTGATTATCGCCCATCGCGCCACTTTGCATCTTCCATGTCGAAGCCCCGCTGAAGATGCCAGGAGCGCAGGCCGCGAAATCTATGCCGTGGGATTGGCGAGAAGGTAAGTAGTAAATCAAGCAGCGTTGCCGCAGGGCGGCGAACCGGCCGAGCGTGGGCATGCATAATATAGGCTCGGCCGCGGCCCGTTCGAAAAGATCTATTAATCCACGCCACCTTTGTGAACTGGGCAGATCGAACGATGTGATTGACAAGAGCTTCGCGCACGAAACGGCTCCTCGCCCCCTGCTGCCGTTCGAGGCGAAAACCAAACTCCACTTCACTGCCCATCGGATACATCTGATCCGCCGCAGTGGGACCGATGTTCTCGTCGAATCGATGACCGGCATCGAAAACTCTGCCGCGAATGGCCATGTTTCCGCCGTAACACTCGCCGGCCCCAATCTCACCATCGGGGAAGTCCCGCTCAGCAAACATCATCGCATACTCTTGCGGCGAGGCCGCCAGCCAAGCCGGCGGAGGCGTCTCGAATAGTGGCTTGATGCGCCCGCCAAACAGATCGAAATCAAGATGTCGATCAAGCAGCCGCTCCCACGCGACGAGGAAGTATTTATCGGGGATGGCATCATCGTCGGTGAGGACTACGAGCCGGCCGCGCCGCGCTTGGATTCCAGCGTTCAAAGCCCGGTTCTTTCCGGGGCGCTGCTCGCTGATGACCCGGATAGGCAATCTGACGCGGTAGTTCTCGAGGATCCCCAGCGAACCGTCGGTGCTTCCGTTGTCTACAACGATTAGCTCCCAACCTACTTTTGGCGGCACGAGGCGTAGATACCCGCCGAGCGTCCTTTCGAGCACCCTTTCGCCATTGTACGTGGCAAACAATACGGTGAGCTGAATGTCGTCCATTCCGCTATATCTACCCTTGGCTACGACGTTGCGCCAGCCAATCGAGGCGACGATACTTGTTCCTTGGGTGTTCCAGACAGATACGCGGTAACGTCCGCTATTTCAGCGCCCCGACCCCAAAAGCGGTCTGTCCGGTTGCGGCCCCCTTCCTGCAGTAGTCTCATACGACGTTTCTCTCTCGGCCACTCACGGCCGAGGAGAACTCACATGGGCCATTCTCATTTCGATGATGCTAGCCGCGAGCGCGCTGCCTGGAATGCCGGGAAGAAGGTCGGCACCAAGCGTCCGTTCACCCAGAAGCAGATCTGGGCGATTCGCTTCTTCCTTGATCGCGAGAGGCGTATCAGGGACCGGGCGCTGTTCGATCTGGCAATCGACAGCAAGCTACGCGGGTGCGACCTGGTCAAGATCAGGATTCGCGATGTGGTCGCCGGACCCGAGATACGGAATCGCGCGATCGTTGTTCAGCAAAAGACGGGGCGGCCGGTCCAGTTCGAGATCACCAGCGATGTCAGGACCAGCCTCTTGGCATGGCTCGAACGGCGTGGCGGCTCTGTGGAGGACTATGCCTTTCCGAGCCGGGTCGATCACTCACGGCACATGAGCACGAGGCAGTATGCGCGCCTGGTCGACGAATGGGTGACGGCGATCGGTTTACGTCCGGAGGAGTATGGCACTCACTCGCTTCGGCGCACGAAGGCGTCGATGATCTACCGGGCGACAGGAAACATCCGTGCCATCCAAATCTTGCTGGGTCACTCCAAGATCGAGAACACAGTGCGCTATCTTGGCGTCGACGTGGAGGACGCGCTCCTCTTGGCTGAGCGAACCGAGATCTGATGTTGAGCGGCCATCCGATGCAGCGTGGATGGCCGCTTCTGACACGCGGAATACCGGGTTTCTCCGACAATCGTGGGGTGGATTCCTGTCTGGCCGCTTTTGGGCGGCGGGGTTGGGAAAGCGGCCATTCAGATAGCTACCGCACTTAACTGCCCAGCAACCCAATCACGAGGCCGGACCAAAGGGTCCTGTTCTGAATGACATTGTTTCGGCCGCGAGCAGGGCCGCGGCCAGAACGCCGATGACGGCGGCGCCGCTTACATTCACCGCCAAGGTCCCCCAGGGAGAGGTCTCGCCATATTTGCGCGCGACAGCCCCCGACACCCAGAACCGGGCCATACTGCCAAGGCCGCCGATGGCCACCAGCGCAAGGGCGAGAGCGATTTCAAGCATCTGACTGGCCATTTTGCGGCGACCCCACATGGCAAGGCAGGGCGATACCTCGAAAGTGTTCGGAAAGACCCATTGACATGAAACGACAGTAACATACTGATTGATCCATGGCGACATCATGGGTGCTCCTGACCTACAAGATCCCCCCCGAACCCGCAGCGCGGCGGATAGCCGTCTGGCGCAAGCTCAAGGGGATGGGTGCGGTCTACCTGCAGAACGGCGCGTGCCTTCTGCCAAAGACCGACGACCATGTGCGTCGGTTGAAGATGCTGGAGAACGACATCGCCGAGGCCAAGGGCGAGAGCGTGATCCTCGAGACGGTCGCTCTCGATCAGGCGCAGGAAAACAAGGTGATCGAGCGGTTCAAGGCCGATCGTAACGAGGCCTATGTCGAATTCC
>Ga0105046_10000976_pt1 | contig 42573 bp, 28 predicted proteins | sample MAT03_FD_78385 | JGI IMG/M metagenome (GOLD analysis project Ga0105046, IMG submission 78385) | Freshwater microbial communities from Lake Fryxell liftoff mats and glacier meltwater in Antarctica - MAT-03 (megahit assembly) | ecosystem: Environmental > Aquatic > Freshwater > Ice > Liftoff... | reverse complement strand
TGTTTGCAACGCTTGTTATCATGGCGATCATTACGACGTTGATGGCATCTCCGATTTTCGATTTGGTGATCAGCAGTCCAAAAGCAGCCAAAGGCGATTCGAATCCGATCGCGGCTTAGACGGACGATACTTGACGCTGGTTCGTTTGCCTGATTATGCTTTTGGCATGACGATTCGATTCAACCATTACCTGGCACTGCTACTGACGCAGCTAACGCTGCGCCTGCGGGCATGTTTGGGGGTCGGTTGTAGGGTCGCTTAGCCAGGTTTAACGGGCTGCCACGAATAGCCCTTCAAAAGTACAACCAAGCCCCGAAATGTCCGGATTCCCCGGAACCTTCGGGGCTTTTTGTTTGTCCACCAACGATCCCGATTGATCAAAATTTTCATTTTCACATCTTCCCGATGACCCCTGAGTGATGCCATGACCAGTTCGCCTCGCATGATCAAGATTTTCGACACCACGCTTCGTGACGGCGAGCAATCGCCAGGCGCAAGCATGAACTTGAACGAAAAACTTGAAATCGCGCAGGCGCTTGCTGAACTTGGCGTCGACATTATCGAAGCTGGGTTCCCGATCGCGTCTCCGGGCGACTTCGAAGCGGTGCGTCAAATTGCTCAAACCGTGCGAGGCGTCACAATTTGTGGTTTGGCTCGCTGCGCCGAAAAAGATATCGACCGTGCCTGGGAAGCGCTCAAGTCGGCTCCCCAGGCCCGCATTCACATCTTTCTTGCAACCAGCGCTATTCACCGCGAATTTAAGCTTCGAATGTCGACGGACGAGATCGTCGAACGCGCTGTTGCCGGTGTGAAGCGTGGCGCAGGCTATTGTGATGACATTGAGTTTTCACCCGAGGATGCATGTCGCACTGAGCATGATTTTCTTTGCCGAGTCGTTGAAGCCGCGATTGATGCGGGAGCGACGACGATCAACATTCCCGACACCGTTGGCTACGCAACACCGACCGAAGTTTTCGAACGGATTACGATGCTTCGCAATCGGGTCCCGAACATTGATCGCGTCATTATTAGCACTCATTGTCACGACGATCTTGGCATGGCTGTCGCGAATAGTCTCGCCGCCGTTCAGGCCGGCGCTGGCCAGATCGAATGCACGATCAATGGTATCGGCGAGCGAGCTGGCAACGCTGCACTCGAAGAAGTCGTCATGGCACTCCATACGAGAAAAGATTTTTTCAATTGCCGAACTAAGATCGAGACGCGTCGCTTAGTGCCCACAAGTCGTTTGCTAACCAAGACGACCGGCCTTTCGGTTCAACGTAACAAAGCGATTGTCGGTCGTAACGCATTCGCACATGAGTCTGGTATACATCAAGACGGGATGTTGAAAGAACGAACGACGTATGAAATCATATCTCCCGAAGATGTTGGCGTTTCGAAGACCGATTTGGTGCTTGGAAAACACAGTGGTCGAGCGGCACTTGCTGATCGAGCTCGCGCTCTAGGTTTCACGCTCAGCGGTGAGCAATTGCAACAGGTCTTCGAGCAGTTCAAAACGCTCGCCGACAAGAAGAAGGAGCTTTACGATGGTGACATCATGGCGCTCGTTCAGCAAGAAATCAGTGGCGGAAGTAATCGCGAGTGGACGCTCGTTGATTATGAAGTCACTAGCGCTCGAAACAAGACTCCGCACGTGCGGTTGACTCTCAAACACGGCGAGACGGAAAAAACCGAAACCGTTGAGCAGGGCGATGGTCCGATCGACGCAGCGTTTTGGGCCGTCGAACGCATCACGGGTATCGAGGTCGTTTGCAAAGAATTTCAAGTACGCAGCGCAACGCTCGGACGAGACGCGATCGGCGAAGTCAACCTGGAAGTCGAACACAAAGGACGCAGTTATCGAGGTGTCGGTGCCAGCACAGACAGTGTCGAATCGACAATTCTTGCCATGCTGAACGCCGTCAATCGTATTGCGGCCGAGAAAACCGTGGGTTAGCCACTCGTTCAGACTTGTTCATCAAATATTCCTCGTTTCCTAACTCACCTCCAACAGTCCTTTCATTGATGCCGGATAAAGTCAGGCCATCCAAGGTGAGGGGGAGGTTCTCAAGACAAGGGGTATTTGATCGTGTTGGCAACCCGCATCCAGAATCAATCGCTAAGTACGCTCTGCGAACGAGTTGGTGTCGCATTTGAAGTTGGGCTTGATCCGCATCGCGTTTTCGATCGTGAGGCGGGGAACGCGGCAACTCTGTACGGGCGAAAAATGCGTTCCGTCGCTGAACACGTCCGTGAAGGGCTGTCGTTGTCTGACGCGGTGAAAGCACAGGGGAACTATTTCCCTCCTCACTTTGCCGAGATGCTCGAGGGTGGCGAAAAGTCGGGACGTTTGGATCGAGTCCTGGAAAGGCTTTCGCAATATTACCAACAATTAGCTGAATTTCGTTCGATCTTTTTCGGCTCCATTGTTTGGCCAATGATTCAGATGGCTTTGGGACTAGTTGTCGTCGGACTGCTGATCTACCTCCCGGCGATGATGCTCCCTGCTGCTAGCGTTGAACAACAAGATTTGATCGGCATCGGACTTGTCGGAGAGCGTGGTTTGGCGACTTACTCGATGATCGTCGGCGCCGTTGCGCTCACGGTATTTGTAATCTATTTGCTTGCGATCAATGGTTACATATCCTTTTTAGGTGAATGGCTGGCTCGTCTGCCTTGGATCGGTCAAAACCTACGTATATTTGCTGAAGCCCGGTTTATTCAGACTCTCGCACTGACGATCGAGGCCGGTGTTGACGCGGCGTCTGCCGTAGACCTTTCGTTTCGAAGCGCAGGAACAGGTCAGTTCAAGTCGAAGGCGGCGGACGCAAAGCAATCGATTTTGCAAGGCCGAGAAATGCATTCCGTCTTGGCGGATACGCACCTCTTTCAAAACGACACGTTGGAAGTCATCGAATTGGGAGAAGCGTCGGGAAAGCTCGCCGAAACGTTGGACAAACACTTCAAACACCTGAGTCGCCAAGTCAAGGTGTCGATGGCGAGGATCACGTATTTTGCATCGGCGTTGATTTGGTTTTCGATCGCAGCTTTATTGATCATGATCATTTTCCGGGTCTTCTCGATGTACGTGAACAACATTGGCGACCGCGCTGGCTGACCCGTTACGGCAAATTGGAATTTGATCGACGCGTCGGGTCGATCGCTGGGCTAGAAGTTCGCTTTCGGCACGATGGCGTTCTACAGCATCTCGGCGAGTTTCCCTCGGGTGCCAGCTCATCCGTCATCTCCCGATTGAAGGTCCTCTCGAACCTGTTGACCTATCGAAGGGACATTCCGCAGGAAGGACTCTGCACTCGCCGACCAAATATTGGATACCAAAGACAGTCGGGCGATTTATCGAATTGCAACCGAGAATGGCATGCAGTCACTTTGGGACCGCGCCACTGAGTTGGTTCGCGCAGGAATAACGAGTCCGATCGAGGTGAGAAGAGTACTTGGAGTGTCAATGAGAATTTGAGGGGCATCCTTGCTTCTGTTCAGTATCAATTAAAGATGCCAAACTCAATCCAGCTTCGTCGTGGGATGTGACAATGAACGACCAGGGCGATGTTAATCACGCAACGGGACGCGAAATTCGATGCACTGCATGTCGTAAGCCACTACAACGTCCGTCGTTGGGCCAACGGATCGTAATTTGTTCTTATTGCAAGTCAGAGGAATTTTTTTCTGCACCCATTGGAGCGTCTGCGGATTCATCTTGGAGAATTGACACAATCACAATGGCACCGGAACTGCCGCCTACACTTTCTACGGCTGCGCAAAATGTTAGATGCATGGCATCGGATGAGATGAATGCTGGCGCTGATGACGATTTCGAATTTAAACTCGAAGCTGAACCCAATCGGCCTTCATCCGACGAAGCATCGGCGATTTTGAAAATCGCGGCCGACGGCTTACATTCGATGCAGACGACGTCGACGGGCAGTCGGGACCCCTCCGATGAGTTCATTCTCGGTCCATTGTCGAGTTCACCGCAGATCTTTCAGAAGAACTCGATCGAGTACGAAGGCTCTCGTGACCCTGACTCCAGAACCGAGCGAGCTCGCGCCTTCTATAACGAAACCTCTGGTTTGTATCCACTTGAGCGACATTACCCGACGCTTGAATCAATGCGACGTCTTTACTACTTGTTCGGCTACGTTTCTATACTCATTACTTTTCCCTATCTTGCGTTTCGGTTCATCTATGTGTTTGTGATCACTGACGATCAACTCCTCCAGGATCTTGGTGAGTTCAGTGAGTTCGCCGTTCCGCTGATGTTCGGCTGCATCGCATTAGCCGCGACGCTCTTTGCTGCGTCCGAAGGGATCAAGTTGGCGATGGATATCCAAGACAATACTTTACGTATCGCCAACCGATCCGGTCGCCGCAAAGCGGATTAATCCGAAGCTTGGTCCCCCGGTCGCAGGTCTCGACGTTCGGACAAAATTCAGAATGGTCTTTCGAAATGCGGTCGGTTTTGGTTATGACAGATTTCCTGCGGAGATTTCGTAGGATCGTTCGTTGAAGGAACTGAATTTACGGGTGTTGGGGCGATGAGCATCGATCGGCGAGAAAGCGGTCAATCGCGTCGCAGGCGGGTCCTCTACCAGACGACTCGCGATAGCACGCCGGAAACGGCTGCTGAGCGTCGTTCCGCTGAACGGTTGCGTGAAGCCCGGCGTCCCACGGCAAGCTACGGTTCACACGTGAATCGACGGCTGCGTGGTCGATGGTTTTCGCTCGTACCCGTAAGCCGTACGGCAATGTCGATATGTGGCATCCTCGTTTTTGGTTCGGCATTGCTGTTGACGCTGCTTCATTTCGCAGCGGTTTCTTGGCTACCACTTGCGTCCAACGAAGAACTTGCTCGGCCATTCAGACTTGATCGTTCGGATAGCTTTGGCAGTTGGGCCAGAGCCTTCTTTCTGGCTGCTGGCTCGGCAACTGCGCTTTTAATTTACCAACTGAGGCGGTACAAGGTCGATGATTACACGGGCAGTTATCGAATATGGCGCTCCGTCATTGTTCTCGTTGCAATTCTCAGCGTCGACTCGATTTGCCACCTTGTGCCATGGCTTGGTGCAATGATCGACGCCGGCTTTGGCAAACGCATGGCATTGTCCGGTGCCGACTGGATTCGAATCGTACTAACCGTCGGCGGCGGTGCCTTGGCGTTAAGACTCGTTGCGGAAGTACGACGTTCAAAGCTTGCATTGGCGATGACGCTGGTCGCATTGGTCGCGTTTGCCATCCCGTTGCTCAGTCACTGGAAACTCATCGACACATCCCAGATGCGAGGTTGGATGCTGTGGACCTCATCGCCGTTAATCGCATCTGCCGCGCTGTGGATATCATTCGGCGGATACCTCCGAATGCTATTCCGCGAAGTCAGAGGTTTTGATGCAGAACGTGGGGCGATGCAGCAAGAGATGGCAGAAGCCCGCAAAGCGGCGAAGATAAAAACCGAAGAGCCGCAGACGCCACGTGGTTGGTTCCGCAGGCGAGCAGAAACCTCAGCCGAGAAAACGCTACTCAATCCGACAAAGTCTCGACTCGCAACGCCTTCCACAACTTCGTTAGCTCAGCCTGAAGCGAAAGAACCACTCAAGAGAGAACCAAGCACCGAGACGAAACGCTCATGGTTTGCATTTGCGAAGAGCAAGAAACGAGTGGATGCAACTGAACCGACTAACGTTCAAAAGCCGAAGATTGTGCCCGCCAAGCCAGTCGAAGCGACGAAGCCCGTGGTGGTTGAAAAGTCAGTCGTAGCCGCGACGCCGGTCCGAAAACTAAAGCCAACTGCATCGAAACAAGAAACGGAAGCGCCCGCCAAACGATCATGGTTTTCGTTCGGTCGCAACAAATCCGTTGATGCTAATCTGGTCGGTGTGCCTCAAGTTTCGGCCCCGGCTAAACCGGTGACGGTTGCAACAAAAACATCGCCAGCGATTCTCGAAAGCAGGATTGAACCCGAAAAACCAGCTCGAAAAGGACTGGGAAGTTGGTTGCGTCGAGATTCCGCAGTGAAAGATGATGTTCCGGAAGCCAAATCGAAGATTCCTGCGGATACAAGGCCTGTCACGGCGTCGTTATCCACCGACGCAGAAGATGATGACGATGATGATGTCAGCGATGATTCGGTCGACTGGGGCTCGATGAACAAGTCGGAGCGCCGCCGCATGCGAAAAGAAATGAAACGCAGCGGTCGCGCCGCGTAGTCCTCAGGCCGTGATTTTGCTAACGTGTTGAACCCTTTACATCGGAATGTTCAACATGATTCGCACTCGTTTCGCGCCAAGCCCGACCGGTTATCTACACATCGGTGGAGTCCGAACGGCTCTTTTCAATTGGCTGCTAGCTCGCCAGTCCGGCGGCAAGTTCATTTTGCGCATCGATGACACTGACCAGCAACGAAATGTCAACGAAGCCATCGCGCCGATCCTCAACGGTTTTCGTTGGCTAGGAATTGATTGGGACGAAGGTCCGGAGGTAGGTGGCCCTCACGAACCGTACTATCAATCACAACGCGCCGAATCGCACAAAGCGGCAGCCACTCAAATGGTAGCATCTGGCAATGCGTATCGTGATTACTCGCGACCGGAGGAGCTCCAATCGATTCGTGAACAATGCGATCGAGACAAGCTGCCATTTGTCTACGATCGACGGTGGATGGCGGTCGACGACGAGCAAGCAACTAAGTTTGAATCCGAGGGCCGGACGGCAACCGTTCGGCTAAAGATGCCTCGAGAAGGCGAGTGCATCATCCAAGACGTCGTGCGAGGTGAAGTGCGTGTGCGGTGGTCGGGCGAACCAGATCATGTGATTCAGCGAGCCGATGGAAGCTGCCTGTATCATTTGGCAAGCGTTGTCGATGACTACGAACTTGGGATCACACACGTCGTCCGCGCCGAGGAACATTTGCCAAATACGCCGAGGCAAGTTTTTATCCTTGAGTCGCTGGGATATCCACGACCGGTCTATGCCCACCTGCCATACGTTGCTGAGCCGGGTGGGACTGCGAAGTTAAGCAAACGAAGGTTGAAGCAGTACATCAAGAATCAAGATTTTGCAGCGCTAATGCGCCATGGCGAACGGATCGCTGATCGCGCGAAAATTGCCAGAAACGAAGATACGTTCAATCCCGTAATCGTTGATTTCTACCGCGAGATCGGTTTCTTGCCCGATGCAATCTTGAATTACTTATTGCTGATTGGCTGGTCTCTCGATGGTGAACGTGAGAAGTTTACCGTTCCCGAAATGATTGATTTGTTCGACTTGGAGAGAGTCACGAAGGCTCCGGCAAGTTTCGATCCGCAGAAGCTGACTTCGTTTCAAGCCGATGCGATGGCGAAGCTTCCTGTTGACGCGAAAACGGCGATGGTGATGCCATTTGTTGAATCTGCGGGATGGCTTAGCGGCAACCACGATCAAGCACACGTGAAAGCGGTCGTCGAAGCTGCTGGCGAACGAATCAAATTTGCCGGCGACATTCTCGACTTTGATTACTGTTTCAATACCGCCGACCAAGTGATCTACGATGACAAAGCATTTCAAAAGCGGATCGCGAAAGCGGATGGCGCGGTGAAGCTGTTGTCTCTGTTTGCCGAACGGGTGGATTCTATCACCCCTTTCGACGCGAACGGAACCGAACTTGGCCTTAAACGATTCTGCGATGACCAATCGATTGAAATTGGGCAGATCATTCACGCGCTGCGAGTTGCTGTGACTGGTGTGGCCGCAGGTTTCGGCATGTTTGATTCACTCGCCATTGTCGGTAAAGAAGAGGTCAAGAGCCGAATCAACCGAGCGGTTCGACTTGCGTCCTGACGAATGGTTTTAGCAAAACCATGCAAGATGAAGCATGCTAACAATGTGATGGATGCGGAACAGAGCTGCGTCGCATTGCCGCAGGATTGAAATTGAGCAGCATCTTTGTCTGATTAGTTCCGTTTTTAGCTTGCGGTTTGACCAGATGTTGTTCGACGCACATTTTGAAGCGATAGTGGACGTACCGTGTGTTTCGCGGAGCTGAGTGGCTTAGCGAATTTTCCGTTCTGCGAAAAAAGAGCAGTTTCCCGAGAGTCTTGAGTGCCAAACAATGAATCGTGCCTCTGTTTTCGTTCCGCTGATCGTTCTGATCGTTCTGGCCGTTGGCTGCCGCGAGGAACGTCCTTTGTCGTTCGAACCGAACTTGGTTCATACGCACAAGTACGAAGTCAAGGAAGGTTATTCGATGAGGCAAGCTGCCGACGATACGACTTGGGTGATCAACGAAATGTTTGGAGGCCCTGATGTGCCAAAGCTGCCCGATGTGATCACGAAAGACGAGGATCTTGCCAAGCTTGTGTCGATGGACAATTTGGTCTTGGCATCGGGGCCGGCGCTCGAAGAAGGACGCGGTCTTTACCGGAAACATTGCGCGGACTGCCATGGCATCTCAGGCAACGGACGTGGTCCCACGGCAGCGATCATCAATCCCTATCCGCGCGATTACCGCACTGGTGTCTTTAAATTTAAGACGACTGCGCGCGGTCACAAACCGGTTCGCGAAGACATTGCTAAATCGATTCGTCTTGGGATTGCTGGTACCGCGATGCGTCCGATCGAAGGGATGACCGAAGCCGGCATTCAAGCGTTGACGGACTACGTCATCTACTTGTCGTTGCGTGGTGAAACAGAGCGTACTATCGTCGATGCAGCGATCTTCGAACTGGACCTTGAAGGCGGCGACCGAATCATCAATCCTGCTCTCAAGAATGCGATTTCGGAGGAGGACAAAGCATCCTTTGCCGAGCAATGGGAGTTCGTTGAGGATACGGTTGCTGACATTTCCGCGGCTTGGCTAGAAGCTGAGGAAGAAGTGGTGGAAGCCCCCGAACCACCAAAGGATATCCCTGTCGCAAATAGCCATGCCGAGTTTGTAACATTGGCCGCAGGCCCTCAAGCGGATGTCGTTGCCAAATCGGTCAAACGAGGCCGCGAACTGTTCAAGGGAAAAATTGCGGCATGCAGTAAATGTCACGGCGAAGACGGACTCGGCAACGGCCAAACCACCGACTACGACGACTGGACGAAGGACTGGACCTCACGGATTGGACTGGATCCACTGAAACGAGAATTACTTGTCCCGCTGCTTGCTCGAGGTGCATTACCGCCACTAACGATTCATCCCCGAAATTTCTCGGAAGGATATTTTCGAGGCGGCGATAAGGCGGATGATTTATGGATTCGAATCGTCCAAGGCATAGAAGGCTCGCCGATGCCGGCAGCGACTTTTGTTGAAGGCGAATTCGAAGCGGACGATGTTTGGCACCTGATCAACTTTATTCGATCCTTGCAAAAACTCGAAGGCGTCCAGTCACCGCCAGTTAAGTCTGAAACGCGTACTGTGTCGATCACCAGTCTACCGTCCCGGTAAGCCATCAATCGAAAATGGGATAGAAGGTATTGAAGGCTTTCTCTCCAAATTCGGCCGGATCGTTAAAACGACGGCGGCGGTCCAGTGAGTCGATGCTGGTCATTTCGTCTTCGTTAATCGCGAAGTCATAAATCGCTAAGTTCTCTTGAAGATGAATCTTGGATTGCGACTTTGGAATGGCAACCGTACCACGTTGCATCGCCCAGCGAAGTACGACTTGAGCCTCTGTCTTGTGATACTTGGCGGAAATGGTTTTGACGACAGATTCATCAAGAACCCGTTCGTCTGGGCTAGCCATTCCGATCGAGATGTAAGAACTCGCTCCCAAAGGTGAGAAAGCGGTGACCGCGATATCCTGTTCGTTGCAGTAGCGTTTCAACCGCGTCTGCGGCAGATATGGATGCATTTCAACTTGATGCACTGCGGGCCGGACGGAGCAGTAAGAAAGCACTTCTCTCAGCATGGAAATGTTCAGGTTGCAAACGCCAATGCGTTTCACGAGTCCAGATCGGACAAGATCCTCCATCGCGCCCCAAGTTTCTGAGTAAGGAACTTTGATCGGGTTCATCGCTGGCTGCTCGGCCAGAGGATCGAAAAACCATTCTGGCGGGTAGCGTTTTTCGAATGGTACGAATGCAAGCGCGATAGGAAAGTGGACGAGATACAGGTCAAGAACGTCAAGCTGGAGATCACGAAGCGAACGTTCGCAGGCTGCGCGAACGTGTTTCGGCTCATGATACGTATTCCAGAGCTTTGACGTTATCCAAAGTTCATCACGATTGCATAAACCATCGTTGAAAGCATCGGCGAGTCCAGCGCCAACCTGCGATTCGTTGCCGTAGTCGCAAGCACAATCGAAGTGACGGTAACCAATTTTGACCGCGTCTCGGACCACCGTCGGCGCAAAATCACGAGGGATCTTCCATGTCCCAAGGCCTAAAGTTGGGATTGAGCTACCATCGGCAAGAGTAATTGCGCTCAATGATTCAGTGATTGGCAGCAAATGGGGTTCCTCTACGAAGACAATCTAGCAGCCAAAGAGTCTAATGTGTTTCGCAGCTTACCATAGGTCGGCTCCGCGGCTCGTTTGCGGCAATAGGCTGCCCAAGCGCCCGCAGTGAGGCACAATGTTTGAAAGGTAAATGCGATGGCCACCATAGAGAAAACCATGACCTGTGCAAAGCCTTGGTTTTGATAAATACGCATAGGAACGGGTTCGCCTTGAGCGATGTACCACAAACCGAACGCCCAAATTGCTGACACCAGAGCCCCGATCGTCAATAGACTAAAATGTTGGGTACGCTGGGTCATTAAACGCCCCAGGTACATCCCGGCGCAATGATGCGGTAGCGGGATCACCAGGAGAAATGCAATCAATTGCGAGAAACCTTCCGTCACGTTTGGATCATCGGAAAACTTCCAGGCGACCGCCAAGGCACCCATTGTCGACCACGCGAAGATAGTCGCGTTGCTTGCGATCAAGCTTAAGCCAAGACGCGACTCCCACGGCCCAAAACGAATCGCAAAATCGACACGCTCCCACAAACCTTCTGGACGAGCTACGATCGACGTTCCGGCGAGAAATTGTCTGAGATCGTCGGCAAGTGCTTGTGCCGATTCATACCGTCGGTCTTGATCTTTACGAAGACACTTCAGGCAGATGGATTCGATCGCGGCAGACAAGCTGCTGCGAATCAGACGAGGCGATTTGACCGATTCACCATGAAGCATCAGAACCGCTTCCGTAAGTGAAAGCGGCTGATGAGGAGTTTGCCTTGTGAGCAACTCATAAAGAATGACTCCCAGCGAATAGATATCAGATCGCACGGTGACTCGTCGAAAGCCGAACATCGCTTGTTCGGGCGACATGTAACGAGGCGTGCCCACCAACATGCTGGTTGAACTGTTGGCGGAGTCGATAAGTCCACACAACCCAAAATCGAGCACCACCGGCCGAAATCCGATCGGACTCGATGGATCCGCGTTTAGCAAAATGTTCTGTGGCTTTAAATCGCGATGAATGATGCCCTGCCGATGGCCAAAATGAATAGCATCCGCGATTTCCAGTATGAGTTGAGCAGCGGTGTGCTCACCCAGAGGCTCCGTTTGTATCGAAAGCCACTCGGCCAAGTTCTGCGAGTCGAGAAACGGCATTACGTAAAAATAGAGACCGTCTTTTTCACCACAATCAAAGACTGAAATGATCCCCGGATGTTCCAGTGCCGCCGCCGCTCGCGACTCTTGACGGAACCGCTGGATTCCTGCCTCGTCGGCAACCATCTCTCGACGAGCGATTTTGATCGCGACTTTACGGCCAAGCTCGGCATCTTTAGCAAGATAAACAATTCCGTACCCCCCACGGCCGATTTCGCGGATCAGTTCATACCGACCGACGCTGGGCGAAATATTCGGAACCGATACTTGGGCGTTTTCAGCAATTGAACGCGCGACGTCCGCAAGGACAGGGGCGATTCTTTTTGTTGACCCAATCTGCCGATCGGTCGCGTCTTCAGAACTGCTCTTGTCGGTTGTGTACAGGTCGTTTGTTTTCACCAAAATCACTTAGGATTACGTAAATGCGAATACAACTAAAACACGCACGCCAAGCTTCGCGGGCAATCAAGTGTAATCGAATCAAGAAATTTGTCGCGGAGTTCACGCAGATGAATGACGACTGGAATCAACGATCGACTACCGATGGTACAAATGGCATTTGATGCAAGCGTCGCCTGCAGCATTCGCGGTGTGACAGGATGCACACGCATGCCTTGCAATCGGCTCGAAATCATGGTGAGTTCCAGCGTGTCGGTTTAGATCTGACATTGAGACCGTCGTTGCCTGATTGAGCTCGATACCGCCACGGAACTCGTCGTTCATCCGGTGGCAATATTTGCAATCTGCTAAAGAGGGGAGATTCATATGCGGTAGATGTGAAAATTTCGTGAACCTCCCCTTTATCCGCTCGATTGAGCCAGATGGCTCCCAAGTGAATCCGCCGGAGGTGTTTGCGCCGCGGTGGCATTCAATGCATGCCAACGCTGGGCCGGAACCGAGCAGTTCGCGGCGAATCGAGTTGTCCTCGGATAGTCCGGCAGCAAGTTCGATCGCGGCCTTGAGAACCGGATCGGCGTGTCCATGTCCACGATAGGAGACTGCCATTCTTGAATCATCGATGTACCATCCTCCATCGGGCTGCATGGCGACCGGATCGTGCTCGAGCGGCGCCGCTAACCGACTAGGCATCTCTTTCGAAACAGGCAACGAATCCGAGACGCGATTCGACTTCTCCGACAGTGGATCTTCCATTTTCAATGGATCTTCGCTCTCCAATGGATCCTTGCCTTGATCACTAAGTAGCTCGTGCTTGGGGCTGAGATCTCGCGCCGAGGCAACTTTAAAACTTGATGGCGACTGTGGACCGGGTGCGTTGATTGCCGACGTTAACCTTGGACTCCGGAACCATCGTTGCGAGGCATCCCACATCAATTGAGGAGGCAATCCCTTTAGGATCTCTCTGACTTCAGGATGCTCAACTTGCGTTCTCGCAGATGCCGGAATGGGGCCTTGCGTAGCCATCGCGAAGACAAGATCTCGGATGGCGACTGCGATCGTTTCTGCCGATTGTCGTTGATGAGGATCGTTTGGGTTCACACGGACAAAGTCACCGTTGCCTGGTAATGCCGCAAGAGCTGCTGAGTAATCGTTACGAGTCAATAGAAGTCTTGTCAGTGGGCCCACTTTCCCATCGTAGAAACCCGTCGCCTCCGGCGGCCAGTTTCCGACTACTTTCGTATCGGGCTCAATGAGGCTTGGCAGGACAACGAGGTCCAGTCGCTCTCCCGTTCTCTGGTTCAGCGCTTTGTCGTGGCAACGGCTGCAGGCTACTTCATACGTTGTGATTCTTGTAAACTCTCCGGTGTCGTTTTTCGCATGACATTGTAGGCAGTCAAACTTTTCTTCGATTCCCTTCGCGTCACGCGTTCCCGGGAAATGTCGCTGCGAATGGCTGAGGTGGTCGAATGCAATTGGCTCGTTCGTGCTATAGGGCCAGTTGTTCCATGAGGGATGGTCGGTGGCGAAATCCGTGAATCGATTTTGATGACATGTTTGGCATTGTTCGTTGGAGAGCGACGTTAAACTTGCGTTTGCACCGGCATGCTCGCGATGGCAAGCGGAACACGCGACGTTGGTCTCATTGAACTCAGGCCGAGGAAGCCACCGGTTCCAGCTAACCGATTTGATGCTGGCAGTCGATTCGCGAACCTGAGCCAACTCCTCAGCGGACAAATTATGGGCGCTTCGAGCAAACTCGCGTGGCATGGTGGTATGGTGACAGTCCATACAGCGATCGCTTTGGAGCGTTTCGTTGGCATCGTGCCCCGACAGGAACCAGGCGACAGGAGAATTTCCTGCTTTGGGATGACATGCAGCGCAAGAATCGCTAGTCATCTTTCCCGCAAGAATCTGTGCGTGTGGTGTTGATAACGCGCCCGGCTTGAAGAAATCTTGTTTGCCAAAGTAAGCACCCGTGATCAATACAAACAATCCGATGACAAGCAGTGCCCGCTTAAAGTTACTGGCGATTGAAGTTGACGTTCTTTCGGGCTTGCAACTCTCCTTATCGCTTCGGCAAATCCCCGACACTGTCGGCCCCAAAGGACAATAACGAGAGATGTTGCCTGTACCGCTGCAAGTCGCGCCACATCGGTAGCTCGCATTCGGGCGATCGTTCGTTGGCGCTGATGGTAGCTCGATGTCGTCTCGTCGCATATCAGAACGGTCCTACTGAATTGATCATGAGCCAAGCATCCCAAATGCGAGATAAGCATGGACAATCGCCCAGATAACCAAAACAACAGAGAGCCCTGCGTGTAAGATCACCCAGGCACGCAGCCGAAACTGAATCGCATGCTGATAGTTCAAATCATCGCGTTGACGTATCAGTGCGGCTAGCTTTCCGGCAACCATCGCCACAGTTGGGTCGAGATAACGGTCGGCTTCGCTTAACCTGGACAATAGACGACGCTTGTAGAATCCGGTGGGGCAAACTCGATATGCCAAAGGCAATGAAGAATTGAGATACGGGCTGATTGACTGTTCATAGAACGCCTGCAAGATCGCGCGCGCAGGGGTGTCCGGTAGTGTTGTAACTGCGTTCGCTGCCGCGTTTACAATTTGGTTCTGATGCCAATCAATCTGATCATATCGCACCTGTTTGGCAATCGCCGTCAGTCGCCGCGGCGCCGTTCGGCTGAGATAAAGTCCATAAAAACCACTTGCAGCAACGATTACAAAGAGACAAGAAAGTGGCCCTTCAAATCGTCCACCGGCAATGATCGCTGGGACATGGACCGCATAAACTGCGACCGAAAACAGGCCGGTATAGATGTGGACTTGGAGCCACGTGCTAACCGAGAGAAGCGGCAGCATAGTAAGTCGCTTCCGCAATCCGATTAGCAGTAAGCCGATGAGGCAAACCAATAAGGTAACGCCCGAATACATGGCTTGATGCCCAAGTGAGGCTTGGATCGCATAGGCACCTACCAACCATGCCAGCAACACCAACATGGTTGTGGCGAGCGCTGCAACACGACGGTGTCGAATTGTCCAAACGGAGCCGGAGTGGCGTGTGGTACTCAAATCGGAAACCTTCACCGTTTTTCAAGCCAGTATTGGAGCGGTTCAGACTCCGTCAAATTGATCCGAGTGATCGCATCATGTGGGCACGCGGAAACGCATGCCGGCCCTGATGATTGACTTTGACACAGATCACACTTTGTAGCTTTCATGATCGGTAAACCACTTTTTTTGTCGCGATACGGTCGCCCCTGTCTATCGCTGATTGGAGTCATGCGAATGTTCTGGTAGGGACAGGATGCCGCGCAAACCCCGCAGCCAACACAGATCGGTTCTTCAATCTGAATCACACCTGTTGCCGCATGGCGATGAATCGCACCTGTTGGGCAACCGATCATGCAGACCGGATCGGCGCAGTGCATACAAGCCTGTACAAACTGCAGGCGATCATGAACTAGACCGTCACGAACGAACCGTGGATTTCCATCGTGAGTGGATGCGCAGGCCTTGACGCAGTCATCACAGCGAGTACACCGATGGAGGTCGATCACCATCGCCTCGACGCCGTTGATCAATCGATTCTCAACCAAAAACTCTAACTGGCCCGTATGATCACTACGGTTGCCGGTTAATATCGTCACGTCGTTTGTGATCGCGACGTTCGGTTTGCTTTGCGATGCTTCTCTAGCCTCTTTTCGTCGGTCTCCGCGATTGCCTCCATGGGCTCCGTTAAAATTCCATACGTCAGAGGGCAATTCGCTTCGCCGAACGTGAGGAATTACGTCCTGCGCGACCACCTCAATCGGGATGTGCAACGTGTCAACAAATCCGACGGCTCTTAGGGTTTGTTGCAATGCGACCGTGCTGTCGTCTTCGCCTTGGAGGCAGGCACGCGCAACTTCGCTTAGGCCAAACAAATGCCCCGTCCCGAGATAGGCCGTTGTTTGATGACCGCTACCATGGATACGACTGGTGCGGGCAAATCCACTTCGAATGATAATCAGCGATGATGGAAAACTACCTTCGCTGGCGACGACAGGCTCACTTTCAATCTGTTCCTTTGCAGACAACTTTTGCGTCTTCCGAAAGTCTGCGTTCCACTCAATCCTGCCATACGAATTGAGCTCGGTAGCGGCCGCGACGCGATCCATGCTGTCTTCGGGAAGATATCGGAGCAGTGGAATCTCTCGTAGATGTTGCCGCAACCACTTCTGGCGATAGTGCTGTTCGAGCTGCAATGCGAAAGTCTTATCGCGACGAAGCAATCGTAGACCCTGCCATCGGATTTCGATCAACGTTGCTTCCTCATCCACGACAACCGTCGCAGCACGTGGCGTGCGATACATTGCTGCGACTTCACCAAACAGTTCGCCTGGCCCGAGGGTCACCGTTTCATGGTCTCGCATTACCGCCGGACAGTCCTGAAGGAACATTGCTGGTCGATCATCGACAGTTCCGATGGTCGCGTTGTCGCCAACGGTCACTTGTGGCAACGATCGAGATTCCGCGTGTTTGCTTTGGGACCACCAGGCACGTATGGCGTCTGACCAAGAGAGCTTATGAACATCGCGGCGCCCAAGAAGCTCCGGCGCGAGCTGTGAAACAAACACACGAACGCTTCCGGCGATGACCAGAAACGCACTGCTCCCATAGTCGCCTTCTCGAACGACGATTTCGCCAGGTTCGCACCGCATTAAACGGCAGTCGTTGCGAAGAATGCCATCCAACGGCGTCGTTTTCGGAAACGCCGACGTATCCAGAGACGCAAAAGGCTGTCGTGAACGCAACCAAGCGACTTCCGAATCACCCATGGACGCATCCATCGGCTGATCCCACCGTTCAGGACGGCGCACGAATGTAACGGGTGGACTGGTAGCCATGAAGCGAGCTAGGAGTGAAAATGGCGAAGTTACATACGCGATAATGAAGTACCGCATTTCGCCAGCCTCGGTCAATAGAAACCGTACCCTGAGTTTTTCCGATGACACGTAAACCGCTCACGTTTTCAACCATTGGCTGGCTGCTTGCAGTCAATTTTTTCGTTGCTAGCAACATTAATTTAAATGCTGCCGACGACGCTTCGGTGCGTGCTAATGTCATCATTTATGGTGGCACCGCTGCTGCCGTGACGGCAGCCATTGAATCCAAACAACTGGGCAAAACGGTCGTCATCGTTTCGCCGGACAAGCACTTAGGCGGCTTGTCCAGCGGTGGACTCGGCTGGACCGATTCCGGAAACAAAGAGGTGATCGGTGGATTGGCTCGAGAGTTTTACCACCGGGTCTGGAAACATTACGAAACGAAAGATGCTTGGAAATGGCAGCCTCGAGCGATGTACGGAAACAAGGGGCAAGGCGACGTGGCGATCGACGGGGAGCAGCGAACGATGTGGATTTTCGAACCGCATGTCGCTGAATCAATATTTGATGACTGGATCCGTGAGTTCGATGTTTCGGTCTATCGGGAAGTTCGTTTGGATCGAAGTAACGGCGTGAAGGTAGTCGACGGAAAGATTGAGTCGATTCGCTCACTTGGTGGCAAGACTTTCTTGGGTGATATTTTCATTGATGCGACCTATGAAGGCGACCTCATGGCTGCTGCTGGGGTAAGCTATCACGTTGGTCGAGAGGCAAACTCTCAATACGGAGAGCAATGGAACGGAGTCCAAATTGGCGTTCTCCATCACGGGCATCATTTTGGCGTTCTGCCCCACGGCATCAGTCCCTATGTGATCCCGGGCGACGCTTCTAGTGGTGTTTTGCCACGTATTAGTGCTGAACCGCCAGGCGACTACGGCGCGGCGGATCGTCGAGTCCAAGCTTATTGCTTCCGGATGTGCTTGACCAATCACGAAGCCAATCGCGTGCCGTTTTCGAAACCAGAGGGCTACGACGCCAAGGATTACGAATTGCTGCGCCGGATACTCGATGCCGGCTGGCGTAAGCAGTTTGAAAAGTTTGATCCGATTCCAAACTGGAAGACAGACACGAACAATCATGGTCCATTCAGCACCGACAATATCGGCTTCAACTACGACTATCCCGAAGCAACTTATGACCACCGAGCCGAAATTATCAAGGAACACACTCGATATCAGCAGGGCCTGATGTACTTTCTTGCCAATGATCCCTCAGTACCTGACGACGTGCGTTCCGCGATGAGCCAGTGGGGGCTAGCGAAGGATGAATTCGTCGACAACGCAAACTGGCCTCATCAAATCTATGTTCGCGAAGCCCGTCGGATGATTGGTAAGTTCGTCATGACCGAGAATGAACTGCGAAAGAAGCGGCCAACTCCCGAGTCAATCGGCATGGGCTCGTATACGATCGACTCTCACAACGTTCAGCGTTACATAACACCGGAGGGATTCGTCCAAAACGAGGGTGACGTCGCTGTATCGACAAGCGGTCCCTACCAAATCTCTCTTGGCGCGATCCTTCCGCAAGAAGGCGAGATCCGAAATCTTGTTGTTCCCGTCTGTGTTTCCAGCACTCACATTGCGTTCGGGTCGATTCGTATGGAACCCGTTTTCATGATCCTTGGTGAATCGGCAGCAGCGGTCGCATCGATTGCGATTGACCGCAAATTGTCGGTGCAACAGGTTCCTTACGATGCGGTTCGTGAGAGGCTTGTCAAATCCGGTCAGATATTGGAGTACCATAAGTCATCCTCCAAGGGAGCAGCGTTAGACAGTTTTCCCGGCATCGGGATCGATTCTGAATTCGCGATTAGGACGGGGCAATGGGTTTCGAGCACCTCATCGCAAGAATACTTTGGCGATGGCTATCTTCATGACGCGAATAACAAGGCTTCGGTCAGCACGCTCCAATTTGAAACGAAACTCCCTGCATCCGGATTATATCAGGTAGCGATTGCCTATTCCGCGAACAGGAACCGATCAAGCAATGTTCCCGTGATGATTCGATATGGAAAAGGCGAGGAAACCGTTCGCATCGATCAACGCAAAGCGATCCAGTCCAATCGGTTTCTTATACTTGGCACTTTCTACTTCGATTCCGAAAAACCTGCTGTCGTCATTGTCTCTAATGAAAAGACCGAAGGCTTTGTTGTTGTCGACGCGGTCCGATGGTTCGGAGTTCAAGAGTGAGGGAAGAACTCGTTGCTATGAAGCATTCGTCCCAGCTTTTGGAGCTAGAAAATGTGACCGTTAAACGCGGCGTGAGGCGAATTCTTGATCGGGTCTCGGTGTCCATTCCAATGGCCCAGCACACCGCCATTCTCGGCCCCAACGGCTCGGGAAAATCTTCGCTGCTAAAGTTGTTGATTCGACAGTTCTATCCGTCGATCGACGAGAACCAATCGGGAATGGTGCGTATCCTGGGCGAGTCGGTTTGGAATGTTTCTGAACTTCGAAAGAACCTGGGAATCGTCAGCGGCGAACTTGACCACGAGTTTGCGTCGCCACGAAGCGGTCGCATGACGGGGCTCCAGGCAGTGCTGTCGGGGCTCGATGGCGTCAAGTTGGTAAGCGGTATCGCACATATCGACAAGTCGTCGATAGAGGCAGCGAGAATGGCGCTGTCTCGATTCGGCGCGACGCAATTGGAAAATCAAACCTTGGCGACAATGTCAACAGGAGAACGCCGAAGGGTATTGATCTCGCGAGCACTTATTCACCAACCCAAAGCATTGGTACTCGATGAGCCAACGACGGGGCTCGATATCGCCGCGCGTCATCGATTTTTGGTTCACCTGCAGGAGCTCGCTCAAAGCGGAACAACCATCATCCTTGTCACTCATCATGTCGAGGAAATGATTCCTGCGATCGGTCACGTCATCTTTTTGAAAGAGGGGCGGACGTCGCGAACCGGTACAGTAGACGAGCTGATTCGAGATCAACCGCTTACGGACCTTTTCGACTTCCCTGTGACGGTGGAACGAAGCATCCCAGATTCTCGCTATTTAATTTATGCGGTTTGAGTTGGTGCGAAGTTCACTCGATTTGTTCTCTCATTCGCAAACGTTCCCTCCGTCGTTTTTCGTAGTTTCGATTTGCACGTTGATAGTCCTCGCCTTGAATTACCTTTTGTTTGGCGAGCTAAAACTCACCCTCGGTAAGTGTCCCGCTTTGGTAAAGTTCTTGGAGTTTCTTGATTTCGTCCGCGATGCTCATGGGAACATTCTCGATCGTTACTTTTTACCTGGCGGCTTCTTTCGCTTGGCAAGCGGTATCGCCTTGGGAGGCTCGGGATTTAGTTGCTTGCGGATGCGGTCTGCAAATGATTCCTTTTCGGGAGTCATGCGAGCAGTTACGTTTCCTTCCACGACATCACTGTTAAACACGAATCCCTTCGATTTCGGAATCGTTTTCTTTACTACGATTCGCTCCACGATGCCCCAAATGCTGCTGGTGATGAAGTAAACGCAAAGTCCAGCAGGTACGCGAAAGAAAAACAGGGCCATCATGAACGTCATGATACTCATTACCTTCTGCGTCATCTCTTGCTGCTCGTCAGTCGGGGGTGGCATGAACATCTTTTGCTGAACGAAGAATAAGATCACCACCAAAATCGGTAAGATATTGAAGTAGGGACCAAGCCATCCGGTTCCTCGGCCCGAAAAGTACTCCATCAACCAATCGCCCCAATAAGACAACATGTCTGGTGCGGCGAGGTTCGATGCCCATTGAGTACCTTTTGCAAATTCTGCCTGACGCAATTCAATATCAACCGACAAGCATCGGTAAAGCCCCATGAATATGGGCAATTGCAAGAAAGCTGGTAAGCAACCTGCTAAGGGATTGAAACCAACTTTCTTCTGGAACTCACGCTGCGCCTTCAGCTTGCCTTCCATATCGTCCTTGAACTTGTCATTGATCTTCTTTAACTCAGGAGCGAGTTCTTGCATTCGCTGTGCATGGATCGCCGCCTTCCGACTGACCGGAAACAAGAGCCCGCGAACCAGTACGGTCAACAGAACGATTGCGATCGCGTAGTTACCGACAAACTCATAGAGCGTGTGCAGGACCCAACCAAGGATCTTTGAGACTCCGCCGAACCAACCGTATTCGATCGTCGCATCCAGTCCGAACGGCGCGATCAATTCTGGAACTTTTGGGCCTGCAAACATCCGAAGCGGCTGCTTAATGGCAGCGCCCGGAACAAGATCGACGACGATGCTGTCAACGAAAAAGCTAACATCGGCCGCGCGTTCCTGGTGAGTCGGAATGGCGTCGGCATCGGAAACAATCGTCGCGGCCGCTTGGCGAAATCCGACGAATGCTGGTACATCTGCGGGCGGAACGAAAGCGACGTTAAAATATTGCGCATCGATTCCGATGTACTGCACCGAGCGAGCGGCTTCGTCTTCATCAGCCGCGAAAATTACATCGTCGGGATCTTTTGGATCGTTCTTCGCTTGTTTCAACAGGTTGTAGCCGCTGACAAGCGTATGACCTTCCCGAGTTGTCTTATAGATCACGTCGCGAGCCGCAGCTCCACCGAGCCAATTAGGGCTGATCTTGGTCACGTACCACCAGCCTTCAAGGGTCAAGCTGTTGGGACCCTCAAGACGGTAAGCCACTTTTTGTGCTTCGTCGCCCGTGTTACGGACAGCGACATCCATGTCGATAAGGTAACTCCCTGGTGCCACGGAGTACGATCTCGTGATTAACAGCGGACTGGAAGTCACTCCCTCCAATTGTTTCTCGTTGATGGGCAGCGTGAAGGTGGCGGTCTGCGTTTCGGCATTGACGACGTCGTGTTGATAAAGTGCATCGGCTACCCATTCAAGGCCTTCAATCGAATCACCGCCGGTTGGAATACTCTTGTTCCCCACCTGGCTCAGCGTTAGCCGACAGGCAAGCCGATCAATGTTGCCCTTTACTTCGTCTGCACCACCGGTCGACGCCAACCGAATCAAGTCGAGCGGATGCTCCGACAAAGTTGCAACAAACTTAAGGTCGACCGGTTTCGAGTCGGAATCGTTATCGGCCGTTGCACCCGATTTGGTCCGGCGAACTTCCAACGTCAGCGATTGGCCTGGCTTCGTCCCCTCGAGTACGGCCGTCAACTGGTCCGGTCCCGTAATCGCGTTTGCGTTGACAGCGGTGATCAAGTCATCGACCACAAGGCCATCGGCAATTCCTTCACTTTCTGCCTTAGCCGTCGCCGCAGGAGTGCCCGGTCCGACGACGCGAACAACACACCCGTCGCTCTGTGCCGATGTCTCTGCGGCGAGGTATCCAAGGTATCCGCTGGTCGTATCGACCCGTCGATACTTCAGGCCTCCTTTTTTGTTTCTCTCCGTTAACTCCAGTCGCTCAATGGCACCGCCACGGTTATTGAGCGTTGCCAGAATGAAGTAGCCGGCTTTTGGATCCATCGATCCAAGCGTAATTCGAGCTGGCGCGACTTTAAGTCGCTCAGTATCGCTTTCTGCTCTGACTTCTTCGTTCGCTACGTCCGTGAGTTCGCTTTTTTCGACTAGGTTTTTCGCCTCCGCAGCCTGCGCGGCCAAATCGCCGATCGCTGCATCGCCAGCAGGCTTTACCGGCTTGGGTGGCGGAGGAACGAACATCACGTTCAACGCCATATAAATGAGCAAGAACGCAGTTGAGGTGACAAACCAAAGGAGTAGACGTCGTTCCACGGAGAAAACAGTGCGTTGTAGAGAGGAATCATCACGAGGCGAATAGCCTTCCGGACGAGCATTTTGCAGCAAAAACCGAAATTTTGAAACCCGCAAGACAAAAGATGAGCGCGCAACAATGGTCACCCTCGCGGAAAAGCTTGTCTAAACGGTATCGATTGTATGAGTTTTGACGAATGTTTTAGTTCGGCGGACGCTTTTTACTGATGCGAATTCAGCGAATCGTCCGATTCAAACCCCTGGGGGAACAAATCGTCATGTCGCTGCGCGCAATTAATCGACGCTGCTGGATCTCTGGAACATCAGGGATGCTAGCTTCAGTTTTTTGGTTCAACTCACAGGCTAACGCTGATTTTCCGCTCGTCGCAGCGAAAGTCGGATCGTTGGCACCCATCGCTGCGGATCAAACCGCGCCAGTTATCACCGCGATGACGATCGACCCAACCGGTAACTGGTTGGCGATCGCCGGAGATGACCAGACCATTCGTATCTTGCAAGCCAACGATTTCGAACAAGTCGCTTTGCTTCGCGGGCATCGCGACCTGATTCGTTCGGTTGCGTTTCGTGTTGATGGAAAAGTGCTCGCTTCCGCCGGGAACGACGGGAGCCTGATCCTTTGGGAGAAAGCGACCGGCTTTAAGAAGCTAAACCGCGTCGACGAGCTTCCGGCAATTTGCAGCTTACGATTCACTACCGATGGTACGCAGCTTGCCGCTGTAGGCTTTGGCAACGAAGTACTGATGTTTGGTGGCACAAAAAATCGGCAAACGATGATATGTGATTGCAATGATTTGCGATCGATTGCATTTGACCCCGAGGGGAAACGTTTGGTCGCCGCCGGCCGATCCGGCCACATCCATTTGTTTGACGCTCAATCTGGGCGTGAACTGGGTAGTTACGAGCTACACAAAGGCCGAATCCGGCAGTGTGAATTCAGTCGTCAGGGAAACTCTTTGATCACCGTTGCTGAAGATGGTGCGGCGGTGGTCTTCGATTTAGACAGGGCAGAAGTAACCCAACGCATCGAAGTGTTACCCTGCAAGCTCTTTACCCTTGTTCAGCTCGATGACAAGCACATTGCCGTCGCAGGTAGTGACAACCGAATTCGTATCATCAACTTGGATACCGCAGCGATCGTCAGTTACCTGGACGGCCATCGCGGTTCGATTAGCAACTTGGTTTATTCCAATGGATCACTCTTTAGTGGCGGTTTCGACGCAACCATTCGTAAATGGCCGATAGCTGCCGATCGCGATGAACGACTGGCCGAAAACGATGCACCGCCAGTACCGCCAAAAGAAACGTCAAGCCGCTAAAGACGTTCAACATCGCTTGCCATTCAGGAAAGGAATCCAAGCGTTTTGATTCGGCACAAACCCCCTCAAATTGTTTGACGCAGCGGCACACGGAGGTGCCCCGGGATGTGGAAACCCAAATCACTATTCGCAGACAACAGCAAAACATCGTCAAAGGTTCGTCCTCGCGTTAGCCAATGGCGTTCGCCACGCGCTGAGCACCTCGAACCTCGAATGCTCATGACGGCTGCGCCGATTCATGTGGGTGTTACCTATCTAGAGACTGACCATCTTGAAACGGATCGCGACGTAGGAAATGACTCCCAGGGCGACCGCTTCATTGTCTCTTTTGTGGGTGGCGCGGCAAACACCGAGCTAAGCGAACTTCGAATCAAAACAGACAAAGACAGCGACGGATACAGTGTCGGAGATCTGATTTTTGACACCAAAGCAGGCGGTCGTGGCAAAGAGGGGTTTCACGACTTCAAGCTGATTCGGACCGAATCCACGACCGGAGGACAGATCTCAGCCAATGCAGAGGTTGCGGACGGCGGTACCGAACTTGTCATCCGTTTGACCGGATTCAAAGCAGGCGACCGGCTGGAATTTACTCTCGATGTCGATCAGATCCTACGAATGTCATCCGACATCGGAGTCTTCAACGCGGCGCTCGATACCATTTCGTCAGGACAGGAATTTCAAGATTCAATCCTTAGCGCAACGTTCAAAGCGCCTCACTTCGAAGTCGCATCGGCCGATTCGATCTTCATCAATGACTACGGCGATCCAAGAGCAACCTTTGGCCTTAACCTGCCACCCGACAATAGCACCGAAACGGACAGTCGCCCCAATCGTACAGCCGCAGCTGTTGCGTCGACCGTTCAAGTTCCAAAGCCGATTTCGATCGCCGGAACGGTTTGGGTTGATGACAATCTCAATCTACAACGTGAAGCAAATGAGCCGACCATCAGCGGCGTCCAGGTCTCTCTTTGGAAGAGAGATTCGAGCGGTCGCTTCGTTGATACTGGACTCAAGCAAACCACCGATTCAAATGGTCGCTACTCGTTCGGTACTTCGCTAGGATTGCAGCCTGGCGTCTACCAAGTGAACCAATCGCAACCAGCGGGCTTTCTAAGCGTGGGAGCCGTCGTTGGGCAGGTTGGCTCACAATCGGTGGGATCAGTTTCCGGTAAAGATATTCTGACCGGCATCGACATTCCTTTTGGTGACACCCAAGCAGTAAACTATGACTTTGCCGAAGCCAAGCCAGCCGAAGTGTCCGGCTTTGTGTATCGTGATGACAACGACAACGGACGCAAAGATGAAGGCGAGATCGGACTATCTGGCGTTCCCGTTCGTTTGATTCCGCTTGATACCATCGCTCCTCAAGCACCGATTCAAGTAAACACCGGCGCAGACGGTAGTTATTCGTTTTCGTCACTCGCCCCAGGGCGATACGAAATCATCGAAGTCACGCAGCCAGCGAATTTGACGGACGGACGCGAAAGCGTCGGAACGATCAGCGGACAATTGGTTGGCGTAGCCGATGAACCGGGCGATGCGTTCAGGGGAGTCGTTCTGCCAAGCGGTGGACGCGGGATCAACTACAACTTCGGTGAATTGCCACTAGGTTCGATTTCGGGTGGCGTCTATCTCGCCGCGCCTGGCGAAGATTGTGGGACACACGACGACGGAAGAAGCAGTCCGATTCAAGGCGTTGTCGTCGAATTGCTTAGCGCTGCCGGAGTCAGTATCGCAAGAACAACGACCGGGCTGGACGGTCAGTATCGCTTCAACAATGTTCCCAAGGGAATTTACAGCATCATCGAAGTCACGCCCGCTGGGTTGCTAGATGGCTTCTCTCACGTCGGCCGCATTGATGGAGTGCAAGTGGGATTGTCGGTCAATGGCGGTACCATTCGCGACATTTCACTCCCTGCTGGTAAGAATGGCGAAAGGTACGACTTCTGCGAAGCTGCACCAGGCAGTCTCTCTGGCTTTGTCTATCACGATCGATCGAACGATGGTCGGCGTGGTACGAGCGAAGAGCCGATCGCGAATGTGACGGTCGAACTAGTCAATTCAAATGGCACCGTCGTCGCGACAACCCAGACTGGCACCGATGGCGGTTACAAGTTCGAAGGGGTTATACCCGGTACGTACTCGATTCGCGAAACACAACCGAACGGTTTCCTCGACGGTACCGACAGCCCTGGAACCATTGCAGGCACGGTCGTCGGTTCCGCGACGAACCCGGGCGACCTGCTGACTGGCGTCGTGCTGCGTCAAGGTCAAATAGGCGTCGACTACAATTTCGGTGAGCTTAGAACCGCATCGATCGCCGGACGGGTTCACGTTGACAATGACGGTGACTGCGTTTACGACCCCGATGAACTGCTGCTCTCTGGCGTTGTCATTCGACTGTTGGATTCAAGCGGTCGTCAAGTCGCCACAACGACCACGGACACAAGCGGTGGTTACCAGTTTCAAGGAATTGCACCTGGCAACTACACAGTCGTTGAAGAACAACCGTCCGGCTATTTCGAAGGTGGTGCGAAGCCTGGAAGCGGAGGCGGTCAAGTCGAGAATCCGAGTCGAATTGGATCGATCACGTTAACCTCAGGTCAAGTCGCCGTTGACTATGATTTCTGCGAACGACCACCCGCTGAGATTTCGGGTTTCGTTTTTGTTGATCGCGATTCCGATTGTGTCTTTGACTCAAACGAAAGGCCTCTCTCGGGAGTACGAGTCGATCTGATTAACTCCACTGGCCGCGTTGTTGGTACAACGATCACGGATGCCAGCGGTGCTTACCGATTCACCGACCTGCCCGAAGGAAGCTATACACTTCGCGAAACCCAGCCAATCGGTTTCTTCCAAGGTGGACAAACGGTTGGCTCTGGGGGCGGCGATGCGTCGCGGGATGACATCATCTCCTCGATCCCAATCGGATTTGGCGATCGTTTGACGCAATACAATTTTTGCGAGATCGAACCGTCATCGCTGGCCGGGCAAGTATTCATTGACAGCGACGAAGACTGCGTGCCCGATCCCGGTGAGGGACGAATCTCGAACGTCGAGATCCAGCTTTACGACCAAACCGGTCGCTTAGTCGCCACGACGCGCACTGACGCTTCCGGGCGATACCAGTTCGAAAACTTGCGTCCAGGACAATATCGCGTGGTTGAACTCCACCCGGCGGGTTTCTTCAGCGGCAATGCGATCCCCGGCAATGGCGGCGGAGGTCGTCCAGACGGACCGGACGCGATCACGGAAATCTCGGTTGGTCCAGGAACCACGCTTGTTGAATACAACTTCTGCGAATTGCTACCAGGATCGATCAGCGGTTCGGTGTGGAGTGAGACGGACCTGAATCGAAGGTTTGACGAAGGCGACACCACGCTCGCCGGAGTGACCGTTCAGTTGCTCAATGCGGCAGGGCAAGTGATCGCCACACAGCAAACCGATGCGCAAGGAAAATATCATTTTGAGAACCTAACGCCTGGCACCTATGCGGTTCGTGAACTGCAACCTACCGGATTGTTCCATGGTGGGCAGATCGTCGGCTCCGCCGGTGGCAATGGTCAAACCGCAGACTTGTTGGCAAACATCGTTCTGCCTGCCGGTGTTCATGGTATCAACTACGACTTTGCCGAGTTCCCGCCCGCGACGATTTCGGGCAACGTGTTTCAGGACGGTGAACCGATTACGCTTGCCAATCCACCGAAGCCGACGGAACTTCGACAGTTCCGCGACGGCGTTTACACGGTTGATGACAAAGCGATCGGTGGCGTCGTACTCGAGCTTCGCACCGGTTTCGGAGAGGCAATCAACGGTGATCGAGCTCTTCCTGGAACTTACCCGGACGGTCCAATACGAGTCGTTACAGCCGCTGACGGATCGTATTCATTCACGGGGCTTCGCCCCGGTAGTTATCATATCTATCAAATTCAGCCCCAAGACTTCATCGACAGCCTCGATACACCTGGGACCGCTGGCGGGGTTGCGATCAATATCGTCGACATCCAAAACGATCCTCAGGCCCTTTCATTGGTACAAACGCTTTCCGCCAATGGCAATGATCCTCGGGCCGACGCGATCCTGAATATCTCGCTTGTTTCCGGTGGAATCTCCGCCAGTAACAATTTCAGTGAGATCGTGACGATCAAGCCAGACGATCCAGCGCCACCGATTTTGCCGCCACCGCTACCTAACAATCCAGCGCCTGTGGCTCCACTGTTACTTTTCGATCGGTTTCCAAAGGTCATCGGCTCAGGAGAAATTCTTGCGGTTCGCCCGCCGTTAGTTGCGGACGCGGAGTACGCCGTCACCTGGCACCTGAGCGTCATCAATGGTGGCTTCCCACGGGGTACTGGCTTGAAGGTTGACGCATCGCGGGTCGTATCTGCAAAAGACTTTGGTGCGGAATTCGTCGAAGGCGAACATGGCAATGGTAAATGGATGATGGTTGACCTCGACGGCAATCGTGTTGAATTGCTGTCTGACGTCAAACTTGGCGACAGTGAAGCAACCCCGCTGTCCGGTGACTTTAACGGTGATGGGATCGATGAGGTCGCAATCTTCGTTGCTGGCCAATGGTTTGTTGATCTCAACGGCAATGGAAAATGGGACGCAGGTGATCTATGGCTGCGTTTGGGTAACAGGCTTGATCGGCCGGTCGTTGGGGATTGGGATGGCGATGGCAAAGACGACATCGGCATCTTTGGTCCTCAGTGGCAGCGCGACCCTGAAGCGATTGTGCGAGACCTCGGCTTGCCCGATCCTGACAACCAACGTCGTCGAAATGCGACTCAACCGGTATCCAATCACAAACCGATTGTTGATAAGCCGAGATATCTGCGGCGGGGCGAGGAAGGCGCGATGCGTGCCGATGCCATTGACCACGTTTTCAGATACGGAGAACAACCTGATACACCAATCTCCGGAGACTGGAACGGCGATGGCATCGATTCCATCGCAACCTTCCGTGCGGGTGAATGGCTACTTGATCACGATGGAGACGGTCGTTGGGTCGACAGCGACGCCAAGATTCAATTCGGTGAAGCTGGCGACGAACCGATTGTTGGCGATTGGAATGGGGACGGCATCAGCGACCTTGGCGTGATCCGCGGTGACGTTTGGATCATCGACAGCGATGGTGACCGACGAATCACCGGCAACGACAAACAGATTCAAATCGCGAAGCCAAGCCAGGATGCGAAACCAGTCGTAGGTGATTTCGACGGGGACGGCACAGACGAACTTGGCTGGTACGACCGAGCTTCGTAGCCAGACCTTTCGCAGAATCACATGAAGTGCGACTTAATCCAAGCGGCAGCATCATCGAGTGTTTGATGCACATCTCGATTGACGTAACCGAGTTCAGCTCGTGCCCGGTCGCTTGAGTGCCAATGAAACTGGCTGCTCATTTTGATAGCCGCGCTGTTGATATCCGTTTCCTTCCCTGTGATCTTTGCCGAAAGATCACCGAAGCCAGAAGCCAAAAAACGAATCATCGGTCCAATCGGAACCATCGGTTTCGCTTTGCCCATGCGGGTCGCCATCTCCGACCATAATGCTTTGTAAGTCAGGTTTTCGCCGGCAAGAACATAGTGGCGTCCCCTGACTCCGTGGTCCAAAGCCGCAATCACTCCGGCAGCAACATCTCGAACGTCGCAGACGCTACAGCCGCCGACGGGCCAAACTGGCTTGAACCCTCGCCCGAGTTCAAGCATCATCCGGCCACTACTAGGTTTCCAGTCATAGGGGCCAAGCATGAATCCAGGATGCACGATTACCGCATCAAGTCCTTTTGCAACTCGTGACATCACCACATCGACGGAAGCTCGTTTGCTGGCGACATAGGCACAGGGCACTTGTGCGTTGCTTGTGGTTATTACCGTATCTTCGTTCGAGGGGATCCCACCGGTTGCAAGTGCCAACGTATTGACGGTACCGACATGGACCATTCGCTTGCTGCACATCAGCGCTGCATCGGCAATGACGGCGGTTCCATCACGATTAACATTCATCGATTCTTCCATTCGAGTCCAACCGAGATGGATGATGGCTGCCGAGTGAATGACAGCATCGCATGACGCAATCGCCTCTTCGATCACTTGTTGGCAGTTGAGATCGCCGACAGCGGTTTTGACTTGAATCCCGTCAAGAACTTCCGCGTTCGTCTTGCCACGCACAATCGCAACGACTTCATCACCACGCGCCGAAAGCTGCCTTGCAATGTTGTTTCCAAGCAGCCCGGTGATTCCCGTCAGAAAAAATTTCATGCTTGCCTCAGCGTTGTTTCTGATTCAATCTGCCCCTTCGTCCATCGTCAATAGAAAACAATTTAGCAATGAGCGGGAAATAAGTGTTCGGTACCATTTGTGCGAAGCACCCGAAGGGCCAATTCCTGGCAAATGGTACCGGACACTTATTTCCCAATCGATTCTTAATGGATGCAAGACAAGGTATTCACTGAAAACGTACCGGAGAAAAGGCGATTGGGTCAATGTGCGGTGGGTTCCCGAGCATTAGCTCGCTTAACAACCGGCCCGTCGCGGCAGCAAGGCTTAATCCGAGCATGTTGTGCCCAGTCGCAAAGAACGCGTTCGAAAGCCGAGGTACTTGCCCAATGATCGGCAAACTGTCCCACGTCATCGGCCGCCAACCGAACCAAGTCTCCTCGACGTCGTCGGTGTGAGGATCGATCAAGTAAGGCTCTGCGGATGAACGAAGCTGCGCGATTCGATGCTTCGGAATGGTTGCATCAAAGCCGACGAACTCCATCATCGAACCCAATCGATAACCATTATCAAACGGTGTCACCCCGACTTTGTGTTCGGGGAATAACATTGGATACTTGGGACACCGAGCCGGGCGTCGCATGGTTACCGAGTAACCTTTGCCGGGTTCAATCGGAACTCGACAGTCAAGTTCCTTGGCCAATTTAGTACTCCAAGCCCCTGCGGCGATCACATAATGCTCGGCTGTCATCTTGCCGTGCGAGGTTTGGAGATGGCTGATTTTTCCATGCACACGTTCGATCGAAGTCAATTCGCATTGTTCGACAAAATCGACGCCATGTTCTCTCAATCGGTTGGACCAATTCATGCTCAGTTTGTCGGGGCGAACCGAAGCGTCTCCAGGATAGAAAAACGCTCCGGCAAGACCCGCTTTTAAAGATGGATCAAACTGCGGAAGAGCCTGGCCTTCGATGCGAGTTGCTGTGACGCCAAATTCTTTCGTCAGCAAGTCGTTTGTCTTCGAAAAATCATCGATTCCCGCTTCTGTTTGAAGCACGTATAGCAAACCGCTTTCCTTCCATTCGCAATCGATTGATTCTTCGGCCATGAGTCGTCGGTACTCGACCATCGAGGAGTCAAGTATCGACTTCAAATGTACTCCCGCAGCCAGCATTTGACGATGGTTGCAGCGTCGCGTGAATTGCCAAAACCAATTCCACATCGCAGGACTGAGCCTTGGTCGGACTCGAAACGGTGACTTCGGGTTCAACAGCGACTTCATCGCAAGCTTGATCGCAGTCGGTTCCGTCAACGGCAATACATGGCTTGGACAAATATAGCCGCAGTTGCCGTGCGAGCATGCACCGGAGATTGTGCCACGATCGATCACGCGAACACTCATTCCCGTTTTCGACAAATAGTGCGCACACGCGATGCCGACGATGCCCGAACCGACGATGATTACATCGGTCTTGTTCTCAGAGGAAAACATCACGCCTTCTTGCCCGGCCAATTGCTCCACCATTTTCGGAATAGTTCCCACTGCTGATGCAAAAACTGTTTCTGACTCGCGGTCAAAGCATCGGAAGAATTGAAGTGATGCTGGTACTCGGCATTGCCCTCCAAAACCATCAGGTATTTGTAGTAGAGCACTAAGTCGGGACCTTCATCGAATTTCGAAAGAACCGCCAATGCTTGATCCAGTTCGATCGCGAACTGTCTCGATTCAACGTCGCCGGCGGCGGCTCGCTCACATAAGCTAACGAGCTTCAAAATTTCTTCGGGCAAAGCGTTTCCAACGCCGGTGATCGCCCCCGACGCGCCGCATCGCACGAAGCCGTGAAAGACCTGGGTATCGACGCCGACCATTAGTGTCAGGTCTGGATTGCCACTGGTAATATGCTCGGCGGCATAGCTAAGCGAATCGCTGCCTCCAAACTCCTTGAAGCCGACTAGGTTGGAGTGATCCTTTCGAAGTTCAAAGAACACGTCGGCTTTTGTTTCGAAGCCGTAATAGGGACTGTTGTAGATGACGCTCGGAAGATCTGGTGCAGCAGCGAGCACGCGTGCGAAATGGTCTTTTTGAGCGGCTTTGGATGTTCCTCTGGAAAGAACCCTCGGGATCACCATTAAACCGGCCGCACCGACTTGTTGAGCATGAGCCGCATGTGCGGCAGCGATCCTTGGGTTCTGCGCACCGGTTCCGACGACAACAGGAACTCCGGCAGCTACCAGTTGGCGAACGCCTTCCATTCGTTGTTGATCGGTCAGCAACGGCCAATCGCCCATTGACCCGCAGTACACAACGGCCCGCATTCCGCGGTCGATTAGCTCTCGTCCCTTGGAGGCCAATGCAGCGAAATCCGGACTTCCGTCGTTGTCGCACGGAGTCATCAACGCAGGAATGCAGCCTCGAAAAACATTGCTCGACGTCATTTAACCATTAAACCCAAGATGCGGCCCTGTAATTTGAATGTCACCAAAGCGATAACTAATGTACTAAATTATGGTTCGCGACAAAGCCGCTAGTCGCGACAGAATTCGAACGTTGACGGACGTTATGTCGTCGTTAATCAAACGCCGATTGAGCGTTTCGGGATGAAGCATAAGTCCGATGTCATTGGCTGAACTCCATCGGACCTTCTCTTGGCTCCGTTTTGTCAGGTTTTAAGGCCCAAGATCGGCGGGTACTCGAATCAGGAATGCCACTTGTATCGCAATCGGAGTTGCATTTTTTTTCCGTCGCGAGACCGAGGTTGGTGCTTGAATCGAAAGATTCCGCTGAAGACGAAACGCGGTCGTGTAACTGGTTTGGTTCAAATCTCGCAAGACCTTCGGTTGCCCGATCTATCTTCATGCGAGTTTCAATGCGTCGCCCGACCAGAGTGCCTTTACTCGTCAATTTCGTCAAGCGACGGGAATGTCTCCTACAAATTATCGAAATGCCACTTTGTCCAACAAAGTCGACTGACATTTGACTAATTCGGCGAGTCAAGGCGACGAATCTGGATGTTCCGGATCTTCACCGGATCGTTGTGCCCGGCAAAACCAAAGTGACCTGAACGCAAAGGCAACCCTGGCAAATCGGCAAGCGTCAAGGGATCTTTGCCTGCGGCGCCAGCAGAGTTATTCCAAAGTGCGCCGGAGCCGAGATTGGCTCCTAAAGCGAATTTGCTTTCTTCGGTGCTGTCCCAAATCTGAACTTGGGGAGTCGCACGCAAGTAAATACCGCTATCCGCTTTTGCGACCGTCTTGTACTTCAGTCGTAGCTCTATATCGCCATAGGATTCATTGGTCGCGAGGAATGGACCATATCCATCGTTCACCAATTCTCCGTTCTCAACTGTCCAATGCTGAAAGACTTCTTCGGCCCACTGTGCTCGTTTCGTCTCATCCGATTTTTCGTAGTCCTCAGGGGACATATGCGGCCGACCGTGCCAGCCCGATAGCGTCTTTCCATCGAAAATAGGCACAAGACTCAAGTTGGCCAGAGGGGAATCGGCACAGGCAACGGCAACGAATAATCCACTAAACGCGATATTGAAAAAGTGTCGCATGGCGTTTTCCGAAGAGGCGATTTAACGGGTGGGGACCAGGTGGGATTTATGTGCTGGGATACAATACCTTAGGATCGAGCGGGAAATAAGTGTCCGGTACCATTTGCCAGGAACTGGCCCTTCGGGTGCTTCGCACAAATGGTACCGGACACTTATTTCCCGCTCATTGCTTAACCTCTTTGCGATGTTTGTATACGATGTGGTCGTTAGCTCGTCGAAAATTATCTTTTTTGAATCTCCAGCCGAAAAATACTTATTTTGTACCGCCGAGTATCCGTCATTGATTCCCATACCGGCGGTGAACCGACTCGTGTCGTCGTTGCCGGCGAACCTTCATTGACGGGTATTTCCGTAGCGGACAAGCGAGATGATTTTCATCGACGGCATGATTCTTTTCGGTCGTCTGTGATCAGGGAGCCTCGAGGTTCCGATGTGTTGGTTGGGGCGTTGCTTTGCGATTCACCCAATCTCGATTGCGTTACTGGGGTGATCTTTTTCAATAATGTTGGTGTTCTTGGAATGTGCGGTCATGGAATGATCGGCGTTGTCAGGACGTTAGAATTTCTCGGGCGAATTGAACCTGGTATCCACCGGATCGATACACCGGTCGGTGTCGTCATCGTTGAACTTCACGAAGACCAAACCGTGTCGGTTACCAATGTCGCAAGCCATCGAAAAGCGACTTCAGTCACTGTAGATGTCGCGGGCATCGGACCTGTCACCGGAGACGTCGCATGGGGCGGTAATTGGTTCTTTTTGGTTTCCGATCATGGCCAAACGCTAACGACGGCAAACTTAAACGAGTTAACAAACTTCGCCTGGCGAGTTCGTCGGGCCATCAACGAGCAAGGCTATCCCGAAGTCGATCATATCGAGCTATTTGGTCCACCCTTAGATCCTTCCAATCACAGTCGCAACTTTGTCCTTTGCCCCGGACTCGCGTTTGATCGATCGCCATGCGGAACGGGCACGAGCGCGAAGATTGCGTGTCTTGCCGCCGACAGCAAGTTAGAGCCTGGTCAAACATGGAGACAGGAGAGCATCATTGGCTCGGTCTTCGAGGCGACTTACGGCGTCGTGGACGGCAAAACGTATCCGACCATCAAGGGACAAGCGTGGATCTGCGGAGAGTCTGAACTTATGTTTGATCCAACAGACCCATTTCAAGATGGCATTCAACTTGCTTGAGACGTAAAGTCTTACCCAGGGCACCCCAGTGCATCTATTTGCTTTAAGGATCGATTATGTCAGCCACTGTATCGCATCATCCCCGGCAATTCGCAAGCGACAACTACGCTGGAATTTGCCCAGAAGCTCTTGAGGCGATGCTCGAAGCGAATGTCGATCATGCCGGCTCGTACGGACACGACCGATGGACTGGTCGCGCAGTAGAACTTCTTCGCGAAGTATTCGAAACCGATTGCGAAGTATTTTTCGTCTTCAATGGGACCGCCGCAAACTCGCTTGTTCTTGCTTCGCTTTGCCAGTCATATCACAGTATCCTTTGTCACGAACTGGCGCACATCGAGACCGACGAGTGTGGCGCACCCGAGTTTTTCTCAAACGGCACAAAGCTGCTTCAAGTTCGTGGCGAATTGGGAAAACTTAGCACTGGAGCATTGGAACAGATTGCGACCAAACGAACCGACGTTCACTTTCCGAAGCCTCGGGTCGTCAGCATTACTCAAGCAACCGAAGTGGGCACCGTCTATCGACCCGATGAAATCGCCAGCATCAGCGAACTTGCCAAGGGCTATGGCTTGAGACTGCACATGGACGGAGCACGATTTGCAAACGCGGTTGCATCCTTGAACGTTGCCCCGAGTGATATCACTTGGAAAGTTGGTGTCGAAGCTCTTTGTTTTGGCGGTACCAAGAATGGAATCCATGTTGGCGATGCCGTTATTTACTTCAATCGAGAGCTGGCACACGAGTTCCAGTACCGGTGCAAGCAAGCAGGTCAGCTTTGTTCCAAGATGCGGTTCATGTCGGCTCCGTGGGTCGGTTTGCTACAGGATGGGGCTTGGCTTCGCCATGCGACCCATGCCAATGAGATGGCGAAACTGTTGGAGCAACAACTGCGCGACGTTCGAGGCATCAAACAACTTTATCCGACCGAGGCGAACTCGGTTTTCGTGGAAATGCCCCCGAAGTTGATCAATCGCTTGCGAAACGAAGGTTGGCAATTTTATACCTTCATCGGAACCGGTGGATGCCGTTTGATGTGCGCCTGGGACACGAGACCCGATGATGTTGAAAGACTCGTCGAAGCGATCAAGCAGGCGGCATTTGCAAACGGATAACAAAGTTCAGTGGACGCCAGCCGACAACAATCGACTGTCACCACAGGGCCGGATTTCTGATCCCTTTGCACCGGTCAATGAATCGCCCAGCGTTTGTCTCGCTCGCGCTGCGATGGCACTCAGGGAACTGACGACCTCTGGATGCATTTCCGAAACGTCTTTCGATTCGGCAGGGTCTTCGTCAAGGTCGTAAAGTGCCGTCGGCTGTTGTTCGATTCGATAGCCGTGCCGACTGGCAATGCCTGCGACGCCACTGAGGGTAATCGACTTTGGTTGCAGATGACCGTAACCTGCAGGCTTTCCGCTATTTCCTGGCTCACCGTCGACGGTGATATACGGGTGCGGCAAATGAAGTTTCCATTTGCCCTGTCGAACCGCCTGTAGTTCGCTGCCTGAGTAAAACAACAGTTCACCATGAGGCGACTTCGAACCATTCGTACCAAACAAACAGTTGGATATGTTTTTGCCGTCAATCGGTTTGTCCGTTGGCGATGCGTCAAGCCACGTAGCAATGGTTGGCATCAAATCCATTGCAACAATCGGTTCATTACAGGTCCGTTTAAATGGGATTTTCCCTGACCACCGCATCACGCACGGCACTCGGATGCCGCCTTCGAAAGCAGTCAGTTTTCCTTCGCGCAAGCCACCCGTTGTGCCTGCATGAGTGCCATAGCTAAGGAACGGGCCATTGTCACTGGTGAGGATAATCAATGTCTTTTCGCCGAGCTTCGCCTTGTCGATCGCCTTAACAATCTCACCAACGGACCAGTCCAACTCTTCAACAACATCCGCGTAGAGCCCGTATTTTGAGCGATCGCGGAATGCCTCCGAAGCGAAGATCGGCACATGGGGCATGACATGCGGTACATACAAGAAAAAAGGATTGTCTCGGTTTCGATGGATAAAGCCCACCGCCCGTTCGGTGAATCGCTTTGTAAACAATGATTGATCCGGGTCGGTTTCAACGACTTCATCGCCATCGTAAAGTGGCATCGGAGGCATTTCATGGGCGAGTGAAGGATGGTACTTCGTGTTGTCGTTGGAATACGGAATACCCAAGTATTCGTCAAAACCGTTCCGCAAAGGGCTGTAATAAGGCGACAACCCTAAATGCCATTTGCCGAAAATTCCACTAGTGTATCCGTGCTGCTTGAGCATTTCTGGCAATAGCAGCTCTTCGGGATTGATCCCTTGAGAACTGGTATGATTCAGCGCCCCCTCCATTCCAACACGATTTGCATAGCAGCCCGTCATCAGCGAGGCACGCGACGCGCTGCAAACCGCCTGCGCGACATAGAACTGAGTAAATCGAGTGCCTTGGTCGGCAAGTGCGTCGATGTTGGGCGTGCGAATGTTCTTGGAACCAAAGCACGACAAATCACCGTAGCCAAGATCATCGGCAAAGATCAAGACGATATTCGGAGTTGAGCCCTTGGACGGTTCATCGGCGCAGACTAGCAACGTGCCGCTGACGATCATGAACAAGATCGTAAAGATGAATGCGTAGGTTGATATAGATTTTGAGATCATAAAAATTGTTGAATGCAAAGGTAAAAGTTTGCGTAGATCTTACTCAGAGAAATCCGTTGGTGCGTTGGAGCTATAGACAGCGACAAGGGCCCAGATCGCAAACGGCATCTGGACGACACTGCAAATACCGCAAGGCATTAAGCCAACGACTGCGCCGACACGAGCGATGCTGAGCGAACGACGCTGCGTCATTCTCAATCCGGCAACAAGCGAAGTCGCATGCATTAAAATGGAGATCGCTCCCCATACGATGAACACTCCAAAACCAATCGCCGCATCCGCGTCAAGCTTGTCATTTATCATCGACAAACCGATGAATGCTGTCCAAAGAAAATCGTAGCCAAGGGTGAGAACAGAGCTCCCGAAAAGAAACCATCCCGGTGCGGTGTAATTGGTTGGAGTCGTGTTTCGGTACGAGTCGCTTGAAAGCGGCGGCGCAGCATAGGGCTGTAAGTCGCCTCCAATGACCGGTTGTGACAGAACAGTCGCAGGCGTTGGCAGTGGATTGCCGAAGTTGCGTGACGTCGAAAACGCCGATGGGTTTTCGGTCCCCGAGAACTCTGCAAAAGTAGGAAACCTCAACCGTCTCTGGCATGACGGACAGACGGCAACTTGACCGGCGGACTCGGTGTTAAACGCTAGCAGTTTGTCGCAACCTGGGCAGGCCACTGCATCGGTTCGACCCGGCCTGATCAGCGCGGTCGGCAAGCCGGAAAAGGCTCGATCCGAAAACCCGACCGTTTCCGGAACTCGAAAGACGGCTTGGCAGCTTGGGCATTGAGCATTCTTTCCCGGCGAATCATTGGGAATTGATAGCGTCGCATTGCACGTCGGACAAGGGAATTGCACGGTCGTAGAACTCACGGTGGCGGTTAAACTGGCGAAACTCGATGCTAAGGGTGACTACAATGATACCGATATCCCCCCTTTATGACTCTGCTTCAATTCGTGTTAACATTGAATTCCGCCCACTTTCAACCGATCACCGAAGCCCGACAGTCTTTTCAATGAACAACCTCGACGAACTCCGCCGTCGATTCGGCGATCGGCTTATGACCTCCGACGCTTCGATGGTTGCTTTCCAATCCGATGGAGTAACAGCGCTGTCGGCTCGCCCCTGCGCGGTGGTGATTGCGTTAAACGAAGACGATGTCGTGTTCACCGTCAGTTGGTGTTTTAAAAACGATGTTCCTTGGGTCGCTCGCGGCAGCGGTACGAGCCTGTCAGGCGGAAGTGTCCCCATCGCCGATGGCATCGTGATTGCGATGAATCGCATGAATCGCATGATCCGAATCGATGAAGTGAACCGAATCGCGATCGTTGAACCTGGACTAATCACCGGCAGGCTTATTCGTGCCGCGAACGCGGTTGGTCTTCATTATGCACCCGACCCAAGTAGTCTTCAGGTCTGTTCCATCGGTGGTAATCTCGCATTCAATTCCGGCGGAGCACACTGCCTCAAATACGGAATGACGAGTAACCATATCCTCGGTGCGCGAGTGGTTCTTGCTGACGGAGAAATCGTCGAACTCGGTAGCGAAAGTCTTGAGGGGGAAGGGCCTGACTTCATGGGATTGTTCTGTGGCAGCGAAGGCACCATGGGCGTTGCGACCCAGATCACTGTTCGCTTGATCCCACCACCGGAGACTTACTTCTGCGTCATGGCAGGTTATGCAACGGTCGAAGACGCTGGCAACGCTGTCGCCACCATCATCGCCGCTGGCCTGCTTCCCGGTGCGATGGAAATCATGGATGCGATTGCCATGAAAGCCGCGCACGAGGCTGTCGGTGCCAACTACCCTAGCGGCTGTGAAGCGGTTCTCATTGTTGAGCTCGATGGATCGATCGAATCGGTCAACGCGGACAAACCAAGACTTGAGGAGTTGTTTAAGCAAAGCGGTGCCGTGTCGATCGAAGTCGCCAAGGACGCCGAGACACGGTACGCGATTTGGACTGGTCGCAAGAGCGTTTTCTCGGCGGTCGGTCGAATCAGCCCTGACTTTATTGTTCAAGATGGTGTCGTGCCGCGCGGCAAGCTCGGCTTTGCTCTTCGCCGAATCACTGAGATCAGCAAACGCACTGGCATCGTAATCGCCAATGTTTTCCACGCAGGCGACGGCAATCTCCACCCGCTAATCATGTATGATGGACGAATTGACGGAGCCTTGCACCGCGCAGAAATCGTTGCCGCAGAAATCGTTCGACTGTGTATTGAACTTGGCGGATCGATCACCGGCGAGCACGGTGTAGGCCTTGAGAAGCGAGAGTTCCTCGGCGAGATGTACGATGAACCGAGTATGGAAATGCTTGGGCGGCTTCGTGTTGCGATGGATCCGAAAACGCTCGCTAATCGAGGCAAGATGTTTCCCACGGGCGAAGGTGAACCGTTTGGGCTTTACGGTCTTCATCCGCTTGAAAAGGCTGGCGTGATTTCGCGTGAGTAGTCTCGTTGCCCAGTCTGCACTATTTCCACGGACCATCGACGAAGTCGTGCAGATCGTTCGTGAACATCGCCGCATTCAGATTGTCGGCGCGGGTTCGAAGCATGCCATGACAACGTCGGATGCCGGCCCATGTCGCTGTTCGATCGCGGGGGTAAACGGAATTGTCGAGCATCAACCATCGGAGTTTCTGATCACGGCTTTTGCTGGGACGTCATTAACCGAAATGCAATCAGCGCTCGCAGCGCATGGTCAATACCTCCCGTTCGACCCGCCGTTGGCGAAACGGGGTGCGACGATTGGCGGGACCGTCGCCGCCGGACTTAGCGGAGCGGGCCGAATGCGATTCGGCGGTCTGCGAGACTTCATCGTCGGCATCAAAATGGTTGATGGGCTCGGCAATGTTGTCGTTGGCGGTGGACGCGTTGTGAAGAACGCTGCTGGGTATGACATCCCGAAGTTAATGGTGGGAAGTGCTGGCTATTACGGCGCAATCGTCGAAGTCACGCTTAAAGTGTTCCCCCAACCAAAAATGCAAAAGACGGTTTCAGTAACGACATTGTCGCTCGCATCGGCCTTGAGAATTCAATCGACATTGTCTCGTTCGCCAATCGAACTGGCAGCGATCGACTTGACGCCCGAGGGAACCCTTTGGCTACGAATGGAAGGTGAATCTGACGCCATTGAAACCACAACCTCTCGAATTCGATCGCTGATGGCGATCGAGGAAGAACGGATTTCAGTGGAATGCATTGACGACGGCGAAAGTGTTTGGCGACCGCTAGATGATGGTACCTTTGCCGAAGGAAATGACCGACTCGTTCGCGTGCCGATCATGCCTTCAAGATTGCTTGCGGTCGATTCGACACTAGAAGAATTAACCGTGCGTCGGCGTTACAGCGTTGCGGGCAATGTCGCTTGGATTGTCTGGCCGGAGTCGCGACCGGTACAACAACTCGATGAATCCCTGTGGCACCTTCGCCTCGGAGGCACGGTACTTACAGGAATCGTTCCAAACTTTCGCATCGGTCTTCGCCCGAGCCTGTCGATGGTGAATCGAGTCAAGGCGGCTGTCGATCCTGATCATCGATTCGTGGGCAGGGCGTAACGAAAAAAAGATCGCATATCGTAAACCTGCCGTTGCCTTATCCCGAACCCAATGCCCCTCACGTTGTAATTGTTCATGCTCCATCGAATCCCGATCGAAACCGTTGGCCCACGTGGTGCCGCAATGGCTCACGCGGTTGAATCGTGCATTCATTGTGGATTTTGTTTGCCAACCTGCCCGACGTACGAGGTACTCGGAGACGAAGCCGATTCACCTCGTGGACGAATCATGCTGATGAAAGAGGTTCTGGAAGGAACCCTTGATCCGGCAGTCGCAGCTCCGCACATTGATCGCTGTTTAGGTTGCGTTGCATGTCAAACACATTGTCCGTCGGGCGTCGAGTACGGAAACCTCATTAGCTCTTACCGTTCGTTAGAGGGGTCGAAAGTCCATTCACCAGGGACCTTTGCTGGCAAGTTGCGACGGAAGCTCGCTTCTTTGACGCTGCCGTATCCAAAGCGATTTTCGCTTGCGATGAAAATGGGGAAGCTGGGCCGAAGACTACGTTGGGTGACGCCGAAGGCGCTCCATCCCATGCTTGACCTTGTCCCCGAGGCGCTCCCCCCTGCCGAAGTTGTACCGGACTTATCACCTGCGATCGGAACCGAGCGTGGAATCGTCTTCCTGCACATCGGTTGTGCTGCGCAGGTCCTAAGGCCGGATATCACTTCGGCCGCGATCCGAGTGCTCAACCAAAACGGCATTTCGGTTCATGTGCCGAAGGCTCAAGGGTGTTGCGGTGCGTTGCACTGGCATATCGGCGATGCAAAGAACGCGATGAAGCTTGCCACCATTAACCTCGCCGCGTTCGGCAATGGCGACGAACCGATCATCACGACTGCCGCAGGCTGCGGCAGCGGCATGCACGAGTATCCATTGATGATGGCAGGGCAGCGTAACATCGACCTAGCCAAGCGATTTGCTGATCGCACGATCGACATCAGCGAGTACCTGGATCGCATTGGCATTGTCCCACCGCCAAAGGTTACCAAACTACGGATCGCTTATCACGACGCGTGTCACCTTGCCCACGCGCAGAAAGTTCGCAAGCCGCCACGCAATCTGCTGAAATCGATTCCTGGCGTTGAGCTGGTCGAACTTCAAGAGTCGGATCTCTGTTGTGGCTCTGCAGGCACGTACAACATCGACCAACCTGAAATCGCCGCGCAGCTTGGCAAGCGGAAGATCGATAATGTTGTTGCATCCCAATGCGACATCGTCGCCTTAGGAAACATCGGCTGCCAAATTCAAATCGAACAGCATCTTTCAAAAGCGGGAAAAGCAATTCCCGTGCTTCATACGATTCAAATTTTGGACCGAGCTTATCGACAGTTGAATCCATCCATCACGTAAGCAGGATTTTGGCACGTCCATCTCTTGATCAGTTCGGAGCCGACCACAATCGATTTCAAGGCATCAATTATTGTTGCGGCGTGTCCGGCGAAATGCGTGTTATCTGATGACCACGGCGCCCCGGCATCATCT